>OCZS010000154.1_pt1 | contig 21844 bp, 19 predicted proteins | sample 1539071 | NCBI WGS metagenome assembly OCZS01 (sample SAMEA3113584, study PRJEB22503) | soil metagenome
GCACCGCACAATCGAGCGGCCAAATTGGTCACACTTCCGATCGCGGCGTAGTCGAAGCGTTCTTCGAAACCTATCCGCCCCAACGTGGCGAAACCCTGAGCGATCCCGATGCCCAGGGCGAGGTCGTGGCCGCGTCGTTGCCACCCTTCGGCCAGGACCCGGACCCGCTCGCGCATGGCCACAGACATCCGTAGCGCTCGCTCGGGTGCGTCATCGACCGGCAACGGATCGTTGAAGAAGACCATCAGCCCGTCGCCGGTGAACCGCTCCAACGTTCCCCCGTACGCGAAGATGAGTTTGCCCAAGGCCTCGTGGTACTCATGCAGGACGCCCATCACCTCCTCAGGCTCACTCGACTCCGCGAACGATGTGAACCCGCGAAGATCACAGAAGACCACCACGATTTCTCGTCGGTGGCTGCGAAGGAAGTCCTCGTTGCCGGAGTCGATCACCAGCTCGACGAGCTGGGGGGAGAGGAAGCGACGTAGGCGGTTGACGCGCTGCAAGTCCTCCACCTGAGCCTGGACCCGCGACTCCAGCTCGGCGTTCCATCGCCTCAGCTCATCCGCCTGCTGATTGATCGTGTCGTGGTAACGCTTCACCCGGGCGAGCGATGCAACCCGAGCCAGTAGTTCGCCCTGGTTGAACGGTTTGCTGACGAAGTCGTCGGCCCCCGCCCGGATGGAGGAGATCTTCTCCTGATCACCGCTGGCCGTAATCATGACCACCGGAAGGAAGGCGGTCGCCGGGTTGTTGCGGATTCGCCGGCAGACCTCGTATCCGTCGATTCCGGGCATCACCACGTCAAGTAGGACGATGTCTGGAACGGCCTCGCTCAACTTCTCCAGGGCCTGCTCTCCGGAACTCGCGGTGACGATTCGATAGCCGCGTGGCGCGAGCACCGCGTCGAGCAGTCGAAGGTTCTGGGGCTGGTCGTCGACGGCGAGGATAGTGATCTGTTCGGGCATCAGGACCCACCGGGCAAGAACTGGGCGAGCTGCTCCGGCAGGCTACGGACGCTGATGGGTTTCGCGATGTAGCCGTCGAAACCGGCCGCCTCCGCCCGCTCGACGTCGTCCTTCATGGCGAAGGCGGTCACCGCGACCACCGGTACCTCGCGACATCGAGAATCGGCGCGGATGCGCTGCAGGGCCTCGTGCCCGCCGATGCCTGGTAGTTGCAGGTCCATCAAGATCAGATCGGGCGGGTTGGTCGCTGCCACCTCGACGCCCTCCTCGCCGGACCGAGCTGTGACCACGTCGAAGCCCTGGAATTCCAGCACGTCTCTGATCAGCTTCAGATTGAGGGGGTTGTCCTCCACAATAAGGACGCGGACGCCCATCAGACGCGCCGTCCGACGTTCTTGCCGGGCAACACATGTAGGCGTCGCAAGGCATCGAGCAAATCGTCGCGACCCACCGGTTTGACCAGGTACTCGGCGGCGCCGGCTGCCAGGCCGCGGGACTTCTCGTCCAGGATCGAAACGATAATCACCGGTACCTCCTCGGTCTCGGGATCCGCCTGCAGTGCCTCCAGCACCTCCCAGCCGTCGATCCCTGGTAGCCGGATGTCCAGCAGGGCGGCGACCGGTTGCAGCCGGCGGATGGCGTCCAGGCCCTCGTTGCCGTCCCGGGCCCGTACGACGTGTACGCCGCGTCCGTCGAGGTATGCACTCATAAGGTCGAGCGACCTTCGGTCGTCGTCGATCACGACGACGACCGGATCAGCGTTGTCGCGATTGTTCGACTCCAGCGGACCCTCATCGCCCCGGATCGGAACGGTGAAGCCAAAGGTGCTCCCGACACCGACCTCAGTCTTGAGCGTCATGACACCGCCCATCAACGCAACGATCCGTCGGCACAGCGTGAGGCCGAGGCCGGTGCCCTCCTCGCGCGACGGTCCCCGCCGCCCCTGATGGAAAGCATCGAAGATGCGTTCCCGGTCCTCCGAGGGGATGCCGATGCCGTCGTCGGTCACTGTTACGGTCATTCCACGCTTGGTGCGCCCGGCCTTCACCTCGATGTGTCCGCCGTCGGGCGTGAACTTCACGGCATTGCTGAGCAGGTTCAACATGACCTGCTTGAACCGCAACTCGTCGGATTCGATCAGATCCAGTGCAGGATCGATCTCGAGCGTCAGGGTGATCCCGTGCAAAGCAGCCCGCTCGCGGACTAGAGCGATCGTATGCTCGATCACCCCTTTGACCGGGAACACCGAAAGCTCGAGCTCCATCCGGCCGGCCTCGACCTTGGAGAGGTCGAGGATCTCGTTCAGTAGCTCGAGGAGATGCTTGCCCGAGCTGAGGATGTCCCGCAGGTACTCCTCCTGGCGCTCGTTCAGATCACCGAACATCCGCTCGAGCAGCACCTCCGAGAACCCGATCACGGCATTCAGAGGGGTCCTCAGCTCGTGAGACATGCTCGCCAGGAAATCCGACTTGTGCACGCTCGCCACCTGCAGCTCGGCGCTTTTGCGCTCCAACTCGCGAAAGAGGCGAGCGTTGGACACCGCCAGCGCAGACTGGCTGGCGAACGTCTCCATGAAGTCCAAGACCTCGTTGGAAAAGTCTCCGGGTGTCTTTCGCCTGACCACCATGACGCCGATGATCTGGCCGTCGCGCAGCACCGGAACGGCGAGGACCGATCGCCAGCCGTCCTTGTACAGCAGCTCGAGATGGACGTCCCGGTCCACGAGCGCGATATCGGAGATCCCGATCGGGTGCCCCTCCCGTGCCGCCCGGCCGACGAGGGTCTCGTCCAGCCCGATCTTGATCTTGCGTAACCCTGACAAGAGCGCTGGGCTACTGGGATACGTCGTCCTGGCCAGGAAGCGGCGTTCTGTCTCGACATACTCCATGATCGAGCCACCGTCGCACTCCGCGAACCGCACCGCGTTGAGGATGATCTTGAACAGCACCTCGTCGAGTACCAGGGTCGAGCTGACAGTTTCTCCGACCTCGTTCAGGGCCTGCAGCTGCTCGACCTTGCGCGCCAGTTCGAGCTGACGTCCCTCCAACTCACGTGCCAAGTGCACGTTTCGGACCACGGCGGCGGCCTGGGCGGCGAAGGTCTGGAGCATCGCCGTCGCGCGCTCGTCAAAGGGCTCCACCTTGGTACGCCACAGGCTGATCGCGCCCACCACCTCATCGTCGAGGATCAGCGGTGCGGCGATCATCGTGCGGGAACCGGCGATCTCTTGAACGTCTCTCCGGCCATAGCCTGGGTCCGTGAGGACGTCCCTGACCTGCTCAATGCGTCGGTCCAGGGCGACGCGTCCGGCCATCGTTTCCCTATCCTTGCGAATTGGGTGCGCGGCCACATAGCTCCGGAACTCCGGCGGGAGGCCCACCGTCGTCGCTAGCTCGAACTCCTCCCCGTGCAGGAGGTAGATCGACACACCCTGGCATCGACAAAGTCGCCGCGCGCTCTCCGCCACCGTCGTCATCACGGCGTCCGCGTCCGCGTCGGAGGACGACCGGCCCAGAGCGACGAGTACGGCATCGGCGGCGACAAGCTGCTCCATGACCGCATCGTGATCTCGGAGCAGGCGTCCGTGATCCTCGGCGGTCGGCTGTCGCGCGCCTGCGGTCATCCGTCCACCTCTCCTGCGACGTCGATCGGTGGTTGGCTGTCATTCTGCCCTTGTCGCGCTCGCAGGGGAATGCCGTAATCCGCAGCGGCCGCCGGTTGAATGCTCTGCACGACCATCGAACCGAGCAGGGGCCCGTCTGACCCCCCGCCTAGCGAAAGAACCCTCTGTAGGGTGACCGCCATGACGGTCGGCGCTCGCCGAGACGAGGGCGACCATTCATGCCGCGCCAGCGAGTTCGGCTAGGACGCGACCTTGCAGAACCTCGACCCCACGACTTTGTTGCTACAGCTCGGCATCCTGCTGGCTGTGGCCTTCTTGTTGGGACGTCTGGCGGAGCGGATCGGCCTCCCGGCCACGACTGGCGAGCTCGCAGCAGGCCTTGTGCTGGGCCCCTCGGTTCTCGGCAGCATCGCGGCAGCCAACGAGACCAGCTGGCTCTTCACACCGGCATCGGGTCAGATCGAGTCCCTTCGTGGTATTGCGCTGTTCTGCGGCGTCCTGCTGATTGGCGTGGCTGGCGCAACCATCGACCTGTCGTTCGTCCGGACACGGGTCCGCACCGTCTGGCTGATCAGCCTCGGCGCCCTGAGCCTGCCGCTGATTACGACCCTGGTCCTGGCCCATTTCGCCGACCCCCGCCTCCGCGGGCCAGAAGCGACCGGGTGGTCCTTCGCAGCATTCGCGGGTCTCGCGCTTTCGGTGAGTGCGGTGCCCGTCATCGTCAAGATCTTCGCCGATCTGGGCATCCTGCATCGGAACCTGAGCCAGTTGTCCTTGAGCGTCGCCGTCATCGACGACGCGATCGTGTGGGTCGGGCTCTCAATCATCGCGGCTGTCATCCATCTTCGACATTCGAGCGATTTCTCGACGTTCTCCGAAGATCTGTTGTTGGCGCTGACGGCCATCAGCGCTTTGGCGCTGATCGCTGTCGTGGCCCGACGCTCCGTCGGTGTCACCGATCGCCCCGGGGTCGGACGTGAGACGGGGGTTGGGGCGTCTTGCCTGGTCGCAGCAGCTTTCATCACCTTGGGTGCGGTGCTCACGGACGGGATCGGGCTCGATTCGACACTCGGTGCCTTTGTGTGCGGCACGATCGTCGCTTCCGGCTGGCTGGTCCCGGTGGCGAGGCTGAGGCCGCTGCGTACGATCGTGCTCGGCGTGCTGGCACCGCTCTTCCTCGCCACCAGTGGGTTGTCCGCAGACCTGACGGCGCTCCGGGATCCCGAGCTGGGCCTTGCGGCGTTGGCGGCAGTGGTACTGGCCATAGTGAGCAAATCACTTGGGGCCTACGGCGGTGGTCGGCTGGCTGGACTCGGCCACTCGGCCTCGATGGCGGTGTCATCGGCCCTCAACGCGCGCGGAACCGTCCAGCTCGTGGTCGCAGCAGCCGGTCTGCGCCTCGGTCTCATTACCACCGCGGGATTCACCATTCTCCTGCTTGTGGCGCTGGTCACCTCGGCCATGGCCGGTCCGCTCATTCGTCGGTACATGCGGCAGCTTCCACCGACTCACGACGAGGAGCGCCGGGAAGGCCTGGTCGACTGATGCTACGAATCGCCCCTCAGATCTGTAGGGTCACGAGCACCACGTCTCCCGTTTCAAGATCCTCGACAGCCCGCACGCCCTTCTTGACGGGTAGCAGATAGGTCCCCCGGACCTTGTCGGCAAACAACGAGGTCGTCCACTGCGTCGAGCCGACCGTCGCTTGAACGCGGATCGAGCCAAATGCTGAGGCGTTCTGGGCCAGCCGCTCACGGATGTCGGCAGCCGTCTCTGCCGGAAGGCTCACGAAATGCCAGGCGGCCGGGCCGTCGTACTCCCACAGTTCACCGCGAAACTCGTAACGATCACCCGCCATAGACGAACCATATGGCTGTGGGAGTGCCGCAGGTGAGTGCGTGACGACCAGGTGAATGGGTCCAGTGCAGTCGGGCTATCCAGTCTTCGGCGGAGTAGTGCGGACCCACCACTCCGCTCCGAGGGCGTGCAGGATGAAGGCAATCCAGAAGGCAGCAGCAAAGCTGTCGCGGAAGTCGAGTAGCGATTAAGATGCCAATCCAAATCCGGATCGTGCCGACGGCGAATGCCCAGATCATCCATCGTCTGTGACTGATCACGTCCCCTCGACGGATCGCGCGCACGGCGCGCAGGAGGCAGATGAGGAACCAGCATCCAAAGACGACGGCGGCCGCCGCCTCCACAAGTCCGCCCCAGGCAAACTGAAGGCCGAACACCAGTGCAAGGGCGATGCTGAGCACCGCCGCGCCCACCAGCACCCGGCCCAGTCGGCGGTGGAATGTGTAGTGCTTGGTCCGAATCCGTTCCGACAGCTGCAGGGGGCACCGAGCAGGTACAGCACGCCTGGAGTCATGTGCAGGTACGCCAGCCAGTGGTGGGCGACGTAGCGGCTTTCGAAGTCCTCGGGCTCAGGATCAGTGCCAGTGATGAGGAACGGGAGATCAGTGGCGAGCCGGATCCCGTAGAACGTGATCACGATGCCGATCAGCACGCCGATGACGATGAGCATCGGCCGCCTGGTGGGGGCGGGGACTGTGCCGTTCCGATTCGACGCCATCGTGCTCAGTTCGGGGCGGGCGACCTTTGTCGCGCTCCGGGATCGTCGCGATTCCCGGTCATGATGCCGGTGCCTCGGCCCCATTCCACTGGCCCAGGGCATACCGGGTGCCCTCGTTGTCTTCGAAGAGAGCCCACCAGCCAAAGTGCTGACGCGCTGGCGGAAGTGGGAACCTCACTCCGCGATCCCTCAGTTCCGCATGGGTGCTCTGGATGTCGGAGCAGTCGAAGAATAAGTCGGAGTGGGGCTGGCGGTCCGGAACTGTGCGCCGCGGCTCATCTGACCGGCGAGGGCTAAGGATGAGCAGCAGGTCTTGATTGGGCGGCTTGACTTCCACCCAGCGTTCGTCGCCATACGTATCGTCGCGGACGACGTCGAACCCCATGCTGGTCGTCCAAAACTCGAGTGCGGCCTGCTGGTCTGCCACGGGAACGATGACCTTGCTGACTCGTGTGATCATGATGGCCTCCTTGCAGATAAAATCACATCGGGTATATCCAGATTGGTAGTATCTGAAATGGACTGTATCGTGTAGAGGTGAGTTCGACAAGTGGTCCACCGCTGACGACCGCTGGATTTCAGGTCTTGCTGGCGTTGGCGTCCGGCCACAGCCACGGGTATGCGGTGATGAGCTTCGTGAACCAGCTCGCCGGCGGCCAGATCCGGCTCGGTCCGGGAACGCTGTACCGGACACTGGCCCGGCTGGTAGCCGACGAGCTTGTGATCGAGTCTGGCGCCAGCGATCCGACGGCCCCGCATGACGCCCGTCGCCGCTACTACGAGCTCACCCCCCTGGGAGCACAAGTCGTTCGTGACGAGGCCGAGCTTCTCGCGCGGCTCGTGGATGCTGCCGATGCAGCAGGACTTCTCGACGCCAAACGGAGGACCGCATGAACCGTCAGCGACCACTCGGGCTGGGCACTCACATCTTCGTCTCTGACGCGGACGCCGCGGTGGCTTTCTACTGTGAAGCGTTCGGTGCCACCGAACTCATTCGCCACCGACTTCCGGACGGGCGCGTCCTCTTTGTTGAGCTGGCCGTGGGTCCGGACAAACTCCTCCTGAGCGAGGAAATTGCCGAGCTCCACGCGCTCGCTCCATCCAGCTTGGGTGGCTCGCCGGTGATGCTGTTGCTCGAACTCGACGACGTTGACAGCGCCTTTGCCCATGCAGTCGAGATGGGGGCCGCGGTCGAAATGGCTGTTGCCGAAATGTTCTGGGGCGAGCGATACGGCATCGTCCGAGACCCCTTCGGACATCGCTGGTCGCTCTGCACGCGCCGCGAGCTCCTTCCCCCAGACGAGGTAGCCAGCCGCGTGCCGGACGAACCCATCGACGGCAGCTGGCCGAGGAGAACATAGGCGCCGCTCAGCGACTGCGTGCATTACTGGGCGGCGCAGAGGGAGTCGGATGCGCAGCCTCGTTTCGCCCGGTCGGGAGTCGATGCTGATGGTGCCACCGTGACACTCCTCGACGATCCGTCGAGCGATATCCAGGCCTAGCCCTGTCGACTGGGGAGCCCGCACCTGGCGCCCGAGCGGGGATCAGCGTAACGTCGCAGAACAGGTTCTTCATCGGGGGAGGGGCGTCGGAAGTCAGCTTTGAGCACCACGACATGCCCGGCATGGAGTGGAACGGTGACATCGCCTCGATCCCAGGAATGGGTCGGATGGCCTGGTTCCAAGACAGCGAGGGCAACATCATGTGCCTGGACGAGCGGGCCAGCGGCTAGCGCGGCAGCGAAGAAAGGGAGAGGAGTTTGGTGTTCGCACAGGTGATACAGGGAAAGGTCACCGATCGCTCCGCCCTGAGGGTGGCGATGGATCGCTGGTTGAGTGAAGTAGCGCCCGGCTCGATCGGTTGGCTCGGCAGCACCGGCGGCGTGACCGAGGACGGACGGTTCATCCTCTTGGCACGGTTTTCGTCCCAAGAAGAGGCGATGCGCAACAGCGACCGGCCGGAGCAGGACGCGTGGTGGAGCGAGACCTCGAAGCTTTTCGACGGCGACGCGACCTTCAAGAACAGCGTGGCTGTCGATGAGGATCTGCTGGGCAATCCGGACGACGCTGGTTTCGTCCAGTTCGTTCTCGGCAAGGTGCGCGACCCCGACCGTGCCCGTCAGCTGATGAGGGGAGATCCGCAGGCGTGGACCCAGTTGCGACCAGACCTGCTGGGAACAGTAACGGCAGTGCACGAGGGCGGCGAAATAACCACGGCCGCCTACTTCACGTCGGAGCAGGACGCTCGGGAAGGGGAGTCGAAGGAAGTTCCGCAAGAGCTCAAGGAGGGCATGGCGGAAATGGATGCGCTCACTGTGGGCGAGCCCGATTATCTCGACATCAAGGAGCCGTGGCTCGACTCTCCCAAGGGGTGAGGCATGGGCCGACGTTGTGCTGAATCCCAGGCCAGGGCCGCGCCTGGTTCAGCACGATCAATGCACATGACTGGGTGATTCTGCTGCCGGAGGCCGCCAACGCAGGGGTGGGCCGGCCCTACACTTCACCGCATGGCGCAGCCGGGAAGTCGCAGCCGCGTCGTGCTCGCGATCATCTGGCTGCTGCTGGGTGTCGCGATGATCGGTGTGCCGCTATGGCTTGGTTGGACCCGGTGGCAAGCCATCCTTAATGGCCATCCGGCCATGCTGGCCGCTGGAATCCTCTGCGGTCTGCTCGGCTTCGTCGCGGTCGCCTGGTCGATCGCCTCCTTGACACTCGGCGATCGCCAGGATCGCGAAGGTGACCCCGACCATCCGGCACGGCGAACCGATGAGCAGATCCGGCGACGGGCCCGCTGGCGGCTGTTGCTCGCCATTCCGGCACTGATCGTCTGTGTGACGCTGGTCGGTCTACTGGCCTGGGCACGGCCCTTCAAAGCGAGCCCGACGGCAGCGGCGGCCATGCGGTCGGAGAACGACGTGGTCGTGACCGACAAGCTCGGTTGGTACGAGATGCAGCCGGTTCGCAAAGACAAGTCAGGCAAGACGGTAGAGCCCACAACGGCTTTGATCTTCGTGCCGGGTGCTCGAGTGGATCCCCGGGGATACGCCGGGCTCTTGCGGCCACTGGCCGAAGCCGGCTATGTGGTGGCCGTGATCAAGGCCCCCTTCGGGATTGCACTGTCCAGGCCCGCTATGGCCGAGGAGGTGATGAACGTGCACCCGGAGATTACGTACTGGGCTGTTGGCGGGCATTCGCTCGGCGGCACGGCCGCCGCATCGTTCGCCGACGGGCATGCCGAGGTCGACGCGCTGGTCCTCTATGCGTCGTATCCCGCTGAACCGCTAGATCGCACGGATCTGAAGGTCGTATCCATTTCCGGTTCTGCGGATGGGCTGGCCACGACCGCCGATATCGATGCATCAAAGGCATACCTGCCGCCCGACACCCAGTACGTGGTCATTCCTGGCGCTGTCCACAGCGACTTCGGCGACTACGGCGAACAACCGGGGGATGGCACCCGCACGATCGAGCATGCGGCCGCACAGACCGAGATCCAGAAGGCCACTGTGGACCTGCTTGCCTCGCTGACCCCGCCGATCAAGAATGCGAAGAAGTAAGGATCATCTATGAGTGAAACCGGGCTGCACCGCGCTCAAGCCAAGATGGCCGCCGCCGGCGTACACCAGAAGGCCATTGATGTCTTCACCCACTATTACGCTCAGCTGGAGGAGGGCGTGACGGGCTTCATTGCTGAGGAATCGATCACGCCGCTGGAGGATCCAGATCTGCTCGAATCCGTGTCGATTAGTGATGAGGACGCGAGGACCGCTCTCGCCCGGACTGTGATGATCAAGCTCAACGGCGGCCTGGGCACCTCAATGGGCATGGACAAGGCCAAGTCGCTGTTACCTGTACGGGACCAGAAGTCCTTCCTCGACATCATCGTTGATCAAGTGCGTGCTGCGCGGGCCAGGTATGGCGTTCCGCTGCCGTTAATCTTTATGAACAGCTTCCGAACGCACGACGACACGCTTGCCGCGCTGACGGGATATCCCGATCTGGTCGTCGATGATCTTGCCCTCGGATTCGTGCAGAACTCGGAGCCGAAACTGCGCGCCGACGATCTGACGCCGGTCGAGTGGCCCACCGATCCCACACTCGAGTGGTGTCCGCCCGGTCACGGTGATCTCTATACCGCGCTCGACGTCTCGGGTGTGCTGGATCGCCTGCTGGCCCTGGGTTACCACTACGCCTCGGTGTCCAACTCCGACAACCTGGGTGCTGGTCCCAACGCCACGATCGCTGGTTGGTTCGCCCGGAGCGGCGCCCCCTACGCAGCCGAGATCTGCCGGCGCACCGCGGCCGATCGCAAGGGTGGGCATTTGGCCATCCGCAAGTCTGACTCGAGATTGATCTTGCGAGACACCGCGCAGACGGCCAAGGAGGAGATGGATTTCTTCACCGACGAGCACCGACACCCTTATTTCCACACCAACAATCTGTGGTTCGATCTCGACGTGCTGGCCCGGACCCTGAAAGAGCGCAACTCGATACTAGGGCTGCCGCTGATCAAGAACGAGAAGACTGTCGATCCGGCGGACCCGTCGTCCCCGGCCGTGATCCAGATCGAGTGCGCAATGGGTGCCGCCATCGAGGTCTTCGAGGGCGCAACCGCCATCGGGGTTGATCGGGAGCGATTCCTGCCGGTCAAGACGACCAACGACTTGCTGTTGCTGCGCTCGGACGTCTACGAGGTTGGCCCCGACGGCCGGCTGGCCAAGGTCACCGACCCGGCGCCGACAGTCGACCTCGATTCGCGTTACTACAAGACGATCTCGGCCTTCGACCAACGGTTCCCCTCCGGAGCGCCGTCGCTGCGACGCGCAAGCAAGCTGAGCGTCGAGGGCGACTGGACCTTTGAGGCCGATGTCACTGTCGTCGGCGCGGTCCAACTTGACGATCGAGGGGCCGCTCAGACAGTGGCGGCCGGATCAGTCCTTGGTGAGAGCTGACCGGTGCGATCGTCAGATCGTGGCGACTACCTCGTCGAAGTTGAGGCGCGGCAATCGTGGGCGGAACGCCGAGTCGGCGGGATGGCCGATGTTCACCACGAGCAGCGCCTGGTGACGGCCGTCCGGAAAGAATTCAGCGGTGACACCATCGGCATCAAACCCGCCCATCGGACCGGCCACCAAGCCCGCGGCGCGGACGCCGATCAAGAAGTAGCCGATCTGGAGCGAGGTGTTGAACACCGCCGCTCGCTCACGGCGCTCCTCATTGGCGAAGCCATTCCGGGCGCCAGGATTGACGGGGAAGATCTTCGGCAGCTCGTCGTGGAAGTCGAGATCCGCTGCCAGCACCGCGACCAGAGGAGCGGAGGCAGTCTTGGCCTTGTTGCCCTCGAAGACATGCCCGAGGAGGCGGGTGCGTGCCTCCGGTGTACGTATCAGGAGTATCCGGAGCGGCTGGCTGTTCATCGCGGTCGGAGCCCACTTGACGAGGTCGTAGACGGCACGCATCTCATCGTCGCTCACTGGTTCATCGGTGAACGCATAGCCGGTACGGGCATCGCGGAAGAGCAAGTCTTGAACCCGCGGAGAGATGGCCAAAGGGGTGTCGAAGTCGGCTTCGAACGCGGCGAGATCGGCCGGAGAGACATCGAGGTCGGTCATATTAGTTGAACGCTCAACCAAAAGAAGGTATTCCCACGCTATATCCGACCGGTGTACCGCGGCGTGAGAGTCTTGGATGTGTGGCCAGTTCTCACGTGGCGCACTGGCATCAGGCGTTGGCCTACGCCATTCTCGGTCGCCGGCTGCTCGGCCTGTCACAGCAAGATCAGCCCGATGTGGCGGCACTGGCCCGCAAGCTGAGTGCCGAGCAGCAGCTGAGCGCCTCGGTGGAGGCACTACGTGGCAGCGGCACCTGGCCGGTTCCGGTGCCGTCCGACCTTATGGTCGGCCTTGGTTCGGCCCAATTCCTGGCAGTCCTGGAAGCACTGGTGCAGGAGTTGGGGCTGGACAAGCACGGGACTCGCTTTGCGGTCGATCGTCCCGCTAATGCCGATGAACGCCGGCTGCTGGGCGACGTTCCGCCGCACCATCCCGGCTGAGCGCCAGTGCTCCGGCCAAGATGTAGACCAGCCCAGCTGAACAGAGGCAAGGAGGACCAGTGAGCAAGCTCGTTGTTGTCGAGAACGTCTCCTTGGATGGAGTGATGCAGGCGCCGGGTCGCCTGGATGAAGACATCCGGGGCGGCTTCGATCGTGGCGGCTGGGCCACCCAGGCGCTGGAGAAGGACCCCGAAGCCGCTCAAGCGTCGATGGCGGGTCAAGGGCAGACCGGGGCGCTGCTCTTCGGCCTCGACCGCAAGCGGCACCTTCAGGGTCACGGCCGGGAACGGCGCCTCCGTCACAGCTATCCAGGGCGGAAAATCCGTGGATACCTCCGGACACTGGCTCTCAACTCCAGAGCCCAATCCGTTCACCGAGATTCTGGAGAAGACGCCGAAGTACGTCGCTTCCCGCACTTTCACCGAACCCCTTCCATATCCGAACTCCACCCTGCTCAAGGGCGATGCGATAGACGAGATTTCCACACTCAAGCAGGAGTCCGACAAAGACCTCGCGGTCCTCGGAAGCGGTGTGCTCGTCCGTGATCTTGCTGCCGCGGGCCTGATCGATGAGTACATCTTGACCATCATCCCCGTCGTGCTCGGCTCGGGCACCAGGCTCTTCGGTGACACCTACATCCCGCTGCACGTGGCCAACAGCGTCACGACCTCCTCCGGAATCGTGGTAGCCACGCTGCGCGTCAATCACTAGGTCCTCCAGAGAATCCGAAGGCCTGCGCCTGGCACTTTCGAGCTAATGCAGGACCACGCTGATCCTGCTGTTGGCGGCCGCCGCAGCCAGCAGCATGGCCGTCTTTGATTCGACTTCTACCAGAACCAGCGCACCGTCAGCCGCACGCGCCGCCTCCTCTAACGGGGGCGCCGGAACAGTCAACACCGTCACCCCGGCAGCCACCACGCTTGCTTCGCCACCCTCTTGATCGGCCGCGATGACGTCGATGAGCGCTCCAGGTTGCAGCAGGACAGCCACCTCGGGATCGGCAAGACGTAGCGGAGCGATCACGTGACCGGGCCGAATCCCCGACGATGTGCTCAATAGATCAAGACCGGTGAGGACCTGCCCCTCGGCCACCGGGCCGATCACGCGGCGGCCCAGCGCGACCTTGCTATCCATCAACGCGCCGCGAGGCAGCGCCTCCTCGACGAGGTCAGACACCGTGATATCCCCGGACCGAATGATCGCTCCCGAGGCCAGGTTCGTCGTTGCCCGGACGACGTCCACCGTCGGTGGAGCAGGGGGAGCCGCTGCCGCAACGGCACTCAGCACCGCGGCTATTGCGGCCACGATCGCCAGTTTCCGGCGATGCCAGGACACCGCCCGGCGCAGATCGCGAAGGAAGCGACGCCGAGGTGCTGGGGGTTTCATCGGACCGGCGACGCAGCGGCAAGGCGGCGCACCCGGTTTACCAATCTCGTCATGTCAGGGACGTTAAGGACGAGCGGCGGAACCGTGCCCTTCGTCCACAGCCACGAGGGCTGAGCATGAAGCCTCTGTGGACATCTAGCTTGCGGCGGCGCCGACCTTATCGGGCCGGCCCCCTGAACCGCCGGTCGACGCAGGCTTTGGCGGTGGCGCTGAAGTGGCGGCTTTGTCCGAGGTGGCTGAGCCGTTTCCGTCGGCTTTGGCGGCGACTTCCTTGCCAGTGTCGGCGGCCTTCTTCTCCGGTTTGGCGCCATCGCTCTCGGTGGACGGCGCGGCGCGGCTGTCCGTGCGATAGAAGCCGGAACCTTTGAACACGACACCGACGGCATTGAAAAGCTTGCGCAGGGGTCCCCCGCAACGAGGGCACTCAGTCAGGGCAGCATCGCTGAACTTCTGCACCGCTTCGAGGTCCTCGCCGCATTCGGTGCAACGGTACTGGTAGGTCGGCATGCCGCTTCACTCTCTGATAGGAGCGCTGACTAGCACTCAAGCATAGCGACTGCTAAGTCGTGAGTCTGAATCTTCGGACTGGCAGGTCGCCTACTCTGGGACGGTGCTTCGCGTCCCTCGGTGGGTGATCTTCACCGCCTTGGTCGTGATCATGGCGCTCGGTGCTCTTTCCAGCCTGGCGGTGGGGACCGCCCGGCGGTCCTTTCCTGACTACTCGGGCGAGCTGGTGCTGCCCGGCCTGATCGGTAGCGTCGAGGTCAAGCGCGACTCGTACGGTGTGCCACACGTCTATGCCGACAACCCGGAGGACCTGTTCCTGGCTCAGGGCTACATCCAGGCATCGGATCGCTTCTACGAGATGGACTACCGGCGACATCTGGCTGCCGGGCGGCTCTCCGAGCTCTACGGCGCCAGCCAGGTCGAGGCCGATTCCTACATCCGCACCCTCGGCTGGCGCCGCGTCGCCGAGGAGGAACTAGCGCTCCTGTCAGCGAGCACCCGACGCTACCTCGACGCGTATGCCTCCGGCGTGAACGCCTACATTCGCGGTAAGCCTGCCGCCGACCTGTCGCTGGAATACAGCGTGCTGGGCGTACAGGGATTGGACTACCAGCCCGAGGAGTGGCGGGCCGCAGATTCGGTGTCGTGGTTGAAGGTGATGGCGTGGAATCTAGGTTCCAATCTCGATCAGGAGAGCGAGCTGGCGATCCTGACCGCAAAGGTGGGCGCGCGGCGGACGAGCGAGCTCTACCCGCGCTATCCCTTCCAGGATTTCGAGCCCATCGTCAGCCGCGGGACTATCGATGGTGAGGCATTCGACCCGACGGCGGAGCGGATATCGGCTCGCTCCGCTCCGATCGGCCTCAGTGCAGGTCAACTGCAGCGGGCGAGCCCGACCCTGTCCGACCTGACCAAGATCGAGCAGGCCATTCCGCAGGTTCTCGGCTCGCACTCGCTGGGACAGATTGGGTCGAACTCCTGGGCGGTGTCTGGCGCCCGCACCGCGTCCGGCAAGGCAATGCTGGGAAACGATCCGCACCTGGCGACCTCGATCCCGTCGACCTTGGCGCAGGTGGGACTCCATTGCCGAAGCTTGACCAAAGCCTGCCCGTTCGACGTGTCCGGTTTCAGCCTGGCGTCAATGCCGGGGGTGGTGATCGGCAAGAACACCCGGATTGCCTGGGGTCTGAGCACGAGCAATCTAGACGTCCAGGATCTCTACCTCGAGGAGGTCAACGGCGATCTGGTCCGTCGTGGCGACTCGTACGCGCCGCTGGAGATCCGTACGGAGCTGATCTCGGTCCTAGGCGAGGCGCAACCGCGATCACTGCGAATCCGGACGTCCCGACATGGACCGTTGCTGTCCGATGTCAGCACGTCACTGCAGTCAGTCGGCACCACCACCGCCGCACCTGGCAAAGCTCCCTATGCAGTGGCGTTGAGCTGGGTGGCGCTCACTCCTGGCCGGTCAATGGATGCGTTGATGAAGATCAACACCGCTGGCAACTTCACTGAGTTCCGGGCTGCCGCCAAACTACTGTCGGCCCCATCACAAAACTTGTTGTACGCGGACGTGGAGGGCAATATCGGCTATCAGTTGCCGGGCGATGCCCCGTTGCGCGGACAGGGCGACGGGCGGATGCCCTCACCCGGCTGGGATGACCGCTATGACTGGGAAGGCCGCATCCCATTCGCCCAGTTGCCCTACGCCTACAATCCGCCCGGCGACTTCATCGTGGCGGCCAATCAGCAGATAATTGGACGCCAGTACCCCTATCGGTTGGGCTCGAACTTCTCCTACGGCTGGCGCAGCCAGGAGCTGATCGATCAGCTTGAGATGTCGCCGCCACTGACGGCCGACAGCGCCGAACAGCTCTTCTACGACGACACTATCCGGGTCGCGGCGGACATCGTTCCGACCCTGTTGAGGATCAAGGTGAACGACTCGTGGGTGCGTGAGGGGCAGCAGATGTTGGTCGGCTGGGACTACTCCGCAGAGTCGTCATCGCCAGCAGCGGCGTATTTCTATGTGGTCTTCCACAACATCCTCAAGCTCACCTTCCGTGACGAGATGCCTGAGGAACTGTGGCCGGCCGGCGGCGATCGCTGGTACGCCGTCGTGTCTTTGCTGCTGAAATCGCCGCGGAGCCGCTGGTGGGATGACCTAGCGACGCAGGACCGGGTGGAGACCCGTGACGACATCTTGTTGGCCGCGATGACGCAGGGCCGGAAGGAGATCACCTCGTTGATGTCCCGCGACACCGACGAGTGGGAATGGGGCAAGCTGCATCGCGTCACCTTGCGCAACTCGACGCTGGGGGAGAGCGACATCGCCGTGGTCGAGCGACTCTTCAACCGGGGAGACTACGGGGTCAGCGGGGGGCCCGCCGTGGTGAACGCCATGGCCTTCGATGACCGTGAGGGCTACCACGTGGTCAGCGGGCCGACGATGCGCATGCTTATCGATCTTGGTGACCTCGATGCATCGCGATGGGTCAACCAGAGCGGTGTCTCAGGGCATGCCTTCGCACGGAACTACGACGATCAAACATCGCTGTGGGCGGCGGGCGGGATGCTGCCCTTCGTCTCTTCGCCGTCCGCCGTGGATGCCCGTACGGTCGATCGGCTACGCCTGACGCCTGGAGGATGATCTGCGACTGCAGTATCTGCAACCCCCTGCCATGGGTATGTCCCGGTAAGGCAGAATGGCTGCCTCACTAGTCGATCTCAAAGAGGAGACCCATGACCACGACGGTGGAGAAGACGATCCTGGTGAACGTGCCGATCAGCACGGCATATAACCAGTGGACGCAGTTCGAGGACTTTCCCCAGTTTATGGGCGGGGTGAAGAGCGTGACTCAGCTGAGTGATGATCGGCTCGAGTGGGTCGCGGAAATCGCCGGTGTTCGCCGCCAGTGGCAGGCAAGAATTGTCGAGCAGATCCCCGATCGGAAAGTTGCCTGGGCGGCGACGGAGGGAGCCACCAACGCTGGCGCCGTCACATTCAGCGATGCCGGTGGTGGCCAGACTTCCGTGCACCTGTCATTGGAGTACGAGCCGGAAGGCTTGGTCGAGAAGGTGGGTGACAAGCTCAACATTGTCGAGAACCAAGCCGAGCGAGACCTCGAAAAGTTCAAGGCCTTCATCGAGTCCGAGGGCTACGCCACCGGCGCCTGGCGCGGGTCGGTCAACGAAGGTGCGCAAGCCGGCACTCCCGGCGTGGAAGACGCCGCGGAGTCCCGCGGCGACAGCGGCAAGGCCGGCGTCTCAGGCAAGGCCGTTGCCGCCGGAGTGGGGGCTGCCGTCGCCGCCGCCGGCGCCGCCGTGGCCGCCAAGAAGGCCGGGGGCAAGGAGGACGAATCGGCCACCGAGGACACCATCGCGGTCGACACCTCAGCCGATGTCGATCAGCTGGGAGGCACCGGGGTGGGCTATGACGACGTTCCAGCGGGAACGGGTGTGGGCGTCGGTTACGACCAGACGACGGACACGATGACCACGCCATCGACCTACGACGACACCAGCGGGGCGACGACCGCTGGCCTCGGCTACGACAACACGACCGGCACCACTACCACCTCCGGAGTCGACGACCTCGCCGGCGGCACTACGGCGGCGGACGAGGGCGCCGACGTCATGGACACCGACCAAGAGCGCCTTCGCGGTGACTCCCCCGAGGGGCGGATGGACCGCTAGGTCGTCCAGGTTGAATCACACGTCAGGCACTCGCTGCGGCGGGTGCCTGACGGCGTTATAGGGGCGCGTGAACCAGTGAGCCACGATAGACTGGTCCCATCGGCTATGACCCGGCCATCACCGGTGAGCCTCCGGAAGAACGAGAGCGACCGCTCCATGCGGGTTCTTCAGTAGAACCGGACGGTTGGGCCCGTCATCGCCCGCGAATGAGCGGTCGACGCGAAAGAGAACATCTTCGCTCGGCAAGCGAGGTGGTACCGCGGTGGAGACATCGTCCTCGTACATATGAGTTTGGACGAGAGACGAGAGGACCGTGACGATCTACCCAAAGGCCACGTCGCAGGCTGAGCCTGTCGACGCTCCGACCCTACGACAGGCTCAGGGCACGTCCACCGAGCCTCGTGCTTCGGGCCCCCCGCCCAGTGCTACGCGCCGCCCTGAGTCCGTCGAAGGAGAGCGCTCAGGTAGCGTGCCGGCGACCCCGAAGTTCCCCGAGATCGAGCAGCGGGTGTTGGCGTACTGGAAGGTCGACGACACCTTCCAGGCGTCTGTGGCACGCAACCCGGCGGGCGAGAACGGCTCCAACGAGTACGTGTTCTACGACGGCCCGCCCTTCGCTAACGGCCTGCCGCACTACGGGCATCTGCTCACCGGCTATGTCAAGGACATCGTGCCGCGGTATCAGACGATGCGCGGACGTCGAGTCGAGCGGAGGTTCGGCTGGGACTGCCATGGTCTACCAGCCGAGCTGGAGACCATGTCCCAGCTGGGGCTGAAGACCAAGGACGAAATCCTCGACCTGGGGATCGAAAAGTTCAACCAGGCCTGTCGCGAGTCCGTGCTGCGCTACACCCAGGATTGGCAGGACTATGTCACTCGCCAGGCTCGCTGGGTCGACTTCGATCATGATTACAAGACTTTGGAGCCGGACTATATGGAGTCGGTTCTCTGGGCGTTCAAATCGTTGTACGACAAGGGCCTGGTCTACGAAGGCATGCGCGTCCTGCCCTACTGCTGGAGCGACGAGACACCCCTGTCGTCACACGAGCTCCGGATGGACGAGGAGGTCTACCAGAACCGCCAAGATCCTGCGGTGACCGTCGGCCTGCGTCTGGAAACCGGCGAACTGGCGCTGATTTGGACGACTACCCCCTGGACCCTGCCGAGCAACCTGGCTCTCGCGGTGAATCCTGACATCGATTACGTCGTTGTCGAGCACTCCGGCGAGCGCTACCTGCTGGCCGAATCCCGGCTAGCCGCGTATGCCCGCGAGCTAGGGGAGGACGCGACCGAGCGGGTCATCTCCCGGCTCAAGGGCTCCGAGCTGTTGGGCCGGCGCTATGTTCCGCCGTTCTCCTACTTCCTGGGTCACACGAACGCTCATCAAGTCTTGGCCGGGGACTTCGTCACCACCGACGAAGGCACCGGCATCGTCCACATGGCGCCGGCCTTCGGCGAGGACGACAAGATCATCGGTGATGCCGCCGGAATCGTCGCGGTCGTGCCGGTAGACGCTGCCGGAAAGTTCACCGCCGACGTGCACGACTACGAAGGGATGCACGTCTTCGACGCCAACTTGTTGATCATCGACGATCTCAAGGCCGCCACGCGCGGTGCGTCGGCCGGATCGGTCACGCCGGGCACAATGCTGCTTCGCCACGAAACGTACGACCACCCGTATCCGCACTGCTGGCGCTGCAAGAACCCGCTCATCTACCGGGCGGTGTCCAGCTGGTTCGTCGAGGTCACCAAGTTCAAGGAGCGGATGGGTGAACTGAACCAGGAGATCACCTGGGTTCCCGATCACGTCAAGGATGGGCAGTTCGGCAAATGGCTGTCCAATGCCCGCGACTGGTCGATCAGCCGAAACCGGTTCTGGGGTACGCCGATCCCGATCTGGAAGTCTGATGATCCGGCTTATCCACGGATCGACGTATACGGCTCGATCGCCGAGCTGGAGTCCGACTTCGGGATCGAGGTGCCCGACCTTCACCGGCCGTACATTGATCAACTGACCCGGCCGAATCCCGACGATCCGACCGGCCAGGCGACGATGCGTCGCGTGGAAGACATTCTCGACGTGTGGTTCGACTCCGGGTCGATGCCGTACGCGCAGGTGCACTACCCATTCGAGAACGCTGACTGGTTCGAGCACCATTACCCCGGCGACTTCATCGTCGAGTACATAGGCCAAACGCGCGGCTGGTTCTACACCATGCACATCCTGGCCACCGCGCTGTTCGACCGGCCCGCGTTCAGCAATTGCATCAGCCACGGGATCGTGCTGGGCAGCGACGGCCAGAAGATGAGCAAGTCGCTCAAGAACTATCCCGACGTCAACGAAGTTTTTGACCGCGACGGGGCCGACGCGATGCGGTGGTTCCTGATGTCGTCGCCGATCCTGCGCGGCGGCAACCTCATCGTCACCGAGCAGGGCATCCGAGACGGCGTCCGTCAGGTGATGATCCCGCTTTGGAACGCCTGGTACTTCTTCTCCCTCTACGCCAATGTGGGGCGTGGTGGGCAGGGCTACGACGCCAAGATCAACTTCGGGTCAGAGGACGTACTGGACCGCTACATCCTGGCCAAGACATCCGACTTCGTGGATTCACTGACTCGCGAGCTGGACGCGTTGAACGTGGCTGCGGCCTGCGATGCAACCCGCACCTTTCTTGAGGTGCTGTCGAACTGGTATATCAGGCGCTCACGTGATCGGTTCTGGGATGGGGAATCCGATGGATCGTTTTCGGCATTCGACACGCTCTACACGGTGCTGGAGACGACAACGCGCGCGGTGGCGCCGCTGCTCCCACTGACGGCCGAGGAGATCTGGCGGGGCTTGACCGGTGGACGCTCAGTCCACCTCACTGACTGGCCAACGAGCCCTGAGCCCTTGGACAAGCCGGGGACGGTTTCGCCCGCGTCCCAGCTGGTGGCGGCCATGGATCGGGTCCGAGAAGTCTGCTCGACCGGTTCTGCGCTACGCAAGGCGGAGAACCTTCGGGTTCGTCTTCCGTTGTCCTGCCTGACCATCGTCGCCGATGACGCCGACGCGCTGCGTCCGTACGCGGCCTTGATCAGCGACGAGCTGAACGTTCGGGAGCTGTTGCTGACCGATCTGGAGGCGGCTGGGAGCGAGGCCTTCGGGGTGCGGCAGGTGCTGCAGGTCAACGCTCGAGTAGCCGGTCCGCGGCTGGGGAAGGATGTCCAGGTAGCGATTCGGGCCAGCAAGTCTGGCGACTGGTCCATCGACGCCGACGGCACAGTCAGGTCTGGCGGAATCATCCTGCGTGAAGGGGAATACTCGGTGCAGACGGTGGTCGCCGACGCCGATCCGGATGATCGACGAGCTGTAGCGATGCTGCCCGGCGGCGGGTTCGTGATCTTGGACACGACGGTGACGCAGGAGTTGGCCGCCGAGGGGTTGGCCAGGGACGTCGTCCGTGCCGTCCAGCAAGCCCGTCGCGACGCCGGCCTCCAGGTCAGTGACCGGATCCACCTTCGCCTCAGCGGCGACGAAAGCGTCCAGGCGGCCATCCGGGTTCACCTCGACCTGATCAAGGCTGAAACCCTGGCGATCTCGCTGGATGTCACCGACGGTGCTGCACCGCCCATGGCGTCAGTCGGTGATCATCAAGATATCGGCATTGCGCTCGAGCGAGCGTCAACCTTCACCTGAGCTCAGCTCGGACATAGGACACTCGCCCGTATCATCGCCGCGTGCTGGCTGCCTTGGGTTGGGGAACGCTCGCCTCCGCGTCGCTGGTCATCGGCGCCGTGCTCGGGCTCGCCCGGGACTGGAAATCCGCCTTCGTCGGTGCAGTGCTGGGGTTCGGCGCCGGAGCCTTGATCTCCAGTGTGGCCTTCGAGCTCGCGGAGGAGGGCATCAAGGTCGGCGGGCTCGTGGCGGTCGCCGCCGGTTTGTGGATCGGAGCTCTGGCGTTCTTCCTTCTCAACAAAGGCGTGGTCCGGATGGGCGGCCGCTCCGGCGCAGCGTCAGGCTTGCCACTCGCGGTGGGTGCGCTCCTCGACGGCATA
>OCZS010000155.1_pt1 | contig 21726 bp, 14 predicted proteins | sample 1539071 | NCBI WGS metagenome assembly OCZS01 (sample SAMEA3113584, study PRJEB22503) | soil metagenome
CGGCCCCGAGGCGGCGCTGGCCTTCGCCGAGCGGCACGGCTACCCGCTCGCCCTCAAGGCCGCCTTCGGCGGCGGCGGCCGGGGCATGAAGGTGGTCCGCGGCGCCGACGAGGTGGCCGCCGGGCTGGAGTCGGCCCGGCGCGAGTCCAAGGCCGCCTTCGGCCGCGACGAGATCTACGCCGAGCGCTACCTGGAGGCCCCCCGCCACGTCGAGGCCCAGGTCCTGGCCGACGGGCGCGGCGAGGTGGTGTTCCTGGGCGAGCGCGACTGCTCGCTCCAGCGCCGCCACCAGAAGCTGATCGAGGAGGCGCCAGCGCCCGGCCTGCCCGAGGAGGTCCGGGTCGCCCTGGGCAAGGCGGCCTGCGACATCGCCCGGGCGGCCGACTACGAGAACGCCGGCACCATCGAGTTCCTCTACGAGCCGGCCACCCACAAGTTCTACTTCCTGGAGATGAACACCCGGCTCCAGGTCGAGCACCCGGTCACCGAGCTGACCGCCGGCATCGACCTGGTCCAGGCCCAGCTCCGGGTGGCCGCCGGCGAGGGCATCCCGGCCGCCTACGACGGGGTCGTGGCCCGCGGCCACGCCATCGAGGTGCGGGTCAACGCCGAGGACCCGGGGGCCAGGTTCATGCCGGCACCGGGACCGATCACCGGCTGGCGGGAGCCGTCCGGGCCAGGGGTGCGGGTCGACGCCGGCGTGCGGGCCGGCTTCACCGTCCCCCAGGCCTACGACTCGCTGCTGGCCAAGCTGATCGTCTGGGGCGAGGACCGCGACCAGGCCCGGCGGCGGATGCTGCGGGCCCTGGACGAGTTCCAGATCGAGGGCGTGCCCACCACCATCCCGTTCCACCGCCTGGCCATGCGGGACCCGGCGTTCGTGGCCGGCGACGTCTCCACCGTGCTGGTCGAGGAGGGCATGGACCTGTCGTCGCTGGAGCCGGCGACCCTGGAGGGGGCTGGCCCGCCGACGGCCAAGCCGCCGCCCCGGCGGCTGGTCATCGAGCTGGAGGGCAAGCGCTTCGACGTCGACCTGTTCCCCCAGGAGCCGGTCAAGGTGCCGGAGCGGATCCGCACCCCCCGCTCGGAGAAGGCCCTGGAGCGGGCCCGGGCCGAGTCCGGCGGGCCCGGCAAGGAGGTCGTCAAGACCCCCATGCAGGGCACCATCGTCAAGGTGCTGGTGGCCGAGGGCGACACCGTCAAGGCCGGGCAGACCCTGGTCGTGCTGGAGGCCATGAAGATGGAGAACCACGTCACCGCCCACCAGGCGGGCACCGTGGCCGGCCTGGAGGTCGCCGAGGGCCAGACCGTCCCCACCGGGGCCACCATCGCCATCATCGAGGCGACCTGAGGGACCGGACGTGGATCCGCCGTCGGTGGCCGAGTGGGCCCGGGCCAACCCGGCCGGCCGCGACGCCCTGCTCGCCCTGACCGAGCGGGCGGCCGCCCTCCAGCCGGCCGCCGAGGCCGCCATCCAACGCTGCCGCCCCGGCCCGGAGCAGCCCGGCGGCGCCCAGGACGCGGCCGCGGCCCGCGACGCCTACCGGTTCCTGGCCGACCACCTGCGCGCCCTCGGGCTCCAGGCCCCGGTCGCGGCCGAGGTGGCCGGGCTGCTCGACCGGCACCTGGAGGCCCTGGAGCTGGCGCTGGCAGGCAGCGCGGCCGAGGGGCTGGGCCCGGCCGCCGGGCGGCTGGTCGGGGCCCGCGACCTGCTCCGGCGCACGGTCGCCATCGGCGGCCGCCCGGTGTCGGACGTCACCCCCGGGGTCTGACGGCCGCTGCCTAGCCGCCCTCGTCCTCCGGTGCCCGTCCTCGCACCGCGGCCATCGCCTCGCTGATCCTGACGCCCTGGTCGAGCAGGTGTTTGACCTCCAGGATCCGGGCGATGTCCTCCTCACTGTAGATGCGGTAGCCGCTGGGGGAGCGGCTCGGGTGGATGAAGCGGTACCGTCGTTCCCAGGTGCGGACCGTCGCCGCCGGGATGCCGGTCCGCTCGCTCACCGCCTTGAGGGTCAGCCCGGCCGTCAGTCCGCGCTCACCGCCACCGGCCGCCGCCTCCCCGGACCGCGGCCCTCGCTCAGGCCGGTCGGCCTCCATGAAGTCCTCCAGCAGGCGGTTCAGCCTGCCGACGCTGCGGGCCAGCTCGTGCAGCACCGGCGGCGGGTCCCGCTGGAGCTCCAGGCCCGGCACCGTCGCCCCTTCCAGGTCGTCCGGCATTCCGCCCACAGCCACCGTTCCGAGGTGGGATCCCAGCCACTGCAGGATGTGCAGCGTCTCCTCGTCCCGGTTGCGGACCGCCCGGCTCACCAGCTCGAGCACCCCGAGGATCTCGCCGTCGCCCGGCACGGGCACCGCGACCCAGCCGTGCACGGGGGCACGGCCATCCGCTGACCGGGTCCCCACGAGCGCCGGGTCCACCAGCACGTCCGGAACCCAGGCGGCCCCCCCGGTCTTCCAGGCCCGCCCGACCATGCCCTCGCCGGCCCGAACGGCCATCCCGGCGCTTCCCTCGGCCAGCGCCTCCGGACAGCCCACCGGCGCGCACCAGACATGGACGCAGCGCAGGACCCCGGCCGCTCGATCGACCTCCCAGGCGGCCCCGAGCTCCCATCGCAGGCACTCCCCGAGCACCTGCAGGGCGGCCCGGGCCATCTCCAGCCAGGCACCTCCGCTCCGGAGGATCCGCCTGAGCTCGAGCTGGGCGATGCCGCGCCGTTCGGCCCCCGTCGGGTCCCTGCCGGCACGGAGGGTGCAGACGGCATGGCGGCCGCCCTCGACATCCACCACCAGCACCGAGAGGCTCCCAACCCGCAGCTCGCCGGCCCGGGTCCGGAACCCGGCCGGCACCTCACCGGACGACCTGAGCTCGCGCAGCCCAGCCGCCGGTTCCGGGCGACCAGCCACCGTGCTCCAGATCAGGAGCTCGTGGCTGTTCCTCCCGATCAGGTCCTCGGCCCGGTGCCCGGTGATCGCGAAGAGGGCCTCGTTGACATCGACGATCAGCCCGTCCCCGAGCCGGATGACGACGACGGCGTCCGAGCTCTGCTGAAGGAGCTGCGCTGACGGGCGCTCCACATTTCCCCCTGTCGAACAGCATGCCGATGGCTGGGCTTCTCCGCGACCAGCGAGGCGAAACGGCGCTTTGCTCCAGCAACACGGCGCAGCATTTCAAGCTAAATTGAACTGGGTCCGAATCGGTTCATTTTTGGGAAACTGGATTCGAAGATCATGTTTGGCGGGCATGCTTCCTGAGTAGGCAAGAAGCGCTGTCCGATGCGACTCGCATCCGCCGAAGAGGCGCTTTCTCCGAAGTTTGTTAGCATGACGACGCGAAATTACCGGTCCCTTCAAGCCAATCATGGCTCGATCAGTGCCAGCCGCTCGGGCTGACGCGGCTGGTTGAGTGGTACCCCTATTCGTCGCCCGTAGGACGGGCTTTGCAGGCATGAAACAAAACCCCGATAGGAAGAAACGAGAGCAAGCATCGGAGCGTTTCAATCGACGATGACCGGTCCCATCAGCAACGCGAGCGATCTCCTTCGGCTCCCGCCGCCGGCCAGCCCCACAGGGCGCACCCCGTCTGGACTTCACGTCCTCCACGTTGTCGAGGCGCTCGGGTCCGGCATCGCGACGGCCCTCGAGGACTATGTCCGGAGCACCCCGGACCATCGCCACACGGTCCTGGCCTACCGGCGCCCGTCGGCACAGACCGGAGATGACCTGGAGCGCCTGGCGCTGCGGGTGCTCCGGCTTCCAGAAGGCAGGCTGGCCCAGATCCGGACCGTGCGCCACTGGGTGCGGACGCTGCGTCCCGACCTCGTCCATGCCCACTCGACCTATGCGGGCGTGTACGTCAGGTTGTTCGCCCGGCCGCCCGTTGGCTCGATGGTGTACACCCCACACGCCTACCCGTTCGAGCGCCGCGACGTGCCGGCGATCGTGCGCGGCACCTACTGGGTCGTCGAGGCCGCCCTCAGCCTCGGCGGTGGCTGCGTGGCCGCGGTCGGTCCTCGGGAGGCGGAGCTGGCCGCGCGCCTCCCGGGTCGCCAGGCGGTCGTCCACCTGCCGAACATCGTCCGTGACCTGCGGCCGCGTCCCTCCGGCCCACCCGGGCAGGCCGGGCCCCGTGTCGGGCTGCGGCTGGCCATGCTGGGACGAATCTCGCCCCAGAAGGGACCTGACTTCTTCGGTCGTGCCGCCCGGCTCAGCCAGGCTCGAGGGCTGCCGATCGAGTGGACCTGGGTTGGCGGCGGCCGACCCGAGGAGGAACGGGCGCTCCGCGAGGCGGGCGCGCTGGTTACCGGCTGGCTGCCCAGGCAGGCGGCCCTCGACCACCTGGCCACCGCGGACGCCTATGCCCACACGGCGGCATGGGAGGGATTCCCGGTCAGCGTGCTGGAGGCCGCTGCGCTCGACCTTCCGATCGTGGCCAGGCGCATTCCCGCGCTGGAGGTCCTCGAAGGGCCGGCGCTCTGCGACACCCCCGAGGAGCTGGTGGCCGTGGCCCGGTCGCTCCTGGACCGACCGGCCCGGGAAGCGCTTCGGACGCGGTCACGGCGGCTTGTCGAACAGCACCAGCCGGCCGCGCAGCGCGAGGCCCTCGAGCGAGCCTACGCGATCGCCTCGGCTCGGCGGCGCCTGCTCGTGACCAGCCGGCCATGACGTCGCCCGGCCCGCAGAACGAGGCCCAGAACGGCCGGCAGGCACCGGACGGCCGGCCCGACCTGGCCCGGTCCCCCTGGTCGCGACGCGGCCAGGGCACGGCCCGGCGCCTTCGCGCCCCGGTGATCAAGCTGCACCCTCGCCGGAGCCCCGGATCGCCGAGCCGGCGCCGGGCCCGGTCGCTGCTCCTGGTGACCGACGCCGCCGCGATCCTGCTGGCGATGGTGGCCACCACCGGTCCCGCAACCGTGGCCGGATGGGCGTACGCCGGCTGCGTCCTGGCCTCGCTGACCGTCTCCGGCGCCTATCGTCCGCGCATCTCCCTGCAGGTGCTGTCCGAGGTGCCGGCCCTCATGACGCGGTTGGGCCTGCCGGCCCTGCTGTGCGCGCCGTTCGCGCTGGTCGGCCTCGAGCAGCTCGCGCTGCTGCAGCTCCTGGCCACGGCGCCCGCACTCTGTGCGGCCCGGGCGGCGGCGTACGGCTCCATCCGGCTGGCCCGTCGCAAGGGCATCCTCAGGGAGACCACCCTGGTCGTCGGAGCCGGGCCGGTCGCGCTGGAGCTGGCCCGGCTGATGCGCCAGCGGCCCGAATACGGACTGGAGCCGATTGGCTTCCTGGACGCACCCTCGACCGACGGAAGCCTCCCGCTGCCCTACCTGGGGCCGGTAAGCCACCTGGAGAGCGTGCTGCGGAGGTTCGACGTGCAGCGGGTGGTGGTCGCGTTCGGGCGGGTGCGCGAGGCGGACTGGGTGAGCATCATGCGGACCGCGGTGGTCAACGACGTCGAGATCCACGTCGTCCCCCGGTTCTTCGACATCGGCATGAGCCCGGCGGGGTCGGGCACCGATCAGATCTGGGGGATCCCGCTGCACCGCGTGCGCCGCTCAGTGCTCCACAGCGCGGCCTGGCGGGCCAAGCGGGGCTTCGACGTGGTCCTGGCGGGCGGCACGCTCCTCCTGAGCCTGCCGCTGCTGGGGCTGATCGCGGTCGCCGTCCGCCTGAGCAGCCCGGGCCCGATCCTCTTCCGGCAGTGTCGTATCGGTCAGGATGGCCGCCAGTTCGACCTGCTGAAGTTCCGCAGCATGCGAACCGACCACGACGGCGCCTCCTCGTGGACGGCCACCGCCGAGCATCAGACGACCATCGGCCGTTGGCTGCGGCGGACCAGTCTCGACGAGCTGCCGCAGCTGTGGAACGTCATCCGCGGCGACATGTCCCTCGTCGGTCCCCGCCCCGAACGGCCCCTGTTCGCCGAGCGCTTCAGCGCCGACATCGCCGGCTATCGCGACCGGCACCGGCTGCCGGTCGGCCTCACCGGCTGGGCCCAGGTGCACGGCCTTCGCGGTGACGACACCTCCCTGACGGAGCGAGCCCGGTTCGACAACTTCTACATCGAGAGCTGGACGCTCTGGCTGGACATCGTGATCCTGCTGCGCACGGTCGGGGCCGTCATCCGCATGGCCGTCGGCATGCAGCGACACCGCCGGGACGGCCCAGCCATCCAAGGGCTGGCCACGGCCGACCGGTGGGTCGACGAGACCGTGACCTCGCGGTTCCAGGAGGCGAGGAACAACCATGGCGGCTAGCGCCCGGCGCCTCGGCTCGAGCGGCCCAGTCGTCGTCTTCTCCTCGGACCCGTCGCTGATCACGGCCATGCAGGCGACGCTCGGGCCGTCACGGGCGGTCCTCCGGCGGGTCCAGGCTCCCGGCAGCGTCGACTGGCCGAGCGGCAGCTCGGTCACGGTGGTCCTCGACGTCGCCCCCGAACTGCGGCGCTCGGCCTACGACGAGGTCCGCCGGCGCCACCGCGGACGGCTGGTGCTGATCGTGGAGGCCGGCGAGCGGGCGGGCAGCCTCCCGCCCGACGCCGCGCGGTTCACCATCACCCGGCCGTTCGCGATCGCCGAGCTGCTCGACGCCCTCTCCGCGCCGTTGCCGCGGGAGGCGGCGGTGCCCGTCTTCTCCGTGGACGACGCCCCGGACCTGGCCGGGCGGGATCGCCTCGGCGCCTGGGCGGATCGCCTCCACGCGTGGTGGGACGTCCTGGCCGAGCGGCCGACCCGGACCATGCTCGTCACCGGCGGCGCCGTCCTGCTGCTGCTCGCCGCCTGGTTCTCGCTGGGCCTGCTCCGGTCGGCCGCCGACCTGAACCGGACCGCTCGGGCGACCCGGACCGAGCTCAACCGGGTCGACACCGCCCTCGCCGCGGCCGATCCCGGCGCGGCCAGGAACGCCCTCCAGGCGGCGCAGGGCCACCTCGACGGAGCGAAGGCGGCCGCCGACCGGCGCCCCGTGCGGCTCGCCGCCCGCCTCCCGGTCCTCTCCGCGAGCGTCGACGACCTCCGGCGCCTGCTCCGGGCGGCGCAGCGGGGAACGCGAGCCGCCGGCCTCGGGGTCGCCCTCTACGAGCAGGCCGACTCGGGTCGGCCGGCCACGGCCATGTTCCGCGATCAGCGGGTCGACCTGGCCGCCCTGGCCAGGATGCGGCGGCAGGCGGACAGCCTGCTGGGCGAGCTGGCCGCCGCCCAGACCGAGCTGCGCGCGGTCCGGGGTGGCGTGCTGGCGCCAGGGGTGGCAGGCGCCCGGGCGAGCGGGCTGCGGCAGGTGGAACAGCTCAGCGACCGGGTGCGCTCGCTCATGCCCGCCCTCGAGGTCCTTCCGGCGGCCCTGGGTGGCGATCGGCCGCGCACCTACCTGGTCGTGCTGACCACGCCGGCGGAGCTGCGTCCCTCCGGAGGGACGCCACTGGCCGCCGTCAGGGTCCGGGTCGACGGCGGCCGGATCGAGATCCAGGAGCGCGACGTCGGCGTGAGCCTGCATCACGCAACCGTCCGCTGGACGGCCGCCCCGGGTGACCCCTGGTCGGCCGCCGGGCGGTTCGATGACTTCTCCTTGGCGAACTCCTCCCCGCACTTCCCCACCTCAGGGGAGGAGCTGCTCCGGGCCTACCGGGCCTTGACCGGCATGCGGCCCGACGGCGTGGTGGCTGTCGACCCCCTGGCCATGCGGGCGCTGCTGCGGGCCACCGGACCGGTCGAGGTGCCCGCCTACGGGCAGGTCACGGCGGGCAACGTCAGCCGGCTGACGATGCGGGGGTCCTATGACCGGTGGCCCGAGGCGAGCGAGCGCCGGCGCTACAACCAGCAGCTGGTCGGTGCCGTCCTGCGGCGCTTCCTCGACGGCCGGCTGCTGCTCGAGAAGCTGCACGCCCTGGGCACCGAGGCGGCCGAGCGGCACCTGCAGGTGTACGCGGCCAATCCCGCGGTGCAGGCGGTGCTCGGCCGCTCCGGGCTCGACGGCGCCCTGGCGCCGGTCGCGCACGACTACCTGGCCGTCTACACCGCCAACACGAACGCCAGCCGGGTCGACTACTTCCAGCGGCGCAGCATCGACCAGCGCGTCGAGCTCCGCCCGGACGGGTCCGCTTCGGTGACCCGGACGATCCGGGTGCAGAACCGCGCCCCGGTCTCGGGTGGGCTCGACCCTGGGCAGCGGACCGGGTCCACCTCCCCGCACAGCACCGCGACCGTGGCGACCTACCTGCCGCCCGGGGCCAGGCTCGGCGCCGTACAGGCCGACGGCCGGCCGGTCAGGGCCGCGGTGGCCGAGGAGGCCGGACGGCCGTTCCTCCGGGTGGCCACCGAGATCGCGCCCGGGCGCACCGTCACCGTCACCGTCACCTACCTGGCGCCACCACCTGGGCGGCCGGGCGACCCGATGACCTACGAGCTGGCGTCCGACCCGCAACCGATGGTCGAGCCACCCAGGCTCCAGATCGAGGTGGTCGCCCCGGAAGGGATGACCATCCGGCCCGACCCGGGCTGGACCGTCCAGGGGTCGACAGCGAGAACGGCGCTCCCGTTCAGCAGGACCATCAGCAGCCGCCTCGAGGTACACCGGCAATGAGGCGGAGCAGTGCAATGCATGCGGTTCATGCCACGTCCGTGTCCGAGCGGAGCGCGCCGCCGATGATGCCTGCGTCAGGGTCCGATGGGCTGACCGTCGCCCGCGTGCCTCCCGAACGCTGGCAACGCCTGGAGGACTGGGACGCCGTCCTCGCCGGCTCGGCCCGGCCGAGCGTCTTCCTGACCCGCGACTGGGTGACGTCGTGGTGGGCGGCCTTCGGACACGGCGCCGAGCCGTGGCTGCTCCGGGTGGCCGGGCCGACCGGCGAGCCCCTCGGCCTGGCGCCGCTGTACCTGGACCGCGCACCCGGAACGGCCCTCCTGCCGATCCGGCGACTGGGGATCATGGGCGATCACAGCGTCGGCTCGGAGTACCTCGGCCTGATCGCACGGGCCGGCCACGAGCAGGCGGTCGGGCAGGCGGTGGCCGACCACCTGGCCGCCGAAGGCGTCCGCTGGGACGTGGCCGACCTCTCCGGCCTGGTGGAAGGCGATCCGGCGGCGAGCGCGCTGGAGGCGCCGCTGCGGACCCGGGCCGGGCGGAGCCGAGCGCAACGGCACGCCTGCAGCGCCGTCGCGCTTCCCGACAGCTTCGAGACCTATCTGGCCGGTGTCGGCTCCAAGTTCCGCCAGACCTACCGTCAGCGGGCCAACAAGCTCCACCGCACCTGCACCGTCCACTACCTCCTGACCGCCTCCGAGGCCGACCTGCGGCCACACCTGGAGGCCATGTTCCGCATGCACCAGGCCCATTGGACGGCGCTGGGCCTCCCGGGCTCATTCGGCGACCGGCGCATGCGACGGTTCTACCTCGACGTCTCCAGGCGGCTGCTGGCATCGGGCAGGCTGCGCTTCTGGCAGCTGGAGGTCGACGGGGTTATCCGGGCGTCCCAGTTCGGGGTCGCCTACGACGGCGTCCTCCACTCCCTGCAGGAGGGCTACGACACCGGCTTTCGCGCCCCCGGGATCGGTGGGCTCGGGGTGGTGCTGCGCGCGCACGCCATCAAGGCAGCCATCGAGGAGGGCCTGCGCAGTTACGACTTCCTCGGCGGGACCGAGGACTTCAAGCGACGGTGGGGCACCTCCGTCCATCACGTGCGGAACGTTCACCTGGCCGCTCCCGGACCCCGGGGCTCGCTGGCCTGGATGGCCACGGTCGGAGCCCACGACGCGCGTTCCAGGCTGCGCAGCCGAACTCCTGACGGCCTGGTCAAGACCGTCAGGGCCCTCCGGGCCAGGCGATATGGGCGGCGGCCGCCCGGTGGGGCATGAGCGGCCACCCCGAACAGGACATCGAGGCGATCCTGCGCGACCGGACCGGCCGGGAGTGCCTGTTCGTACCCTCCGGGCGGATGGCGTTGTACCTGGCCTTCCGCACCTGGCTCACCCCGGGCGACCGGCTCCTGATGTCGCCGGTGACCGACGACGTCATCTTCTTCGTCGCCTTGGCGGCCGGCCTGCGGCCGGTGATGGCGCCCCTCTCCCGCCGGGACGGCAACATCCAGCCCGAGGCCGTCGACCAGGCGACCTGGTCGAGCCTGGCCGGCGTGCTCACGACCAACCTCTACGGCCTCCCCGACCAGGCCCTCGAGCTGCGGTCGCGCTGCCGGCGCCACGGCGTCCTCCTGATCGAAGACGCCGCCCACGCCATCGAGACCGAGATCGACGGCCGTCCCGTCGGCGCCTTCGGGCCCGTGGCCGCGTTCAGCCTGGCCAAGCACGTCGGCGGGGTCGGCGGCGTCCTGGCGTTCTCCGAGTCGGGGCGCCGGCAGGAGCTCGTCCGCCTGCGAGACGCCCTGACGGCACCGCGGCCATGGAGCCGTCGGGCGGCCGCCGCCGCCCGGCCTCCGGCGAGGGCGCTGCTCGGCGCACTGCGCCTCCGCCGTCCCGCCGTGCGTGCCCGGGAGCTGCTCGGCCTGGTCGAACGGACCACCCACCGGATGCCGCTACGGGCGCAGGAGCTCGGGGCCGCCGTGGCGGCCGCACCCGACCTTGACCGGTTCGATCCCTGGGTCCGGTTCGACCTGCACAGCTTCCGGATGGCCCACCCACCGGGAACTCTGCGGCGCACGCTCGCCCGCCTGCGCGGGCTCGACGACGACCGGGCACGACGGCTGGAAGGGGTGCTGGAGCTGCGGGCCCACGACGCCGCCGCGCCCGAGGTGGCCGAGGGACCGCCGCGGCCCCTGTTCCGAGTTCCCCTGCTCGTCGAGGGCCGGGATGCCCTGGTGGCCGAGCTGCGCCGCCGCGGCACCTATCTGGACTACATCTACGACCCCCCGCTGGACGACTACGCGACGGCGGCCTTCGCCGTGCCGTCGCCCCAGCCCGACGCCGCCCGCTGGTGGGCCAGGCACGTCCTCCCCGTCGACCCGCTGAACGCCCGGCAGGTGCTGGACGCCACCGGGGCAGGCCTCCAGCCGGCCGTGGCCAGGTGACCCGGATGCCGGACCGAGCCCAGACGACCGGTCCCCGTCCAGCTCCGGGGGCGCCCGCCTCCGGCGGGCAGGTCGGTCCCGTCACCCGCCGGACCGCGCGCAACGCCGCCTACATGCTGACGGCCGAGATCTGCGGCAAGGCGGCGACACTCGTCTACACCCTGCTGGCAGCCCGGATGCTGAGCCAGCAGGAGTTCGGGGCGTTCTCGTTCGCGCTGTCGTTCGCGGCGCTGCTGTCGATCGTGCCCGACTGGGGCTTCGACGTGGTGGTGGTGCAGCGCTCGAGCCGGCACCCGGACCGCCTGCCCCGGCTGCGCTCGGCGTCGCTGACCTGGAAGACGATCATCGGACTCCCGGTCATGACCGTGTCCGCCCTCCTGGCCGGCCTGGCACGGCCGACGCCCGAGGCTCGCACGGCCCTGTACCTGATGATGGCGGCGGCGCTGCTCGACATCTACAGCAACACCAACCGCTCCTCGGCGGCGGCCCTGCAGCGCCAGGGCGGCATGGCCCTGGTGCTGGCCGTCCAGCGGATCGCCACCGCGGCCCTGGCCATCGCGACGCTGCTGCTCGGCTACGGGCTGATCGGCCTCACCGCCTCCTACCTGGGCGGCTCGGTGATCGGCCTGGTGGGGACCTCGATCACGCTGCGGCGGCTGGGCGTTCCGACGCGGTTCGGCTCGGTGTCCTGGCCGGAGTTGCGCGAGCTGTTCGCCAGCGCCTGGTGGGTCGGGGTCGGAGCGCTCGTGCTGATGGCGCTGTTCCGCGTCGACATGATCATCCTGGCGGCAATCAAGGGCGACGAGGCCGTCGCCGCGTACGCGGCGGCCTACCGGCTGCTGGAGACGATGACGCTGTTCACCTGGACGATCGCCCGGGCTGTCCTCCCCGTCATGAGCTCCTCCAGCAGCCTGAGCCGAGTGCGGCGGGGCGTCGAGCAGGGGATCGCCGTGGCCGCGTTCATCTATATCCCGTTCGCGGCGGTGAGCCTGCTCGAGGCGCCGGCCATCATCAGGCTGCTGTTCGGCCCCACCTACGCCGACCAATCGGCGCCTGCGCTGCGCTGGCTGGCGTTCGCCCCCCTGCTGTTCGCCGTCGCCTACTACGGGGTGTCCGCCCTGCTGTCCCAGGGGCGGTCGGTCCGCATGGTGATCACCGCGGGCGCGGCCACGGTGGTCAACATCGGCCTCAACCTCGCGCTGATCCCATCCCTGGCGGGCACCGGCGCGGCCCTCGCGACCACCCTGTCCTACCTGGTGGAGAGCGTGGTCGTGCTGTGGCTGTGCACGCCCCTCACCGGGCACATCAGGATCTGGCGGCCGTTGCTGGCCCCGGCCGCCGCCGGCCTGGTAATGGCTGCGGCATTGACCATCCTGGAGCTCCACATCGTCCTCGAGGTTTTGCTGTCGGGAGCGGCCTACCTGGCGGCCTGGATCGCCATCGTCCGTCGCTCGGCACCCGAGCAGCTGGCGGTGCTGTCCTCGCTGGTCAAGCGCAAATAGGACCAGAATTACCGTGCCGTCGTCCGAGGCTCGTGGCATTTGACTTTCGCCGGCCTGGCTGGGAGGATCCCGCACGTCAGTACGAATCCCCCACCGTGCTGGGCAAGCAGAGAGTGTCACGTGCGGCTGCCTTTGGCGGCCCATGGACTGCGTACCTCGGTCGATATTCTAAGGCGTCTCATGACCACGCGGGAACCATCGCACCTCCGTCATCGCCATCGTCGCCCAGCCAGGGCCCGCGTCGTGGTGGTTATCGCCCTGGCCCTGGTCGCCGCCTCGGCGCTCCTGGTGGCACCGAATTCGATCGGGAAATCCGGGTCGAGCCGCGGGGAAGGCCTCTCGGCGGCGGCCCAGCCGACCGGCGCCACCAGTGGGACGTCGGCCGTCGGACAGGCCGCGCGATGGCGCCGGCCGGCCAGGACGACCACCACCACCACGACCGGCGTCCCGGCCGATCCGATCTCGCCGCCGACGCCGCTCCAGCCCCCGGCGGCGGCCGAAGGATCCGCCGTCGGGGTGCAGCTCGGCATGTGGAACGACTACAGCGACGCCCAGCGCCTGGCCGTGCTCGACAAGATCGCCGCCGCCCACCTGCGGTGGGTCCGAATCGACATGGGCTGGTCGTCGTTCCAGGACCGCTGCCGCAGCTGCTACAACAGCTGGTACATGGACCGGGCCAACTTCGTGGTCGACGCGGCCCGCCAGCGCGGGCTCAAGGTGCTCGTCACCGCATGGCGGACGCCCGGCTGGGCCAACGGCGGCGCCGGGGAGCTGGCGCCCCCCACCAACCCGGCCGACTTCGGCAGCTTCATGGCCTGGCTCGCCGGGCGCTTCCGCGGCCGCGTCTCGGCCTACGAGATCTGGAACGAGCCCGACTCGCGGGACTTCTTCACCGGCAGCGTGGGCCAGTACGCGGCCCTGGTACGCGCCGCCTACCCCGCGGTCAAGTCGGGCGACCCGGACGCCCGGGTCGTGCTCGGCGGGCCCATCAACAACAACACGGACTGGCTGCGCGCGGTCTACCAGGCCGGCGCGGGCGGGTCCTTCGACGTGATGGCCACCCACCCCTACATGGGCCCCTCCGACCTCCCCCCCGAGACCCCGGACCTCCGTGGCGACAACATCTACCTGCTGACCCACGTCGCCGCCGTCCACGAGCTGATGCGGGCCAACGGGGACGGCGACAAGCCCATCTGGTTCACGGAGATGGGCTGGTCGTCACATCCCAACGACGGTGGCGAAGCGAACTGGGACCGTGGCGTCACCCCCCAGCAGCAGGCCGCGTACACCATCAGGGCGATCCAGCTGGTCAGGTCGAGGTATCCGTATGTGACCAACATGATCCTGTACAACGAGCGGAACCGGGCCACCGGGGACGTCCAGCTCGACAACTACGGGATCCTGCACCGGGACCTCTCCGAGAAGCCGGTGTACACCGAGCTGCGCAGCTATCTGTCGGGGTGAAGCCCGGCCCACACGTCGGCCGCGATCTCCGCGCAGAGCTCGGCCTGCGGACGCTCGCCGTCCAGGCGCCGCGCCCCATGCGCCCGGTGCTCCTCCCGGTAGAGGGGGAGCTGGCGGCGCAGCTGCTCCAGGTTGTAATGGTCGGACTTGCGGGCGAGCGCCGTCTCGGCGGAGACGTCGAGGTAGAACGACCGCAGCGGCGTTGGCGACAGCAGCCGGATGAGGCGCACCTGGAGGCGCCGGCGGTGGGCCTCGCCGTACCGGTAGCGGAGATGAACCGCCGAGTCGAGCGTGTACCGGTCGCAGACCACGATCCGGCCCGCCCGCAGATGCCGGACGGTCGCGCGCCGCTGCCCCCACCCGTTGGCAACCGAGACGACCGTCGCCCAGGCGGCGGTCATGGCGCGGCTCCGCTGGCGGATCCGTTTGGCCGGCTCGGCGAGCCGGGAACTGTCGAGCATGGTGGTCGCCGCCGGCGGCCCGGCCGCTTGGCCCAACCTCCCGACCAGCAGCCGCTTGACCGGACCGGCGATCCGGTCCAGCGACGGGTTGGCGGCCAGCCTCGTCCATTCGGTGACCGGCTCGAAGCCCAGGCGATCGAGGGCGTTGCAGAGCGCCCCCGCCTGGGAGGTCTTGCCCGAGCCGTCCAGGCCCGACATGGCGATGACCGCGCCACGACGGCGGGAGCCGAGCACCGTCCGCCAGGCCCGCAGTCGGGCGGCCGGCCGGGGGCGGCGGCCGGCCCTGATGAGCTGCTCGGCCAGCGCGTCCGCTCGGGTGGACCGGGTGGGTGCCGGCCCACGACCGGCGTAGGCGGCCTCGGTGATCGCGACCGCCCTGGTGGCGCCCCAGGCCGCCGCCCGCTGGCCGGCTCGGCGCCACGCGTCCGGGTCCTCGGCGACCGCCGCGGCCACGCGACCGCGTCGCTTGGCGTCCAGCCGCCCGTCTCGGGCGAACCGCCTGGCCAGGATGAGCAGCTGGTGATGGGCAGCCGGGGCCATCAGCCGCTGCAGGCCGGGCAGCGGCCGGGCCTCGGCGAAGAGCGCCGCCAGCTCCTCGTCGGGCAGGCCCCACCGCTCGGCGGCGACCAGCTCGACCGTCTCCACCGAGCAGCCGTCGAATCGGGCGAAGTGGCGGCCCCGCTGCTGGAACCCGCCATCGCGCAGGGCGGCCGCAACCGACCCGTACGACGCCGAGCGGACCAGCAGGTCCAGGTCCCTTCCACGGGGCGGCAGACTGCCGAAGACGAGCACCCGCTCACCGGCAGCCTCGACGCGGTCGACGGCGATCATGGTTCCGCCTCTCCCCCGGTGGGTCGCAGCTTCCTGGCCAAGCGGGCCGCCAGATAGCCGGTGTAGCGGAAGCCGGGCCACGGATCGGTGAAGCTGGCCACGCTGTGCGCGGCGCCGGGCGCATGGCGCAGGCAGTCGGCGACGTCGGCGAGGAGCCCGCCGCGGTGCTCCGAGCAGGCCCGGCGCAGGTCGCCTTCGAGCCACTGGTAGCGGACGCCCGCGGCCGCGTCGGCCTTCCCCGGGACGGTCCGTCCGGTGGCCAGGCGCGCCCAGACGTCGAGGGGGTTGAGCCGGGCGGCATGGGCGAGCGACAGCGACCCGTAGGGTCGCCCGTTGACGTCGATCAGCCACGGGTCACTCTCGTCGGCGGCCAGGAACTGCAGCTGGACAAGGCCAAACCAGCCGAGATCCTCGAGCAGGACGGCAGCCCGCTTGGCCAGCTCGGGATCCACCGGGACCGTGGTCGCCCGGACGCTGACCCCGGTCGGGACCGGCCAGGTCCGCTCGGTGCGTTGTTGCAGCCTGGCCACCAGCCGTCCCCTCTGGTCGACGACGGCCACGAAGGCCATCAGCTGCCCGGTCACGACCTCCTGGAGCATCGGCTCGCCACCGGTCTGGAGGATCTGCTCGACCCGCCGGGCGGCCTCGGCCGGGCCGGGTACGAGCATCGCCTCCAGCCGCGGCTCCGGGCCCTGCCGTGTGGGCCGCCAGTGCATGCGGCACTTCACCACCGCCGGGCCGGTCCAGGCGTCGAGGTTCCCGCTCGTGCCAGCGACCGTCCGCGGCGTCCGGAAGCCCGCCCGGGCCGCGATCTCGCCCAGCCGGAGCTTGTCCGTCGCGGCCAGGACCGCGTCGTGGGCGCCGTACGGGACGGTTGCCTGGATGGCGGCGCGGCGGGCGGACAGCGCCATCACCGACGCATCGTCCACGCCGATGACCAGCTCGTAGCCCACCCGCGTGATCGCCTGGTTGACCGCTTCCAGAAAGGCTCGGACGTCCAGCTCGGGCGAGGGAATGCGGTGCAGGTGCCGGGTCCAGCGCGAGGCGGCCGAGAGGCTGCCCGGTGCCGCCGACCCGACGCCGACGAGCCAGCCGGCCCGCCCGAGACCGCGGACCGCCGCCAGGGCCGTCCGGCTGTCCTCCTCGCCGACGATCAGGACGCGCATGCGATCTGGAGCATCCTTGCCGCGACGGCCGCATCGGCCGTGTCCGCGGAGGCGGTGAGCAGGCGCCGGCCGAGGCGGCGGCCGAAGAAGGCCAGCTCCAGTGCATCGAGCCTCGCCTCCGGGACACCGGCTGCCCTGGCGACCGTCCGAGCGGCTCGCCGTGCGTCGGTGCAGAAGCGCGACGCGGTCCAGGCCGCTTCGAAGCAGCGCACGCGCTGGTCCGCCGACCACCGGACCAGCCCGACGCCGAACTCGACGTAGTCGAGCATGGCGTGCCAGACGTCGAACCCAGGAGTCCCGCGCGACCTGGCCAGCTCCCAGTCGACGATACCCTGGAGCCTGCCTCCTGCCACGAGCCAGTTCTGCGGCTTGGGGTCGCCGTGGCACAGTACCGAGACGTCGAGCCGGGCCAGGTCGCGCCAGGCGGCGGCCAGGAGCCGCCTGCTCCGTTCCTCGACCGACCGGTCCTCCAGCACCCGCTGGATCGAGGCGCCGACGTCGTCGGGCGGTACTCGCCTGACGGTGACCTCGGCCAGGCGGGCCAGCGCGTCGGTCAGGTCGGTGAACGGCTCCGGCCAGCCCAGCCGCCGCGCGCGCTCCGGGGTGAGCGGCTGGACCGGGATCGGGGCACCGGCCAGTCCCTCCTGGACCCTCGCCTCGCCGATGCGGCCCAGGGCCAGCGGCGCCACGCGGGCCTGCTCGGCCCGGGTGAGCGCGCGCACCTCACGGTCGATGCCGTCGGCGCCGCTGCCGCCGGGGACCTTCAGCACCAGCAGCGGGGAGGGGGCCGAGCCGAACACGAAGACCATCAGGCCCATGGAGCGGGGCAGGGCCAGCGCCGTGAGCGGAGGCGGGTCGGGAGGGAGTCGCGAGGACCGGGCGGCCAGCGCCCGCCAGCCGGCGGCGGTGCGGTCCAGGAGCTGGTCGAGGTCGCCGCGGGCCCGCCGGGGCAGCAGCGCGATGAGGCCGGTCAGGGTCCGCTCGGGGACGCCGCGCCGGCCGGCCAGGGCCCGCAGCCGCCCGAAGCGGTGCCCGGCCGGGAGCTGGTGCCGGAGGGTCTGGTTCAGGATGGCGGCGAGGAACCGGGCCGCGTGCTCCGTGGGCATGCCGATGGTGGCCGGCCACGGGGAGCCGAGCTGCACGTACCGGGCCTCCCTGGTGGCCTTCATGGGATGGGGCCGTTCCCGGAGCCGTCGCCGGCGCCGTGCGGCGTCCCCGGGCCGCCCGGTGAACGAGGGCGCAGGCCGGCCAGGCAGCCCGTGGCCTTGGCCAGGTCCTTGACCGCCAAGGCGAGCGGGAGGGCCATGAGCGTTCCCGGGCTGCGACGCTGCCGGATCGAGCGGACCAGGGGAAGAGACAGGTAGGCGGCGGCTCCCGCGGCCACCGCGACCCGGCCCGGCCGGCCACCCCGAGCCGCCAGCGGCGGGCCCAGCAGGTACGCGCCGGCCCGGAGCAGGTCGCGCCGGACCAGGCGCCGGCTCCTGCCCTGGGCACCCCAGCGGCCGTAGCGGTAGAACATGCGGGCGGTCGCGGTCAGGGAAGGATGCTGGTCCCAGACCACCTCGGCGTCCACGGCCAGGACCGGCCGGTGGCCGCTGGTCACGACGGCCTCACCGAACAGGGCGTCCTCGCTGGAGAACAGATCCTCCCGGAAGCCGCCGGCCGCACGCCAGGCGTCGAGGGTGACCGCCATGGAGCGGCCGTCGAGTCGCCTCGGGTCGAACCGCCGCCCGAGCAGCGCGCCGTACACCCGCACGAGTGGCGTTGGCCAGCGGGCCTCGTCGGGATCGGGGAAGCAGGCCACCGCGAAGGCCTCCTCGAGCCGGTTCCTGGTGGACACCCGGTACACCCCGGTCACCAGGCCGGGAGGCTCGGGCTCCGCGAACGGAGCCCGCAGGGCCTGGAGCCAGCCGTCGACCGGTCGGCAGCCCGCGTCGGTGGCGACCACCACCTGGTGACGTGCCGCGGCGAACCCGGCGTTGCGTGCCGCCGAGAGGTTGACGCCGGGTCCGGCGAGCATCCGCAGGCGCGGGTCGCGGCCCAGCCAGGCGCCGAGCTCCGACGCCGTCGAGTCGGTCGAGCCGTCGTCGACGACCAGGTACTCGTCGTCCGGACCAAGCTGCCCGAGCACCGCTCCCACGACCCCGTCCACCTGGCCCGCCTCGTTCCGCATGCAGGTCAGGACCGTCACTGCGGGACCGTCGCCACGGCCGGCGCCCGGCCGGCCGGCGACCCCGGCGAGGGTCGCCACCAGCCGGTCCGCGCAGGCGTGGGCGTCGGGATGAGCGGCGGCGAACTGCCGCCCCGCGTGGCCGGCGTCCCGGCGGGCCGCCGGGTCCACCAGCGTGCCAAGGGCGCGGGCGACTCCGGCCGGATCGTCGGCCGCGACCACCCGGCCGCCGACCTCCGCCATCCTCCGCAGCGCCGGCGTCTCCCCGGTCCCGACCAGGGGAACACCACAGCTGAGGGCCTCGATCGCCGCCAGCGGATAGCCTTCCCCGCCGAAGCCCCGGGCGTCGCGCCGGGTGAGCACGGCGACCGCGTCGAAGGCGGCCAGCCAGCGGCCTGCCTCGTCCACCTGCCCGGCGAACCGGACCCGGTGGCCGACCCCGCCGGCGGCGGCCAGGTTCCGCAGACGCTGGGCCTCGCCGGGGCTCGCCGGGTCCTCGTCGCCGATCACCACCAGCGACCAGCCCTCGGCGCCCGGCAGCGACAGCGCCCCGATGGCGTCGTCGACGCCCTTGTAGGGAACCAGCCGGGCCGCCATGGCCAGCGTCAGCCCGTTGCCGTCGGCCACGCCCCGCCCGGTCCAGAAGCGACGCGCCTCGGCCCGCGGCGTCGGGCGCCAGGCCGGCCGGGGAGGCGGGATGACGGTGACGTCCGGGCGCCGCACCGCCGCCGCGACACCGTCGGAGACGGCGACCACATGGTCGCAGAGCAGGCCGAGCGGTCGGGCCAGCCGGGCGTCGAACGACAGGTCGTGCTTGACCCACACCACCCTGACTCCGGCCAGGCGCCCGGCCGGGACGGCCACGGCGGCGGCCTTCACGCCGTTGGCCATGACCACCTCGGGCCGGCGGCGCCGCAGCCGTGCGGCGACCGTGGCCGCCGTGCGGGCCATGTCCCAGGACCGGCGTCCTGTCCGGACCACCGTGGCCGGGATCCCCCGCCGCTCCAGCTCCCGCCGCAGCGGCCCGTCGGCGAGCAGCACGACGTCCACCTCCAGCCGGTTGGTGGCGTCGAGGACCTGGAGCAGCCACCGCTCGGCGCCGCCAAGGCCGGCGAACGGGGTGACCACCGTGACCCGCAGCCGACGGGTCGCCGTCATGGTCCCGCCTGGGTCGGCGCCGGCCCGCCGACCGGGGGCGCTCCTGGCGACACACTGACCCGGTCGGCGGCCAGGAGCAGCCCCACCACCGACCAGACGAGCACGACGATGATCGGGTTGCGGAGGGTGAAGTCGACCAGGCCCTGCCCGACGACCATCATCAGCGCCGCGGCCAGGCCGGCGACCAGCGCGGCGTCCCGCGGGCGGTCCCCGGCGCGCAGGCGCCTGATGGTCCGCAGCGCCACCAGGCCCACCGAGAGGGTGAAGCCGATGAGCAGGACGACCGCCGGGAGGCCCGACTCGGCGGCCACGGTGAGCAGGACGTTGTGGGCATGGAAGGCGCCGACGGTGCGGACCCCCGACTCGGCCCGTGACGAGGCGACCGGGAAGCCCCCTGGTCCGAAGCCGGTCAGCGGGCGGGCCTGGATCTCGCTCCACGCCTCCCGGTAGATGCCCGGCCGGTCGTCCCACGGGCTGGCCGTGGGGTTCGAGAACGTCTTGAGCCGCTCGTTGATGACGCCGAGCTGGGGAACGTCGGCCTGCAGCACGGCAAGCGCCAGCACGGCGGCGACCGCGACGGGAACGAGCAGCAGCAGGCGCCGACGGGCCATTGGCAGCAGGGCCAGCAGCACGGCCGCGCCGGCCAACGCCCCGACCCAGGAGCCGCGGGAGAGCGAGAGCGCCAGTGCGCTCACCGCGACCAGCGCGGCCAGGCCGGCCGCGGTCCGGACCGTGCCTGTCCGCCCGCCCAGCCACAGGGCGCAGGCCAGGAACAGCAGCAGGGCCGAGAACGAGCCAAGCTGGTTGGGCTCGGTGAACAGCCCCTGGGCCCGGTTCTCGACCACCGCCCCACCGTAGCGAGGGCGAAGCTGGCCGGCGCCCGGCAGCGCGACCAGGCACACAGCGGTCCCCACCATCACGACCGCTCCAAGGAGCCAACGGACGTCCTGGACCCGGCGGACGGCCGCGACGATCGCCAGGGCGACCAGCACCCCGGTCACCAGCTGTGCGACCTGCCGGACGGCCGCATCCGGGTCGATGGCCAGCGGCGTCTCGAGCACCGCGACGCCGACGATGGCCGCCGCCCACCACATCGCCGGCGGCCAGGGCAGCGGCGCCTGCCTGGCGTTGATCCGCCTGAGCAGGATCAGCGCCGCGCAGCCGAGCACCGCCACCTGGATGATCGGCACGCCCAGCGGTCCAACGTCGACGGCACCGATCGGGACGGCCGCGAAGACCAGGGCAACGGCCCAACGGGGGTTGGCGAGACCGCCGACGACGATCACCAGCAGGACCGCGACGGCCGCCGGGACCCACGGCCCATAGCGGACCCCGAGCGCGGCCAGGACGATCCCGAGACCCGTACCGCCGGCGGCCAGGCCGGCCAGCAGCAACGGGGGAACCGGGGCCGGCAAGGGCAGGCGGGGAACCGGCTCGGCGGTCACCTGCCTGCTCATGGCTGGTGCGGGAGGCCGGCTGGGGACGGATCGAGGGTCGACGGCCCCCGCAGCAGCCTGCCGGCGGTGCGCCGCACCGGGCCCAGCCGGTTGGATGCCCGCCACCATCGCCGGTAGCCGGGGACGAGCTTCAGCCGGAAGGATTGCCCGTTGTCGGTCGCGTTCACGTCCACCCTGGAGATCGCGTACCGGCCCGCGTCGTCGAACACCGAGAAGGCGACCTCGAAGCCGGCGGATGCGACGGCCAGGCAGGCGCGGCGGTCGAACGCACCGAAGGGGAACGCGAAGGCCCGCGGCAGGGTGCCGGTCAGGTCGGCGACCTGCTGGCGGGCGTCGCTGGTCTGCCGCACCAGCTCGGCGTCGCTCAGCCCGACAAGACTGGTGTGGTCGAGCCCGTGCACGCCCACCTCAACGCCCATCCCCGTCAGGTCCCGCAGGGCGCCCGGGTCCAGCAGCGGCTCGTCGGCGATCTCCGGCACCCACGAGCTCGTGGCGCCCAGCACCGCGGGCGG
>OCZS010000156.1_pt1 | contig 21703 bp, 20 predicted proteins | sample 1539071 | NCBI WGS metagenome assembly OCZS01 (sample SAMEA3113584, study PRJEB22503) | soil metagenome
GCTCGAACTGGCCCATGTTCTCGGTGTTGATCCGGAAGTAGGCCTGCAGCGGGATGTCGACGTGGACCCCCGGCGGGACGTAGATGAACGAGCCGCCCGACCAGACGGCGGTGTTCAGCGACGCGAACTTGTTGTCGCCGGCCGGGATGACGGAGGTGAAGTACTCGCGGAAGAGGTCCTCGTGCTCGCGCAGCCCGGTGTCGGTGTCGACGAAGATGACGCCCTTCTCCTCCAGGTCCTCCCGGATCTGGTGGTAGACGACCTCCGACTCGTACTGTGCCGCCACACCGGCCACGAGGCGCTGCTTCTCGGCCTCGGGGATGCCGAGGCGGTCGTAGGTGTTCTTGATGTCCTCGGGCAGGTCCTCCCAGCTGGTCGCCTGCTTCTCGGTGGACTTCACGAAGTACTTGATGTTCTGGAAGTCGATGCCCGACAGGTCCGAGCCCCAGGTCGGCATGGGCTTCTTGCCGAAGAGCCTCAGGGACTTCAGGCGCAGGTCGAGCATCCACTGCGGCTCGCCCTTGCGCGCTGAGATGTCGCTGACGACCTCGTCGTTGAGCCCGCGCCGCGCGGTCTCGCCGGCGGTGTCGCTGTCGGCCCAGCCGAACGCGTAGGTGCCCAGATCCTTCAGACCCGGGTTGAGCTCTTCGATGCTGCTCGTCATGACGAGGGCCTCTCGGTGGTCGGTGTGGGGACGAAGGTCGTGCAGACGTGGTCGCCCTGGGCCAGCGTCGCCAGCCGCTGGACGTGGACGCCGAGCAGTCGCGAGAACGCCTCGGTCTCCGCCTCGCACAGCTGGGGGAACTCCGTCGCGACGTGCTGGACGGGGCAGTGCCCCTGGCACAGCTGGATGCCGGTGAGGGGCCCGGTGGCGGAGCCCATCGGGCGGGCCGAGGCGGCGAACCCGTCGGCGTTCAGCGCCTCGACGAGCGCTTCGGCCCGGGCAGGGGTGCCGTCGCCGGCGGCCTCGATGCGGGCGGCATACCGCTCCTCGAGCGCGGCGACGCGGTGTGCGGCGAACTGCTGCACGGCCGAGTCGCCGCCCGTGGAGCGCAGGAACCGCAAGGCGTCGCCCGCCAGGTGGTCGTAGTCGCTGACGAGCGAGCGGTGGCCCCGCTCCGTGAGGACCCAGGCCCTGGCAGGGCGACCACGGCGGCGGGGGCCGGTCGCGTCCCTGGCCTCGACGAGCCCGTCGGCGTGCAGCCCGTCGACGTGTCGGCGCACCGCGGTCTCGGTGAGGCCCAGTCGTTCGACGAGGCCCGGGATGCTGACAGGGCCCTCCTCGCTGACGACGCGCAGCACCCGGTCGCGCGTGCGCGACTCGAGGATGCGGGTGTCGGGCGGATTAACCACACACCCATGTTAGGTAATTCTTCGTCCACCGTCCAAGCAAGGGTCTCCTAACTCTCGACGGTCTCCGCTGCGGGGTCCGCCACGACGACCTCGTCGACCTCCTCGACCCCGGGGTCCTCGTCCAGCGGCAGGAAGACCGACGGGATCCGGGTGCGGGGCGGAGCGACCGCGTCGGTGCCGAACAGCCGCTGGCGCACCGGGGCGGTGAGCACTCCGAGCGGTGCCGTGAGCACGTAACCGTAGGCGACGACGAGGGCCGTCAGCCCTGGGGTGAGCACGAGTCCAGCCCCGACCGCGAGCGCCATGGTGGCGGTCGCGAGCCGGGTCGTCGTTGTCCGCGGCGAGAGCAGCGCACGGAACGAGCGGAACCGCACCGTCATCACCATGAGCAGCGCCGGCACGACGCTGACGAGGAGGGGGAACCAGGCGCGCCACGGGCCGGTTCCCGGGCCGAAGAACGGGGAGTCCAGCGCGAGGATGGTCGCCATGACGACGGCCGCCGCCCCCGGCGACGGTAGGCCGACGAAGTAGCGCTTGTCGGCGAGGGGGTCGATCGTCACGTTGAACCGAGCGAGCCGGAAGGCCGAACAGGCGAGCCAGAAGAACGCGGCGAGCCAGGCCAGCACGGGCCACTCGTCGAGCGCCCACGTGTGGATGAGCACGGCCGGGGCAAGGCCGAACGAGATGAGGTCGGCGAGGGAGTCGAGCTGGAGCCCGAACGGGGACGTGGCCCCCACGAGCCGGGCGACGAAGCCGTCGGCGATGTCGAGGACGATGGAGACCGCGATGAGCGACGCCGCCATCGTGAAGCTGCCGCGGAAGGCCAGGAGGACGGACGACAGCCCGCTCATCATGTTGAGCGTCGTGAAGGCGCTCGGGGCCAGGAGGCGGGCCCGCTCTCGCTTCGGCAGCTGACGCAGGGACACGACGCGCGCCCCCGTCGGCGACACCAGACGCCAGCGGGCGAGGATCCGACGCCGGCCCGGCGCCGCAGGCGTGGTCACGAGGTCACCGGGGAGGCGTGCCAGCGCGCGATGACGGTCTCGCCGCCGAGGACGCGGTCGCCGCGGCGGACGAGGACGTCGCACTCCATGGGGAGGAACACGTCCATCCTCGAGCCGAACTTCATGAGCCCGATGCGCGCACCGGTCCCGATCTCCTCCCCGACGGACACCCGCGTCACGACCCTGCGGGCCATGAGGCCGACGATCTGCCGGAAGTGCACCCGACGGACTCGTCCGGCGACCTCCCGCTCGACCGTGATGTCGGCTCGCTCGTTGAGGTGGGCGCTCTCGTGCGTGTACGCGGCGTGCCACGCACCGGGTCTCTCGACGACCTCGGTCACCCGTCCGCCGTACGGCGCCCGGTTGATGTGGACGTCGAAGGCCGACAGGAAGATGCTCACCTGCTGCCAGTCCCCGTCCGGTGCCACGCCGGCCACCGCCGGACCGGCGGACATCACCTTTCCGTCGGCCGGCGACACGATGTCGTCGACGGGCACCGACCGGCGGTCGGGGGTGCGGTCGGGGTCCCGGAAGAAGGCCGCCACGGCGAGCGGGAGGAGGCCCAGCACCGCAGCCGTCCGAGGTCGACGCAGGAGAGCGGCGAGAGCGGCGGGTGCGGCGGCCACAGCGGTGGCAGGCGCGGCCTCCCGGTCGATGCGTGGCATGGGCGCCAGCCTAGGATGTCGCGGCATGGCCGGTGCCGTGCTCGTGCGTGACCTGCGCAGGTCGTTCGGGGCCACGCGTGCGGTCGACGGGGCGTCGTGGTCGGCCGAGTCGGGGACGGTCACGGCGATCCTGGGCCCCAACGGCGCCGGCAAGACGACGACGGTCGAGTGCCTGGAGGGTCTCCAGCGCCCCGACGGCGGTCAGGTGCGGGTCCTGGGCACGGACCCGTGGGGCTCCGGACCCGACCACCGGGCGCGCGTCGGCGTCATGCTCCAGGACGGCGGCCTCCCGACGACTACCCGTCCGGTGGCGCTCCTGCGCCACCTCTCCTCGCTGTACGCGGCGCCCACCCCCGTCGACGAGCTCGTCACGAGGCTCGGCATCGACGCCTTCTCGAGGACGACGGTGCGACGGATGTCGGGCGGCCAGCGCCAGCGTGTCGCCCTCGCCGCCGCCCTCCTCCCCCGCCCGGACGTCCTCTTCCTCGACGAGCCCACCGCGGGGCTGGACCCGCACGGGCGCCTCGACGTCTGGGACCTCGTCCGGACCGAGGCGGACCGTGGTGCCTGCCTCGTCGTCACGACCCACTCCTTCGAGGAGGCCGAGCGGATCGCCGACCGGGTGGTCATCCTCGCCTCCGGCCGGGTCGTCGCCGACGGCACGCTCGACGGCGTGCGCCGGGGGCGGCGCCTCGAGGACGTCTACTTCGCGCTCACCGCTGGAGCCCGGTGAGCGCCCCGGCACCGGCCAGAGCCCGTGTGCTTGCGGAGGCGCGCTTCGAGGCCCGGGCCCTGCTGGCCAACGGTGAGCAGCTGCTCGTCTCGGTCGTCCTTCCCGCGATGGCCCTCGTCGCGATCGCCCTGACATCAGTCCCCGAGCTCGGCCCCGGCCGGCGGGTCGACCTGGCCACGGCCGGCGCACTGGCGCTGGGCGTGGTCTCGACCGCGTTCACCGGGCAGGCGATCGCGACGGGCTTCGACCGCAGGTCCGGTGTCCTCCGCCTGCTCGGCACCACCCCGCTCGGCCGCGGCGGGCTGCTCGCGGGCAAGGCCGTCGCGGTGCTCTCGGTGGTGGCGGTGCAGGTGCTCGTCCTCGGGGCCCTCGGCCTGGCCCTGGGGGCGCGCCCGGACCCGGCGGGGCTCCTTCCCCTGGTGGTCACCCTGGTCCTCGGCTGCGGCACGTTCGTCTCGCTCGCCCTCCTCCTCGCCGGCACGCTCCGGGCCGAGGCGGTCCTCGCCATCGCCAACCTGGCCTGGGTCCTGCTCCTGGCACTCGGCACGCTCGTGCCCACCGACGAGCTCCCGGGCGCCCTCGGCGACGTCGCGGCTCTGCTGCCCTCCGGTGCGCTGGGTGACGCCGCCCGTACGGCGTTCCTCGACGGCGGCTGGCCGTGGGGCTCCCTCGCCGTCCTCGCCGTCTGGGGCGTGGCCGGCGCCGCCCTGGCGGCTCGGTTCTTCCGCTGGAGCGGCTGACCCTCGACAGCGCCGCCCTCGCGGCCACGTAGCCTTGTCGACGTGACGGACACCCGCACGACGACCGCCCCCGCCCCACCCGCCCCCTCGTCGGCGTCGCGGTGGTTGGCGCCCGTCCTGGGGGCCAACCTCGTCGCGCAGGTGGCCATCGTCGTGACCGGTGGCCTCGTGCGGGTCACCGGCAGCGGCCTGGGATGTCCGACCTGGCCCGAGTGCGTCGACGGGTCGATCACCCCGACGGTGGAGCAGGCGGAGGGCTTCCACAAGTACATCGAGTTCGGCAACCGGACCCTGACCGGTCTCCTCGCGGCGCTCGCCCTAGCCGCCGTGGTCGCGGTCTGGCGCTGGGCACCCCGGCCCGCGATGAAGGTCGCCTCCGCGGCAGTGCTCGGCGGAGTCGTCGCACAGGCACTGCTCGGCGGCGCGACCGTCCTGCTCGGCCTCCACCCCGCAACGGTTGCGGCGCACTTCCTCCTGTCCGCCGCGCTCGTCGCGGCGGCGTCGTACCTCTGGTTCGCCCGGTCCGAGACGGCCGCCGCACCGGTGCGCCTCGTCCCGCCCCTCGTCACCCGCCTGGCGTGGGGAACCTCAGCCGTCGCCACAGTCGTCCTCGCCCTCGGCACCGTCGTGACCGGCTCGGGCCCCCATTCCGGCGACGCCGACGAGCCGGCCCGCTTCGGGTTCGACGCACGCACGGTGTCCTGGCTGCACGCGGATGTCGTCATGCTCTTCCTCGGCCTCGTCGCGGCCACCTGGCTCACCGCCCGGCTCACCGCGGCACCGGGGGTCAGGGGCCCGGGACGCGCCTGGTTGGCCGTCCTCCTCGTCAGCCTCGCGCAGGGGCTCGTCGGCTACGTCCAGTACTTCACCGACCTCCCCGAGGCGCTCGTCGTGGCCCACATGCTCGGCGCCAGCCTCCTCGTCGTGGCACTGACCCACGGCATCCTCGCGCTCCGCCGACGGGCTGACGAGGACCGGCTCCACCCCACCTCAGCCCCCGAGCAACCCGCCTGACCTGGCCAGGGCGACCGCCTCGCCTCGGGACGCAGCACCGAGCTTGGCGAGGATGTTCGACACGTGCACGCTGGCGGTCTTGGTGCTGATGAAGAGCGCCCGTCCGATCTCACCGTTGGACCGCCCTTCCGCGAGGAGCTGGAGGACCTCGGCCTCTCGGCTGGTGAGCGCCGTGCGAGCGGGTCTGGGGGTCAGACGGGCGAGGGACGCGGCGAGGGGCGTGGCGCCGAGGGTGCGGAGTGTCTCCTGCGCATCCTCGAGCACGTCGTCGGCACCACGGTCCCCGGCCGCGAGGAGCACCTCCGCGAGTCGGCTCCGCGCCCTGGCCGCCTCATAGGGCTCGCCGTGGCGCTCGAACATCTCGACCACCTCTCGCCACGATGCGACGAGACCGTCGAGGGGAACGTCGTCGCCTGCGGCCCAGCGGGTGCGCTCCCGCTCGGCCGTCGCCCGGGCCTCCCACGCGCGACCCTCCAGGGTCGGCGGAAGGAGGAGTGAGCCCTCCCCCCACACGGCACACGCCTCGGCATGCAGCCGCTCGACCTCACCGAGGACCTCCACCCGGCGGCCTGGCGGCGCGGTGCGCACGGCCGTCGCCAGGTGTCCGATGACGAGGGCGGCCAGCCGTACCTCGGCGGCGACCCGGCCCTCGCCCCAGATGTCCCGGAGGAACGTCACCAGCTCATGGTGCAGCGTCAGCATCCGGTCGACCTCGCCGTCCCGGCCGAGCAGGTCGAGGGCGGCCGCACCGCTCTGCACGGCGATGCGGCCGTCCTCCGGCCACCACGGGCGGATGCCGGCCAGCAGCTCGTCCGCCGTGACCCCTCCGCGCGCGGCGAGCACTCCTGCGGCGGCGGCGTCGATGCTGGCCACCGCCCAGGCCGGCATCCCGGCGTCGTGCGTGTGGTCCGCCAGCAGCAGGGCGTGCTCCCAGTCGCCCATCTCGTAGGCCGTCGTCACGGCCATCGCCCGGGTGTCCACCCCGTAGACCGACCACTCCAGCCCGGCCCGCCGCGCCTCGGCCAGGGCTCGCTCGAAGCCGGCGAGGGCGGCCGAGTGGTCGCCCTGCCGGTAGTGGACCGACGCCAGGATGTGCATCGCGCGCAGGAGCGCGAGGTCGGGCTCGCGGGTCCATGCAGCGAGGGCTCCCTCGAGCCGCCGGATCGACTCGCCCGGGTCGCCGGCGGTCTCGCTCAGCCGCGCCAGGATCGAGGCGAGGTCGGTGCGGTCCTCCGTCAGGTCGTGCTCCACGGCGAGAGCCATGGCGTCGTCGGCGACGACGAGGGCCTCCTCGTGCGCACCGGAGTCCATGAGGGCCTCGGCGCGGCGGGCCAGGAGGCCGACCCGCAGGCTCGTCGGCGCGTCGTCCGCCAGGAGGTCGAGGCCCTCCTGGGTGATGGCCAGGCGGTCGAGCCGCTCCTCGGTCATCCGCGCCGTCACCGCGAGTGCACCGAGCAGCTCGGCGCGCTCATGTGGGGTCGGCAGGTCGGTGTCGAGCCGGGCTCGGAGCAGGGCCATCGCGCGGGCCGTCCGCCCGCTGTCGTTCGCTGCGGATGCCGCGCGAAGCGTGAGCGCATGACCCTCCGCCACGTCGGACTCGGCCAACGCGATAGAGAGGGCGGTCTCGTAGTGGGCGAGCGCCTCGGCCGGACCGCCCATCCGCTGGGCGGCGTCGCCCGCGCGCACCGACGCCTCCAGGGCCGCGACGCGGTCACCGCTCGCCAGGGCGTGCCGCGCGAGGTCGGCGGCCGAACCGAGGGACGGATCCTCGCGCAGGGCCTCGACACAGGCTCGGTGCAGCTGGAGCCGCTCCGCCGGCAGGAGGTCGTCGGTGACGGCCTCGGCGAGGAGGGCGTGGCGGAACTCGTACCCGACCTCGCCCCACGGCTCGAGGACGTGGTGCTCGACCGCGGCTCGCAGCGCCGTGCGCAGCGTCCCGGGGTCGACACCGGCGACGCGCGCGAGGAGGGCGTGAGGGACCCGGCGACCGATGACGGCGGCAACCCTCACGACGCCCTGGGCCGATTCCTCCAGGCGGTCGACCCGGGTGAGCAGGAGCCGTGCCAGATCCGCCGGATCCGCACCGCCGCGCTCGTCGGCGGCCACGGCGAGCTCCTCGGCGAAGAAGGCGTTGCCCTCGGCCCGGTGCGCGACGTCGTCGACCACGGCCTCGCTGAGGTGGGTCCCGGCCCGCCGCACGATGCGGCGCACGTCGGCATCCGGGAGGGGCCCCAGCTCGACGCGGGTGAGCGTGGGCAGTCGCGACCACACGGCGAGGGCGGCGGCCAGGGGATGACGGCGGTGGATGTCGTCGCTGCGGTAGGTGGCGAGGAGGCTCACCCCGTCGGGGCCCCCGCGCGTGAAGAGAAGGGTGAGGAGCTCCCGGGTCGACTCGTCTGCCCAGTGGACGTCCTCGACGACGACGACGACCGGAGCACGCCGGCCCAGGTCGGACAGTGCGGCGTGCACGGCCTCGACGAGGTCGGCGCGCACGGCGTTTCCCCGCGCCCCGGAGGCGACCCGCGGCACGAGGGGCACGAGGCCCGGGTGGTCGGCGACGAGCTCGTCCACGAGGGCGCGCTCCCGTGCGTCGAGGGCCGCGAACATCTCGACGAACGGGAGGTACGGCAGGGCGGTGCCCATCTCCCCGACGCAGTGGCCGACGAGGGTCCGGCGGTCGGCCGCCCGGCGGAGAACGTCCGCGACGAGGGCGGTCTTCCCGATTCCGGCGTCGCCGGCGAGGAGGACCGCCCCGGCGCCCCCGTCGTCCCAGCCGAGGGCGTCGAGGAGCCGGTGGACCTCCTCCTGGCGGCCGACGAGCTCGGTGGTGGTACGGGGCGGCACGGCCCCGATCATGGCACTGGTCGCCGACGTCAGGTTCCTCACGGGTGCCGGGGCGCGCCCGAGGTGACCGTGGTGCGACGCCGGCGGGCGGCCGTGGTGTTCTCGGGACCACCCACGAGGCGGGCGACGAAGGCGGCCAGCGGGTGCGCCGCGAGCGGACGAGACGGCAGGTCGCGCCGGTGCTGGTCGCGGTGGTGACGGTCGTACGGGTCGACACCGGCCAGCTCGAAGCGACGGTCGATCTCGGTCTGAACGGTCATCGGGTTGGTGTAGAGGCTCATGGTTCTTCCTTCGGTCGGTGTCGGGGGCCTGTCCCTCCGACACCGACCACGCTCGTCGCCTGCGGTACACCCCCGCATCGGGCGGCTGCCCTATCTTCGGCAGGCATCACCTACCTGAGGTACCTCAGGACGAACCCCACCACCGCGCGGTCAGCCGATGGCGACGTGGATCAGCGGGTCGATCGCGACGGCGAGGAAGAGCACCGTGACGTAGGTGATCGAGTAGTGGAACAGGCGCATCGGCCTGAGCGCCGTCCCGGTCAGGCCCGAGCGGGCGGCACGCAGGAGGCGATGGGCCTCGAGGACGAAGAGCGCGCCCGCGAGTCCCGCCGTGCCGGCATACACCCACCCCATGTCGGCGACCGGGACCAGCGCGAACGACGCCACCACCATGAGCCACGAGTACAGGACGATCTGGCGACCGACGGCGACGGGACCTCGCTCGACCGGGAGCATCGGGACACCGGCCGCCGAGTAGTCGTCGCGGAACGCCATGGACAGCGGCCAGTAGTGCGGCGGTGTCCAGAAGAAGATGACGAGGAAGAGGACGACGGCCGGCCACCCGACCGAGCCGGTCACGGCGGACCACCCGATGAGCGTCGGCATGCACCCGGCCACGCCACCCCACACGATGTTCTGCGACGTCCGGCGCTTGAGGACGACCGTGTACCCGACCGCGTAGAGCGCGATGGCGACGAGGGACAGGACGGCCGACAGGACGTTGACGAGGACGAGGAACCACACCGTCGACGCGACGGTGAGCGCGGCCCCGAAGAGAAGGCCGTTGCGGGGGCTCACCTCACCGGTGACCATGGGTCGGCTGCTCGTGCGGTGCATGAGCCGGTCGATGTCGCGGTCGTAGACGGAGTTGAACGTGTTCGCCGCCCCGGCGCTCAGCGACCCTCCGACGAGCGTCGCGAGAACGAGCCAGAGAGAAGGCACTCCGCCCTCGGCGAGGAACATGACGGGCACCGTCGTGACGAGCAGCAGCTCGATGATGCGGGGCTTGGTCAGCGCGACGTAGCTCCCCAGAGTCCTCCGGCGGTCGCGCCGCGACACCGACACGGCATCGGTCGTCATGGGGGTGGTGGCCACGTCGTCCTTCGGGTCGGCCTGGAAGGTGCCCGGCGATTCTAGCCGTCGCGCGTTGCGCGACCCCAACCAGCGGGTAGTGCAGACACTAGGGTGGTCGACGGACCGTCCCAGCGCTTCCCCACCCCCTGAGAGAGGCCCTCGTGACCACCGCCACCACCACCAGCCGCAGCCAGAAGGCGACGCCCGGACGAAGCCGGGAGATCTCCCGGCCGCTCGCGAAGAAGGCGGGGTGGACGGACCTGGATGTGCGGGCGGTCGACACCGTGCGGGTCCTCGCCGCCGACGCGGTGCAGAAGGTGGGCAACGGGCACCCCGGCACGGCCATGAGCCTGGCCCCGCTGGCGTACCTCCTCTTCCAGAACGTCATGAGCCACGACCCGGCCGACCCGACCTGGCTCGGTCGCGACCGCTTCGTCCTCTCCTGCGGGCACTCCTCGCTCACCCAGTACATCCAGCTCTACCTCAGCGGGTACGGCCTCGAGCTCAAGGACCTCCAGGCGCTGCGCACCTGGGGCTCGCTCACCCCGGGGCACCCCGAGGTCCACCACACCCGGGGTGTCGAGGTCACCACCGGGCCGCTCGGCTCGGGCCTCGCCGCCGCCGTGGGTATGGCGATGGCGCAGCGTCGCCAGCGCGGGCTCCTCGACCCGGATGCCAAGCCCGGAGAGAGCGTGTTCGACCACCACGTGTGGGTCATCGCCTCCGACGGCGACCTCATGGAGGGCGTGGCCTCCGAGGCGTCCTCGCTCGCCGGCCACCAGGAGCTGGGAAACCTCACCGTCGTCTACGACGCCAACCAGATCTCCATCGAGGACGACACCGACATCTCCTTCAGCGAGGACGTGGCCGCGCGCTACGCCGCCTACGGCTGGGAGGTGTTCGACGTCGACTGGCGGCGTTCCGACCAGCCGGCCGGCACGTCGGAGTACGTCGAGGACGTCGACGCCCTCCTGGCCGCGCTCGAGAAGAGCAGGCGCTCCCGCAACCGACCGACGCTCGTGCGGTTGTCCACGGTCATCGCCTGGCCGGCACCCAAGGCCCGCGGCACCGGCAAGGCGCACGGCTCCGCCCTCGGACCGGACGAGGTGGCTGCCACCAAGGAGCTGCTCGGGTTCGACCCGAAGAAGACGTTCGCGGTGGACCGGGAGGTGCTCGCTCGGGCGCGTGAGGTGCGCAAGCGCGGCAAGGCGGCCCACCAGGCATGGAACAAGCGGTATGCCGCGTGGCGCAGGGCCCAGCCCGAGCGCGCGTCGCTCCTGGACCGGCTCGTGGAGGCGCGACTGCCCCAGGACTTCGACAAGGCCATCCCGACCTTCGAGCCGGACACGGAGAAGGGGCTGGCGACGCGCGCGGCATCCGGCAAGGTGCTCGGCGCGCTCGCGCCGGTGCTCCCCGAGCTCTGGGGTGGGTCGGCCGACCTCGCCGAGTCGAACAACACGACGATGGCGGACGAACCGTCGTTCATCCCCAGGGGGAAGCAGACGAAGGAGTGGAAGGGCGGGCCCTACGGCCGGACGCTGCACTTCGGCATCCGCGAGAACGCCATGGGGATGATCCTCAACGGGATCGCGCTCGAGGGGCTCACCCGGCCCTACGGTGGCACCTTCCTCGTCTTCTCCGACTACATGCGACCGGCCGTGCGGCTCGCGGCCATCCAGCAGCTCCCGGTGACCTTCGTGTGGACGCACGACTCCATCGGCCTGGGTGAGGACGGGCCGACGCACCAGCCGATCGAGCACCTCGCAGCCCTGCGCGCGATGCCGGGGCTCGACGTGGTGAGACCGGCGGACGCCAACGAGACGGCTGCGGCCTGGGCAGAGGTCCTCCGGCGCGGCCGGACGGCGGGGATCGCCCTGTCGCGCCAGAACCTGCCGATCGTCGACCGCTCGGTGCACGCCAAGGCCGCCGGCGTGGCGAAGGGCGCCTATGTCCTCATCGACGCCGCCTCGGGTCAGCCGGACGTCGTGCTCGTGGCCACGGGCTCCGAGGTGCCGCTGGCCCTGGAGGCGCGGCTGACGCTCGAGGAGTCCGGGGTGGCCACCCGCGTCGTCTCCATGCCCTGCCGGGAGTGGTTCGAGGAGCAGCCCCGCTCGTACCAGGACAAGGTCCTCCCCCCGCGGGTCCGGGCCCGCGTCAGCGTGGAGGCCGGGGTGGCCATGGGGTGGCACGACCTCGTCGGGGACGCGGGGCGGTGCATCAGCATCGAGCACTTCGGCGCCTCAGCCGACGCCAAGACCCTGTTCCGCGAGTTCGGGTTCACGCCCGAGGCCGTGGTCCGGGCCGCCAAGGACTCCCTGTCCGCCGCCCGCAACGGTGGCCGGGTCCCGTCCGTGACCGACACCGCGCCGAGGTCCCGCAAGGACACCGGCACCGACGTCGGCGTCCAGAACACGCCGAGCCGCAAGAGCGCGGCCTCGGCAGGGAAGTGAGAGCACCATGACCAGCACCGCAGTCCAGGACCTCGCCGCGAACGGCGTCTCCATCTGGCTCGACGACCTCTCCCGGGAGCGCCTCACCTCGGGCAACCTGCAGAAGCTCATCGACGGCAAGGGCGTCGTCGGTGTCACGACGAACCCGTCGATCTTCCAGGCGGCGCTGTCCGAGGGGCACGCGTACGACACCCAGGTGCGTGAGCTCGCGGATTCCGGCAGAAGCGTCGACGAGGCCGTCTTCGCCCTCACGACGCAGGACGTCAGGGACGCCTGCGACGTCTTCCTCCCGGTGTACGAGGCGACCGGAGGCCGCGACGGGAGGGTGTCGATCGAGGTGGACCCCCGGCTCGCGCACGACACCGCCGGCACCATCGACGAGGCACGGACCCTGGCGGCCGCCGTCGACCGGCCCAACGTGCTCATCAAGATCCCCGCGACGGTGGAGGGCCTGCCGGCCATCACCCAGGTCATGGGCTCGGGCATCTCCGTCAACGTCACGCTCATCTTCGCGCTCGACCGCTACCGGGCGGTGATGAACGCGTTCCTGTCCGGGCTCGAGCAGGCCCGTGAGGGCGACGCCGACCTCAGCGGTCTCCACTCGGTCGCCTCCTTCTTCGTGTCGCGGGTCGACACGGAGGTCGACAAGCGGCTCGACGAGATCGGCACCGACGAGGCAAAGGCGCTGCGAGGCAAGGCCGGGATCGCGAATGCCCGGCTGGCCTACCAGGCGTACGAGGAGGTCTTCGGCACCCCGCGGTGGCAGTCGCTCGCAGACGCCGGCGCCAACCCGCAGCGTCCACTGTGGGCCTCGACCGGAGTCAAGGACCCGGCCTACCCCGACACGATGTACGTCACCGAGCTCGTGGCGCCCGGCACCGTCAACACGATGCCCGAGAAGACGCTCGACGCCGCGGCGGACCACGCCGAGATCACCGGCGACAGGGTCACCCCGTACTACGCCGAGGCCGCCGAGGTCCTGGACAGCCTGGAGCGCCTCGGGATCTCCTACTCCGAGGTCACGGCGCAGCTCGAGCGCGAGGGTGTCGACAAGTTCGAGAAGTCGTGGGGGGAGCTGCTCGACGGTGTCAGTCGCGAGCTGGAGAAGGCGACCGCGTGACCTCGCTCGACGTCGTCGCCACGGGTGCGGCCGCGGATGCCGTGTCCGCGCACGTGCCGACGCTGGTGACCGACCGCGTCGCCAGCCGGCTGTTCGCCCGCGACCCCACCCTGTGGGGGGAGGCCGCCGAGGAGGAGGCGGCCAAGCGCCTCGCGTGGACCGGCCTGCCTCAGGGTTCCCGCGCCCTCGTGGGCGAGGTCGCGGCGCTGCGCGGTGAGCTCTCGCAGACGGGGTACGACCGCGTCGTCCTGTGCGGCATGGGTGGGTCCTCGCTCGCACCCGAGGTGGTCTGTGCGACGGCCGGCGTGCCGATCGTCGTCCTCGACTCCTCCGACCCCGACGTCGTGCGTGGAGCACTGACGCAGCTCGACCGCACCGTCGTCGTGGTGTCGAGCAAGTCCGGCTCGACCGTCGAGACCGACAGCCAGCGGCGGGCCTTCGAGCAGGCGTTCCGTGATGCGGGGATCGACCCCACGACCCGGATCGTCGTCGTCACGGACCCGGGCAGCCCCCTGGACCGCGAGGCGAGGTCAGCGGGTCTCCGGGTCGTCAACGCCGACCCCGACGTCGGCGGCCGGTACTCGGCGCTCACGGCGTTCGGCCTCGTACCGAGCTGCCTGGCCGGTGCCGACATCGAGGCCCTGCTCGACGACGCCGAGGCCGTCGTCGACCTCCTCGCGGAGGACGACGAGGCGAACCCCGCGCTCCGCCTCGGCGCCGCGATGGCCGGGACGAAGCCCCTGCGCGACAAGCTCGTCCTCGTGGACTCGGGCACCGAGAACGTCGGGTTCGGCGCCTGGGCCGAGCAGCTCATCGCCGAGTCCACCGGCAAGGACGGCACCGGCATCCTGCCCGTCGTGGCCGTCGGGGACGCACCGGCCCACCTCTACGACGACGGCACCGTCGTGCGGCTCCTCGCCTCCGGCGACGATGCCGACCTCGACGACATCCCGGCGGACACCGCGGCCTCCGTCGTCACCGTCGCCGGCCCGCTCGGGGCGCAGTTCATGCTCTGGGAGGCCGCCACCGCCGTGGCGGGGTGCCTGCTCGGCATCAACCCGTTCGACCAGCCCGACGTCGAGAGCGCCAAGGCGGCGGCCCGCGAGCTGCTCGACGCGGGTATCGGCGCCGGTGCGGACCCAGCCTTCACCGACGGACCGGTCGAGGTCCGGGCCCTCGGTGGTGACTGGCTCGGCGACGCCAGCACCGTCGACGCAGCGGTGGACGCCCTCCTCGGCCAGCTCGACCGCGGTCGCGGGTACATCGCGGTCATGGCGTACCTGGACCGGGAGGCCGAGGCCGACCTGGAGCACGTCGCCCGAGACCTCTTCGACCGCACCGGTCGCCCCGCCACCTTCGGCTGGGGGCCCCGCTTCCTCCACTCCACCGGGCAGTACCACAAGGGCGGGCCACCCACGGGTGTGTACGTGCAGATCACGGCGACGCCGAGGAAGGACCTCGACGTCCCGGGACGCAGCTTCACCTTCGGGGAGTTCATCGCGGCGCAGGCCGGTGGGGACGCCACGGTCCTGGCGGAGCACGGCCGTCCGGTGCTGCGGCTGCACCTCACCGACCACGAGGAGGGCATTCGCCGGGTGCGCGCCGCCCTCGGCCGGGGCCGAGCGTGAGCCCGGCCAAGGTGGCCGCGGGGTCCAACCCGCTGCGCGACCACCGGGACAAGCGGCTCCCGCGGATCGCGGGCCCGTGCTCCCTGGTGCTCTTCGGTGTCACCGGCGACCTGGCTCGCAAGAAGCTCATGCCGGCCATCTACGACCTCGCGAACCGCGGGCTCCTCCCGCCGGGGTTCTCGCTCATCGGTTTCGCGCGCCGGGACTGGGCCGACCAGGACTTCGGCAAGATCGTCTACCAGTCGGTGCGTGAGCGGGCTCGGACGGCGTTCCGGGAGGAGGTCTGGCGATCGCTGGCCGAGGGCATCCGCTTCGTCCCCGGGAGCTTCGACGACGAGCCGGCGTTCGACCTCCTCGCCGCCACGGTCCGCGAGCTGGACGAGCAGCGCGGCACCGGCGGCAACCACGCGTTCTACCTCTCCATCCCCCCGTCGTCCTTCGCGACGGTCTGCGAGCAGCTCGAGCGGTCGGGGCTCTCGACGCCCGCGAACAGCTCCTGGCGCCGGGTCGTCATCGAGAAGCCGTTCGGCCACGACCTCGCGTCCGCCCGGGAGCTCAACGCGATCGTCGAGAAGGTCTTCCCCGCGGACGCGGTGTTCCGGATCGACCACTACCTCGGCAAGGAGACGGTCCAGAACCTCCTGGCCCTGCGCTTCGCCAACCAGATGTTCGAGCCGGTGTGGAACGCCAACTTCGTCGACCACGTCCAGATCACGATGGCCGAGGACATCGGGATCGGCGGCCGCGCCGGCTACTACGACGGCATCGGCGCGGCCCGGGACGTCATCCAGAACCACCTCCTCCAGCTGCTCGCCCTCACGGCGATGGAGGAGCCCGTGTCGTTCGGGGCCGAGGGGCTGCGCCTGGAGAAGGAGAAGGTCCTCTCGGCGGTCCGCCTTCCCGACGACCTCGCCAAGGGCACGGCCCGCGGCCAGTACGCCGCTGGCTGGCAGGGCGGTGAGGAGGTCCTCGGCTACCTCCAGGAGGAAGGCGTCGCAGGCGACTCGCACACCGAGACGTTTGCCGCCGTGCGCCTCGACCTCGACACCCGCCGCTGGGCGGGGGTCCCCTTCTACCTGCGCACCGGGAAGCGGCTCGGGAAGCGGGTCACCGAGATCGCCGTCGTCTTCAAGCGTGCACCGCACCTGCCCTTCACGCACACGGCGACGGAGGAGCTGGGGCAGAACGCCGTCGTCATCCGGGTGCAGCCCGACGAGGGGGTCACCCTCCGCTTCGGGGCCAAGGTTCCGGGCGCCCAGATGGAGGTGCGTGACGTGACCATGGACTTCGGCTACGGCCGCGCCTTCACCGAGTCCTCGCCCGAGGCCTACGAGCGCCTCATCCTCGACGTGCTGCTCGGTGAGCCGCCGCTCTTCCCCCGTCACGAGGAGGTCGAGCTGTCCTGGGAGATCCTCGACCCGATCGAGCGGTTCTGGGAGCGGAAGGGCGCGGCTCCCGAGCAGTACCGCTCGGGTGGCTGGGGTCCCCCGGGGGCCGACGACCTCATGCGCCGCGACGGGCGTGAGTGGAGGCTGCCGTGATCGTCGACCTGCCGACCACGACCACCGCCGCCGTCTCGGCCCGCCTCGTCCGCCTGCGCGCAGAGACGGGCTCGATGGCGCTCTCCCGCGTGCTCACCCTCATCGTCGAGGTCGACGACGAGGACGCCGAGGCGGCGATCGAGGTCGCGAACGCCGCGACCCGCCAGCACCCGAGCCGCATCCTCGTCGTCGTCACCGGCACCAAGCGGGGAGCAGCCCGGCTGGACGGCCAGATCCGGGTCGGCGGTGACGCCGGTGCGTCGGAGGTGGTCGTGCTGCGGCTCTACGGCCCGCTCGCCTCCCACGGCCGCGCCGTCGTCACCCCCCTCCTCCTCGCCGACTCGCCCATCGTCGCGTGGTGGCCGGTCGCTGGGCCGCGGACTCCGTCGGAGGACCCCATCGGCGTCATGGCACAGCGCAGGGTCACGGATTCGGCGCGGTCGCCCACGACGCACCGAACCGTGCTCCGCCGGCTCGCGGAGGGCTACGCCAAGGGCGACAGCGACCTCGCCTGGTCGCGGGTGACGCTGTGGCGGGGGCTCCTCGCCGCGGCGCTCGACCAGCCCCCGTACGAGCCGGTCACGGCGGCGACCGTCGTCGCCGCCCAGGACTCCCCGTCCGGCGAGCTGCTCGCCGGGTGGCTCGCCGCCCGGCTGCGCTGCACGGTGTCCCTCGCCCGATCTCGCAACCGCAGCGGCATCATCTCGGTCCGGCTCGAGCGGCCCAGTGGCACCGTCGACCTCGTGCGGCCCCACGACGGGAACACCGCCACTCTCGCCCAGCCGGGCCAGCCGGTGCGCACCATCGCGCTCGCACACCGCAGTGACGCCGAGTGCCTCGCGGACGAGCTGCGGCGGCTCGATCCCGACGAGGTCTACGAGGAGGCACTGACCGTCGGCCTCAAGAAGGTCAGCATCTCGCGGCTCTCGGCGAGCGAGGCCATCCGCGCCGGCCGGGCACCGTCGGTGGCGGAGTCCGAGCGGACGGCCCGGCGGCTGCGCAGGGCGGCCCGTGCCAGTGGCAGCAGTGCCATGGTGGAGGCCATGCCCATGCCCCCGAAGGCGGACGACGCCGCACAGGTCAAGGAGGCGTCCGCACGGAGGCTCAGCGAGGCCAAGGAGCGTCAAGGATGACCGCGCCCACCACCGTCGTCGTTCACCGAGACCAGCAGTCGCTCGCCGACGCGGCTGCGGCCCGGCTCGTCGTCGCGCTCGTCGACGCGCAGTCGGCGCGCGGCGTGGCCCACGTCTCGCTGACCGGTGGCTCCATGGGGTCCCACATCGTCACGTCGCTCACGCAGGTTCCCGCAAGGGAAGGGGTCGACTGGTCACGAGTGCACGTGTGGTGGGGGGACGAGCGCTATCTCCCTGCCGGCGACCCCGACCGCAACGACACCCAGAACGGCGCCGCCGGCCTCGACACCCTCGGGCTCGAGCCCTCCCACGTGCACCGCGTGCCCGGCCCCGACGCGAGCCCCTCGGCCGAGGCGAGTGCCGAGGCGTATGCCGCTGCCCTGCGGGAGCACGGGCGAAGCAGCCTCTTCGACGTCATGGTCCTCGGGGTCGGCCCCGACGGCCACGTGGCGTCCCTCTTCCCGCACCACCCCGCCGCGGCCACAGCGGATGCCGTCACGGTCGCCGTCCACGACTCTCCGAAGCCCCCACCGGACCGCGTCTCGCTCACCAGGGAGTGCCTCGAGCACTCGCGCGAGGTCTGGTTCCTCGTCAGTGGCGCCGACAAGGCCGACGCGGTTCGCCGTGGCGTCACGGGGGCGCCGTTCGAGACGACGCCGGCCGCCCACGTCCACGGGCAGGAACGCACCCTCTGGCTCGTCGACGCCGACGCCGCGGCCCACCTGGAGCGCTGACGCGCCGATGGGGTTCCTCGACCGGATGCGTGGACGTGGCGACGAAGACGCGCGAGGCTGGAACACTGCCGCCGAGGACTCGCCGCTCGTTCCCGACGGTGCCCCCGGCGCGTCCCCCGATGGCGGCGTCGAGCCCGTGGAGGAGATCGGGGTACGCCCGCTCTCCGTCGATGAGCAGGCGCGGCTCGACGGGGTTCGCGAGGCCTACGCCGACCACGGCATCGATCCCGGCGACCTCGCGACGGTGGCAGCGGCATACGACCGGGCGCTGGACCGGAACGAGGGCGAGGACGCGTCGGCGGTGATCGACGTGCTGGGCACCGCGATGGGCGACCACCTCGTGACGGTGGCGGGCTACCGGTGGGTGGTGTGCATCGACCCGTTCGGCACGGACCTCGCGGTGGAGCCGCCTCGCCGTGGCGTGCCGGTCGTCACGCGGATGCTCGTCGCGGTGCGCTGGATGGCCCGGGAGCGGGACTGGCTTCCCGGGGTGACCGAACACCTCGCGCGCATCGGGCGCAGCTGAGCGTCGCGACCTCGTCGACCTACTGGATGAGGCCGCGGTCCCTGAGGCTCTGCAGGGCCTCGTCGAGGATGGCCTCCCCGTCCTCGTCGGAGCGGCGCTCCTTGACGTACGCGAGGTGGGTCTTGTAGGGCTCGACCTTCGGTGGCGCCGGCGGGTCGTCCTCGTCGCGACCGGCCGGGAAACCACACCGCGGGCAGTCCCACTGGTCGGGAATGGTCAGGCCGGGCTCCTCCGAGAAGCTCGGCCTCGTCTCGTGCCCGTTGGAGCACCAGAACGAGACGTGGACGCGCGGGGCGACCTCCCCCCGCTCGGCCTCGCCCATGGGGCCCGCACCGACGCGCGAGCCACGGATGGCGTTTCCTCCAGCCATGTCAGTTCTCCTATGCCGCGAAGCGCTCGAGGACGCCGAGACCGACGACGCAGGTGAACCAGACCAGCGCCACGGCGACGGTGATGCGGTCGAGGTTGCGCTCGGCGACGGAGGACCCGCCGAGCGAGCTCGACATGCCTCCTCCGAACATGTCCGACAGCCCGCCACCCTTGCCCTTGTGGAGGAGGATGAGCAGGGTCAGGAACAGGCCACCGAGGACCAGGAGGACCTGGAGGCCGATGCGAACCGCGTCCACGGGCAATCCTTCGTGCGGGGTCTGGGGGGCACAACCGGTACAGGATAACCGCTCGGGCGAACAGCGCCCGTCAGGGTCGGGTCAGGTGGTGCCGCGGTGGTCCCGGAAGCGGCAGATCGCGGCGAACTCGACCGGGTCGATCGACGCCCCCCCGACGAGAGCGCCGTCCACGTCGTCCTTGGCCATGATGGCCGCCACGTTGCCGGATTTCACCGAGCCGCCGTACAGGACGCGGATGCCGTCGGCGACGTCCCCGGTGTAGAGCTCGGCGAGCTTGGTCCGGATCGCCGCGCAGACCTCCTGGGCGTCCTCGGGCGTCGCGACCTCGCCGGTGCCGATGGCCCAGATGGGCTCGTAGGCGACGACGAGCGTCCGGGCCTGGTCGACGGGCACCCCGTCCAGGCCCGCCTCCACCTGGGCGAGCACGTGGTCGACGTGGGTGCCCGCCTGGCGGATCTCGAGCCCCTCACCGCAGCAGAAGATCGGGGTGAGCCCGTGGCGGTAGGCCGCCTTCACCTTGGCGTTGACGACCTCGTCGTCCTCGGCGTGGTACTCGCGTCGCTCACTGTGGCCGACAACGACATAGCTGCAGCCGAGCTTGGCGAGGAAGGCTCCGCTCACGTCGCCGGTGTAGGCGCCGGAGTCGTGGACGGAGAGGTCCTGGGCGCCGTGCCTGAGCTCGAGGCGGTCACCGTCGATGAGGGTCTGCACGCTGCGGATGTCGGTGAACGGTGGCAACACGGCCACCTCGACCGCGCCGAAGTCGTGCCTGCCGTCCTTGAGGGTCCAGTCGAGCTTCTGCACGAGATGGGTCGCCTGGAGGTGATCGAGGTTCATCTTCCAGTTGCCCGCCAGAAGAGGGGTGCGGCCGGAGGCCATGCGTCAGTGCTCCTTCGTGAGGATGGCGATGCCGGGCAGCTCCTTGCCCTCGAGGTACTCCAGGGACGCACCGCCACCGGTCGAGATGTGGCCGAACTGGTCGTCGGAGAAGCCCAGCTGCCTCACCGCGGCGGCGGAGTCACCTCCGCCGACGACGGTGAGCGCGCCCGCGGCGGTGACGTCGACGAGGGCCTGCGCGATCCGCCGCGTGCCTGCGGCGAACGGCTCCATCTCGAAGGCCCCCATCGGCCCGTTCCAGAAGACGGTCCGTGCGTCGGCGAGCGCGCTCGCGTAGAGCTCGGCCGACCGGGGCCCGATGTCCAGACCGATCATGTCGGCGGGGATGGCGTCCGCGTCGACCGTGACCACCTCGGTGTCCGCCGAGAAGTCCCGGCCGCAGACGACATCGACGGGCAGGACGATCTCGACGCCGCTCTCGTCGGCGCGTTCGAGGTAGCCCCGACACGCCTCGACGCTCTCGGCGTCGAAGAGGCTTCGCCCGATCTCGTGACCCTTCGCCGCGAGGAAGGTGAAGAGCATCCCGCCGCCGATGAGGAGGCGGTCCGCCGTACCCATGAGGTTGTCGATGACCGCGAGCTTGTCGGCGACCTTCGCGCCGCCCAGGACGACGGCATACGGACTCTCGGGGTCCTCGGTGAGCCGCTGGAGGACCTCGACCTCGGCGCGGACGAGACCGCCCATGGCTGCGGGGAGCCTCGTCGCGACGTCGTAGACCGACGCCTGCTTGCGGTGGACGACCCCGAACCCGTCCGAGACGTAGGCGTCGGCGAGCCCTGCCAGGGCGTCGGCGAACTCGGCCCGCTCCTCGTCGGTCTTGGCCGTCTCCCCCGGGTTGAACCGCAGGTTCTCGAGGAGCACCACGTCACCGTCGGACATGGCGTCCACGGCCGAGTGGGCGCTATCGCCCACCGTGTCGGTCGCGAAGGACACCGGGCGGCCGAGCAGCTCCTCGAGCCGGCCGGCGACGGGTCGCAGCGAGAACCGCTCCTCCGGCGCTCCTTTCGGCCGGCCGAGGTGGGCACACACGATGACGCGCGCGCCCGCCGCGGCGAGCTCGGAGATCGTCGGGACCGACGCCCGGATGCGCCCGTCGTCCGTGATCGTCGTGCCGTCGAGGGGGACGTTGAGGTCGGAGCGGACGAGGACGCGCTTGCCGCGCAGGTCGCCCAGCGAGGCGAGGTCAGCCATGGTGGGCTCGGCCCGCGCTCAGAGGCTCTTGCCGACGTGCAGGACGAGGTCGATGAGGCGGTTGGAGTAGCCCCACTCGTTGTCGTACCAGCCCACGACCTTGACCTGGTTGCCGATGACCTTGGTGAGGCCGGAGTCGAAGATGCACG
>OCZS010000157.1_pt1 | contig 21591 bp, 22 predicted proteins | sample 1539071 | NCBI WGS metagenome assembly OCZS01 (sample SAMEA3113584, study PRJEB22503) | soil metagenome
AGGTGCCCACGGACGACCTCGAGAAGGCGGTGGTCGTCGCCATGGCCGGCCGAAACCGGCACATCGACGTGGGCTGGCTGACCCTCGACCCCGGTGAGGCCCACCTCGGGGAGCACGTCGGCGAGGGCTCGAGCGAAGGGCGACGACGCCACATCTTCCTCGTCATGGCGGGCCTCGGGCTCGACGCCGCCATCATGGAGGAGACCTCCGAGGAGCTCAAGTCGCGCATCGGGTGGACGGCCTACGTGCCGGCCGGCCTCAAGAACCTCCTCGTGGAGCGGTTCAAGGCGCGGCTCACCCTCGACGGCGGCCCGCCCTCGACGGTTCGAGCGCGCACCGTGCTCGTCGGCAACTGCGGCAAGCTCACCGGCGGGATCAACCTCATGCCGGACGCCGAGCCCGATGACGGCACCCTCGACGTCGTCATCATCGCCCCGAAGGGACTCACGGCGTGGGTGTCGGTCGCCGCACGCGTCATCACCAAGAGCCAGCGCTCCACCCGCACGCTGGACCGCTACCGGTGCCAGTCGGTCGGCGTGCGGGTGGACCACGAGCAGATGGTCGAGCTGGACGGCGACATCATCGGCGAGGCCACGCACATCGAGATCGACGTCCAACCACGGGCCCTCATCGTGCGCGTCGAGGCGGGGCGACCGACACCGGCCTGAACGGCGGCTAGGACTTCCGCTCGCGCCACTGCCGCTCGAAGGGCAGCCGCCACGTGTAGGGCGCGATGAGCTGGTGGATCTGGTTCGGTCCCCACGTGCCCTGGCCGTAGGGGCGCACCGGAGGCGGGTCGTCGAGCAGCGGCTGGGAGATCTCCCAGAGCCGCTCGATGCCGGTGGCCGAGGTGAAGAGCGTCCGGTCGCCGCGGGCGGCGTCGTAGATGAGCCGCTCGTACGCCTCGAGGACGGCTCCCGCCCACGACGTCTCGTGCATGGAGAACTGCATCGACAGCTTGTCCAGCCGGAACCCCGGGCCCGGTCGCTTGCCGTAGAACGAGAGCGACATCTTCGACTTGTCGGCGAGGTCGAAGGTGAGGTGGTCGGGGCCGTTGTCGCCGACGCCGGAGCCCGCGGGGAACATCGACTGGGGAGGCTCGCGGAAGGCGATCGAGATGATGCGCGCCCCCTCCGCCATCCGCTTGCCCGTCCGCAGGTAGAAGGGGACGCCAGCCCACCGCCAGTTGTCGACGAAACACTTCAGTGCCACGAACGTCTCGGTCTCGGAGTCGCCGGCCACTCCCGGCTCGTCGTGGTAGCCCGTGTACTGACCGCGCACCACGTCGCTCGTCCTGATCGGCTGCATGGACCGGAAGACCTTGTTCTTCTCCCGGCTGATCGCCCCTGGTTCCAACGAGGTCGGCGGCTCCATCGCCGTGAACGCCATGATCTGGAAGAGGTGGGTCACCACCATGTCGCGGTAGGCGCCGGTGTTCTCGTAGAAGTCCGCGCGTTGGGTCAGCCCCAGGGTCTCCGGCACGTCGATCTCGATGTGGGAGATGCTGTTGCGGTGCCAGATCGGCTCGAAGAGCCCGTTGGCGAACCGGAACGCCAGGATGTTCTGGGCGGGCTCCTTCCCGAGGAAGTGGTCGATCCGGAAGATCTGGTCCTCTTCGAACACGTCGTGCAGCTGGGCGTTCAGGGCCACAGCCGAGGCGTAGTCGGTGCCGAAGGGCTTCTCCATGACGACACGGCTGCGGGCCACGAGATCGGCCTCGCCGATCATCCGCACCGCTGCCAGGGCGGCCTTGGGAGGCACCGAGAGGTAGTGGAGCCGCTGGTCCACGGTGCCGGGGAGCTGCTCCTCGGCACGGTGCACGGCCTCCCTGAGGGAGATCGGACCCGCGGAGAGCGGCACGAAGTCGAGCCTCTTCGCGAACTCGTGCCAGTCGGGGTCGCTCATCTCACGGGTGCTGTGCTCGCGGATGGCGACGAGGGCCAGGTCACGGAAGGCGTCGGGGTTGAGGTCGTCGAGCGAGGTGCCGACGACCCGCACATCGTCGACGAGGCCGGACTGGAAGAGGTGCAGCAGCCCGGGGATGAGCTTGCGCTTGGCCAGGTCACCGGTGGCGCCGAAGAGGACGACGGTCGTGGGCGCGGTCATGAGCACAGCCTGACACGATGCGCTCCCCGCGCACCCCGGCTCGTCCGTCGAACCTCCCTCACGGAGTGGCGCGCCGGATCTCCTCCTCCGTCGGCTCACGGTGTTCCCGGGCCTCCGGGGGAAGGCAGTCGACGATCGCCTCCATGATCCGGCGGGTGTCCGCGACCGCGGAGCGGTACTTCAGGTCGACCGGCTGCCCCACCCGCACTCGCACCGTCGGGGGGTCGAGCACGTTGAGCACGCGGGGAATCGGCGACGATCGCGGCCAGACGTGCTCGCTGCCCCAGATACCGAACGGGATGACCGGTGCGCGGGTCATCACCGCGAGTCGTGCGGCACCGGTGCGGCCCTTGAGGACCGGGTCGTAGAACCTCGCGCCTCGGGGGATCGTGCCCTGCGGCAGGAGGCAGACGAGCTCGCCGCCCTCGAGCGCGACCGCGGCGTTCTCGAACGACTCCGTCCCGCCGCCGTTGCGGTCCACGGGAATCCCACCGAGGGCTGTCGCGAGTGCGCCGATGCCCGGCACGTCGAAGATCTCCTTCTTCCCGAGGGCGCGAGTGGTGCGCCCGGTGCGCCGCAGCAGCTGGATGATCGTCTGGAGGTCGAAGTAGGACCGGTGGTTGCCGACGAGGATGGCCGGACCGGTGCGGGGGATGTGCTCGGTGCCGGCGATGTCGAACCGGGCATACGGCGTGAGCAGCGGTGGGCTCGCGAGGAAGAGCAGCCGTTGCAGCTCGACGCCGACGACCGGCACCTTGAAGACTCCGGGTGAGACGTCGAAGTGGACGATCGGCCAGCCGCGGGTGACCGCATAGAGGCTCAGCCGTGGGTCCGGGTTGACGGCCGCCGGGCGGCCCACCGCGGACAGCAGCGGCAGGTCGTAGATGGAGTCCGAGTAGGCGAAGCTCTCGCTGAGGTCGACGCCCTCGGACTCGGCCCACTCCCGAACGGCGGCGAGCTTGCCACGTGACCAGACGAACCGTCCGGAGAGGGCGCCGTCGAACCGGCCGTCCGTGATGCGATAGCGCGTCGCGACGACGTGGTCGAAGCCCAGCCGCTCCGCCAGCGGGGCGATGAGGTGGTACGGGGTGGTGGTCGCCAGGACGACCGGTCTCCCAGCGGCCTTGTGCTGCTCGATGAGTGAGATCGCGAAGGGGTGGATGACCGCCGCGATCGTCTCGGCCGCAGCCACCGCCGCGGCGTCGAAGCTCGCCATCTCCCGGCCCTTGGCGACGAGCGTCGCCTGGCGCGCGAGGAGGATCGAGGGCAGCGTCTCCCCGACACGGTCGAAGAGTCCGTAGAGCAGCCGCTCACCCGGCAGCCTCCGGGTGACGACACCGAGGTCGTACATCGCCCGGGAGAGCAGTGGGCCCGTGCCCCCCTGGAGCAGCGTGCGGTCGAGGTCGAAGATCGCCGCGCCGCCCATGGCGCCGAGGCTACCCGTGAGGCACCGGGGGGCCTTGCGGTGACCGGCGGCGGGCCGGTGGATACGGCATACATTGACGGTATGCCGCGTGAGCAGCTCACCGCGTACGTCCTCGGCGGCGGCGGCGTCCTCGGATCGAGCGAGGTGGGCATGGTGCGGGCGCTCGCGGAGGCCGGCCTGCGTCCCGACCTCGTGCTGGGCACGAGCATCGGCGCCCTCAACGGTGCGTTCATCGCCGCCGACCCGGGGGTGGAGGGCGCCGAGCGGCTGGCCGCGGTGTGGGAGGCCGTCCTGCTGGAGGGCGTCTTCCTCGACAACCCCATGCGCCAGGCGGCTCGTGTCGCGCGGTACCGCACGCACCTGCTCTCGAGTGCACCGCTGCGGCACGTGCTCGGGCGCTACCTGCCGGTCGCGCGCTTCGAGGACCTCGAGGTGTCCTTCCAGTGCGTCGCGGCGTGCATCGAGGACGCCAGCGGACGGTGGTTCACGACAGGGGACCTGGCCGACCCGGTCGTCGCGTCGTGCTCGGTGCCCGGCCTCTTCCCGGCGGTGCGCATCGACGGACGTCACTACCTCGACGGGGGCCTCGTGCACTCGATCCCCGTCGGCCGCGCCCTGGCCCTCGGCGCGACGCGGATCTTCGTGCTCCAGGTGGGTCGCGTGGAGCAGCCGCTCTCACCCCCCACGCGCCCGTGGGAGGTGGCCACCGTGGCGTTCGAGATCGCGCGGCGGCACCGGTTCGTGCACGAGATGGAGTCGGTGCCGGACGACGTCGAGCTGCACGTGCTTCCCAGCGGTTCGACCTCCAGCCCCAACATCTCGATCGGCCACGCCCGCGCCTCCCGGATGCGCGAGCGCATGGACGCGGCTCGGGCGGCGACAGCCGCCTACCTCGCGGCCCTAGCCTGAGCACCATGGGCGCCCGCAGCATCCCCCCACCACCGCTCCCCGTGCGTCGGGTGCTGCACGTCATCTGGCCACTCGTCGGGGTTGCCGTCACGGCGGTCTCCGTGCCGGTCATCGTGCTCGGGGCGCTCCTCGTGGTCGTCGACCGACGGGCCCGCCTGTTCCGGGCGACGTGCCTCGCCGTCGTGCTCATGTGGGTCGACATCCGGATGCTCGTGGGGTGCTGGGCGCTGTGGGCCCGAAGCCCGGACCACTCGTCTCCGACGTGGCGGGAGGACCACGAGCGGCTGTTCTCCTCCGCCCTGGACTCCCTCATGTACTACGCCCGGCGCTGGGTGGGCCTCGAGGTGCGCCTGGCCGACCGCATGCACTTCGGGACCGACGCCGAGCCGCTGCTCGCGCTCGCCCGACATGCCGGTCCCGCCGACTCCCTCGCCGTCGCCTGGCTGCTCTCGCGCACTGCGGGACGGCTGCCGAGGATCGTCCTCGCCGAGGCGCTGCGCTGGGACCCGGGCATCGACACCATCCTCACCCGGCTCCAGTCCTTCTTCGTCCCGTCCTCGACCGGGGCGGGCCAGGACCGCGTCGGTGGGATCAGCCGGATGGCCGCCTCCATGCAGGCGAGCGACGTCTTCCTCATCTTCCCGGAGGGCCGGAACTGGACGCCGAGCCGGAGAGCGGGCGTCATCCGACGGCTCCGGGAGCGGGGGGAGCACGCCCGCGCCCGGCGGGCCGAGGAGCTGCGCAACGTGCTGCCGCCGATCTCCCGAGGGGCGTGGGCAGCGCGCACCGCCCGCCCCGAAGCCGACGTCATGGTCCTGGCCCATGCCGGCTTCGGCCGGCTCTCCACCGCTCGACAGGTGTTCGACGCCCTGCCGTTCCACGACCGGCCCTTCCGGGTCAAGACGTGGACGTATGCCGCCGACACCGTTCCGATGGAGCAGGGGGCCTTCGCGGCGTGGCTCGACGCGCGCTGGGGCGAGGTCGACGCCTGGGTCGAGGAGAACGCCGCACCATGGCCGGCGGCCTCGTGACCGGCCCCAGGACCGTCGTCGTGTCGGGGGGTGCCCTCTCGGGCAGCTGGGCGGCGCCCTCCCGGTCTCCTGAGTCAGCCGCGCCCCGCCCGGATGCCCGAGAGCCAGTCGCGGGCCACGGCGAAGTCCTCGTCCCTCGTGAGCGGCGCGATGCTCGCCCGTTGCCGGTCCGCACGCGGGTAGGACCCGAGGAACCGGACCTCGGCGCAGATCCGCTTCAACCCCATGAGTGCCTCACCGATGCGCTCGTCGAGGACGTGCCCCTCGAGGTCGATGGAGAAGCAGTAGGACCCCATCGAGTCCTTGGTCGGCCGCGACTCCAGGCGGGTCAGGTTGATGCCGCGCGCGGCGAACTGCTCGAGCAGCGCGAGGAGCCCGCCGGCGTGGTCCTCTCGCTGGAACAGCACGACTGTCGTCTTGTCCGCGCCCGTGGGGTCCGGGAGCCGGCCCGGTCTGGCGACGAGGACGAAGCGGGTGACGGCGGCCTGCAGGTCGCCGATGTCCTCGGCGAGCACCACCAGGCCATGGAGCCGGGCGGCCGCCGGGGCGCACACCGCCGCGTCGTAGGGCTGGGGCCCATGTTCCAGGCCCTCGGCGGCGGCGGCAGTCGACAGCGTGGGGACGTAGACGGCGTCCGGCAGCGTGTCGGCCATCCAGCCACGGACCTGGGCCCAGGCGTGAGAGTGCGTGCCGACGGCTCGGACGTCGCGCAGGCCGATGCCGGCCGGCGCCGCCAGCACGAACGTGACGGGCACGAGCACCTCGCCGACGACGACGAGCGGCTCCCCGCTGGCGAGGGCGTCGAGGGTCGCCGAGACACCGCCCTCAACGGAGTTCTCGATCGGCACCATCGCGCTGTGGATGTCGCCCGCCCGCAGGGCGGCGAGGGCCGCGTCGACCGAGCCGAATGCCGCGCGCTCGGCATTCGTCGCAGGCCCCCACGCGTCGAGGGCCATCGACGTGAACGTGCCCTCGGGGCCGAGGTAGCCGAAGCGGGTCACGGGGTCTGCTTGCCGGTGCGGGCGGCAGCGAGAGCCTGCTGCTCCTCGGGGCTCAGGGTGGCGTCGGAGGTGCCGCCGACGACCCCCTTGGCGTAGGTCCGTGACTCGCCCCGGGCGTGGATCGAGCTGAGGACGAGGCCGTCGCCGCGGTCGTCGACGACCGCCGCGCTGAAGCTCAGCCGGCCGCGCATGTCGCCGAACGCGTCGTAGCGCACCACCGCCACGTGGCGGAGCGCCTGGGCGAGGTCCGCCCGCAGGGCGGCGAGATCGGCGTCGCCCGCGGGACGGTGCTGCTCGAGGGTCGAGAGGCGACGACGGACGTCGGAGGTACGGCGGAGCAGCACGGCAAGCACGGCCACGAGGACAGCGGCGAGCAGCACAGGCACCGCGAGCGGGATGATCTCGTTGGGGGTCAGTCCGAACACAGGCGACAGGCTAGGCGCTGGCACCGCGCCGGCGCCCGGCATTCCACGGCGGGCGGAACGGCATCCGGCGGCAAGCTGCGCGGCACCTAGGGTGGGCGCCGTGGGACTGGACATCGCGACAGCGGCGGTGGTCTTCGCCACGATCTTCGTCGTCGAGCTCCCCGACAAGACCTTCATCGCGACCCTCGTGATGGCGACGCGCTTCCGCCCGCTCCTCGTCTGGATCGGGGTGTCCCTGGCGTTCCTCGTGCAGACGGCGATCGCCGTGCTGGCGGGCGGGTTGCTGGCTCGCCTGCCCCGGACGCCGGTCGAGGTGTTCGCCTGCCTCCTGTTCCTCCTCGGCGGCATCATCCTGCTCCGGGGAGCGGGCCGGGCCGACGACGAGGAGGCCCGGACGGAGGCGGAGTTCGGGAAGAAGACGGCGCGTGCCGTCGTCGGCTGGCGCGTGGTGACACTGTGCTTCACGGTGCTGTTCCTCGCCGAGTGGGGCGACCTCTCCCAGCTCCTCACCGCGTCACTCGTGGTGCGCTACGACGACGCGGCGTCCGTGTTCGTCGGTGCCTTCCTGGCCCTGGTCACCGTGTCCGGGCTCGCGGCCGCTCTCGGCCGCACGCTCCTCACCCGGATGCGGCTGTCGACGATCCGGCGGGTCGGTGGAACGGTCTGTCTGCTCCTGGCGGCCTACACCGCGCTGGAGATCGCCGGCGTCGTCTGACCGGAGGACTCGAGCTCAGGTGGCCCGGGCGCGGGGCGAGTGACCCACCACAGGAGGGCGAGCGCGCCGAGCGCGCCCACGACGTCGGCGTTCTGAAGCAGGCGGCCGGGCAGCTCCGGCCAGTCCCGGTGGTTGAGCCAGGAGATGCCCCACCAGGGGAGGCGACAGAGGAAGAATGCGGTGACACCGAGGCCGGCCCACAGCCTTCGCCGCTCGCGCAGGGGGTCCGCCCCGAGCAGGGCGAAGACGACGACGACGACCCAGTGGAAGTGGTGGATCCAGGCCACGGGTGAGAGCAGGCAGGCCATCAGCCCCACGGCTGCCACCTCGCCGATCGAGTCACCGGCGAGGAAGAGCCGGCGTGCGAGCCAGAACCCGAAGCCGCCCACGGCGGCGACACACAGCAGCCAGAGGACCGTGCCCGGCATCCCCTCGGGTCCGACGCGCAGGAGGAAGCCGCGCAGGGACTGGTTCGACGTGCCCATGTTCGGCCCGAGCCGGGCGGGGTCCTGCAGTGCCCCTCCCCAGAACGCGAACGAGGCTTGCGGCAGGAGCACCCAGGCACCGAGCGTCACGCCGACCGCGGTGCCGACGGCGGTGGCCGCCTCCTTCCACCGGCGCGTCACGAGGAGGTGGACGACGAAGACGCCAGGGGTCAGCTTGACCGCCGTCGCCAGGCCGACGAGCACGCCTCGTGGGACCCTCCGCAGCACCCCCGGGCGCGGCTCCCGCAGGTCGAGAAGGCAGGCGAGCACGATGAAGGCGTTGACCTGCCCGAACCGGATGCCGTCGCTCACCGGGTGCAGCCAGAGCATGGGGGCGGTGAGCGCGGCCAGCGTGAGGGGCATCCAGGCGCCGGTGCGGTGGATGAGGCGGTATCCGGCATACCAGACGATCGCGGTGGTGGCGACCACCTGCAGGGCCGTCCAGAGCCACCCGGCCGCCCCGAACGGCATGAGGGCGAGGGGGATCGCGAGGAGTGCGGCGAACGGCGGGTAGGTGAACGGCAGCAGCTGCGGCGACTCGGTGAGCGTGGAGTAGACGGGGCGACCGGTGAGGATCGAGACACCCGCCTCGCGGTAGACCTCGACGTCCACCTGCCACTGGTCGAGCGGCCAGAACACGAGGTAGTGCAGGACGACCGGCAGGGAGGCGAGGGCGATGCCGAGCCCCGCCAGGAGCCAGCGGTACCGCGGGGCGGTGCCGCTCGGCCGGGTGGTCACCGGTCCATTGTGGCGGTGCCGACGCATTTGGGTCCGGCGGGTACGTCTCCGTGCTCTCGTCCGCTGCAGTGGTCTGGGCGCCCTTCGTGGGGTCTGGTCCACCCGCTGGGATGGCGGTGACCTGCGGCGGGGGTGGTGCGACACCGCCGCCATCCGGGCCGGCCGACCAGAGCCCGGCGCGTGAACCAGACCGGGCTGCACCCCAGGAGGCGCACGGTCCACCGTTCTGAGGCGTCTCGTAGCCTGTCCACGTGCTGCGCCGAACCCTCGCCGTCACGGTCGCCCTCGCGACCGTGCTGGCGGGGTTCCTGCTCGGGGCGCTGACCTGGGCTCCCGATGCCACTGCCGCCGAGCCGTCGGGGGCTGTGGTCGTCGTCGGCACGGGGGGGATCAGCTGGTCCGACGTCTCGGAGGAGACCACCCCGAACCTGTGGCTGCTGCTGCGCGACGGCTCCTCCGCTGCCCTGTCCGTCCGCTCGGTCTACACCAACACGTGCCCCGCCGACGGGTGGCTCGGCCTCTCCGCCGGGGGCCGGGCGGCCGCTCCCCGGCCCGGCGACGCGCCGAACCCCGTGGAGCGACCGTGCCCGGCCCCCCCGGAGGTGGTGGACGGCGTGGTGTCCGACTGGCCCGCGTACGAGGAGGCGGCCGCCGCCGAGCGGTTCGACGCAGAGCTCGGGCTGCTCGGTGACAGCGCCGCCGCGGGTGGCCTGTGCCTCAAGGCCATCGCCCCCTGGGGGCCGGTGGGGGGTGCCCGCTCCGACGGGAGCATCGACCGGCCGGTCGCCTGGTCCAGCGAAGGGATGCTCGAGGACCTCAACGGCTGCCCCGTGACCCTCGTCGACGTCGGGTCGCTGAGGGACCCGGACGAGGTCGCGGAGGGCGAGACGGTCACGGCCTCCCGCGAGGAACAGCTCACCGCGATCGACACGCGCATCGGGCAGGTCATCGACGGGGGTCCCAACGGGGCCGACTACCTCGTGGCCTCCCTCTCCGACGCGGGCACGAGCGAGCGCCTGCAGATGGTCGTGGCCAGGGGCCCGCACTTCGGCCCGGGCGTGCTGGTGTCCAGCTCCACCCGGCAGGCCGGGCTGGCACAGGCCCAGGACCTCACCGCGACCGCCCTCACGGCGGTCGGCCTTCCCGTGCCGGATGCCGTGGGCGGCGCACCGCTCACGAGCGAGCCGGCCCCGGACAACTCCCAGGGCCGGGCGGAGGACCGCCTCACCCACCTCGTCGACTACGACGAGGCCAGCCACGACGTCCACGACCTCGTCGAGCCGTTCTTCACCGTCTTCGCCTACGGCCAGCTCGTCATCTACCTCCTCGTCCTGCTCGTCTGGAAGGGCCGTATCGGCTCCGAGCGCAGCCGGGTGACCGTGCTCTCGCGCGTCCGGGTGCTCGCGGTGGCCGCAGCCTCGGTGCCGGTCTCGACGTTCCTGGCCAACCTCATCCCCTGGTGGCGGTTCCCGTTCGAGATGCTGGCGATCGTCGCGTCCGTGGGCCTCTTCGTCGCCATCATCGCGACGGTCGCGCTGCGCGGACCGTGGCGGCACTGGTCCCTCGGCCCGATGGCGGTCGTGTCGGCGACGACCATGGTCGTGCTCGCGGTGGACGTCATCACCGGGTCGCGTCTCCAGCTCTCGTCCCTCATGGGGCTCCAGCCCGTCGTCGCCGGCCGGTTCTACGGCATGGGCAACTCGACCTTCGCGCTGTTCGCGACCGCGACGATCCTGCTGTCCACCGCCGTCTCCTCGATGCTGGTCCTCGCGGGTCGGCGGCGTGCGGCCGCCGTCGCGGTGGTCCTGCTCGGTGCCTTCGCGGTCGTCGTGGACGGTGCCCCGTTCTGGGGTGCGGACGGCGGTGGGCCACCAGCGTTGATCCCCGGCCTCGCCTACCTCGTGTTCGCCTCGCTCGGCCTTCGCATGACGTGGGGCCGGGCCTTCGCCGTCCTCCTCGGTGTCGTGGCGCTCTTCTTCCTCGTGGCCGGGGGCGACTGGCTGAGGGCACCGGCCGACCGCAGCCACCTCGGCCGGTTCATCCAGGCCATCCTCGACGGCAAGGCGATGGACATCGTCGTGCGCAAGGGCCAGCAGAACCTCGACATCCTCCTCGGCAACGCGCCCCTGACCCTGCTCGTCCCCGCCGCCCTGCTCTTCGTCATCTACATGCTGGCTCGACCGACGTCCTGGGGATCCCGGGCGATGCAGCGCTCGTACGCCCAGGCGCCCACCCTGCGCGCTGGACTCATCGCGCTGCTCATCACGCTGACGATCGGCTTCCTCATCAACGACTCCGGCGTGGCGATCCCCGCGGTCGGGGCGACCCTCGCCGTACCGCTCATCGTGTCGGTGGCGATGTACGACCTGCTGGACGAGGCACGGGCGGTCGCCGTGACCAGGTCCGCACGCCGGCGGCGATGACGACGACCCACAGGGCCAGGCCGACCCACGGGACGACGCCGCGTCGGACCCCGAGCGTCAGATCCTCCACCGCCGGGGTCATCCCGAGCACCCGCCCTGGGACGTAGGCGAGGGCTGACGCGGTGAGGCGGGCCAGCGCGACGAGGTCGACGAGGCCGGGCAGCACGGCCGGGAGGGCGCACCAGACAAGCAGGTCGTACCAGGGCAGCGAGTACGGCGCGGCCAGGGAGTAGGCGAGCGCCAGGCACGCCGTGACCCACAGGGCGATGGCCGCGAGGCGCTCAGGGGCGGAGGTGGGGGCCGGGTCGGGCTGCGTCGGCACCGGGAGGGCGGGGCGGCTCACCATCAGCAGGCAGGCCGCGAGCACGACCGCAACCACCGCCGCAGCCAGGCCGATGCCGAACCTTGCGGTGTCGTCACCCACGGTGTCCCGCCCCCACTCGAGCACCGGCCGCCACGGGGTCGCGAGCGACACCGCCCGTCGTGACCGCTCGAGCTGGTCGAAGACGTGCGGGCCGGCCCAGGCGTGGAGGGCGCCGGCAACGACGGCGACGGCAGCGAGGAGGGAGCCCACGAGTCGCGCGAGCACCGCCCAGCGGTGCCCGACCACCCACCACCCGGTGATGACGGCCACCCCCACGACGGCATACGTGAGCTTCGTCGACGCCGCGAGCGCCGTACACGCCCCCGCCAGGGCCGCCCCCACCGCATCGGGCCGCAGGGCAGCGGCGGCCACGGCCGTGACGCCGAGGGCCGCTGCCACGGTGTCGATGTGGGCGCCGAGCACGCCGACCCCGAGGACGAGCGGGTTGAGCGTCCAGAGCACGTCGACCCGGCCGTGGAGGTCGTCAGCAAGCACCCGCCGCAGCACCGCCCGCACGACCAGCCAGGCGAGAACGACGAACACCTGCCACGCCCAGACGCCCTGGCGCAGCGAGTCGCCACCCACAAGGGCCGCGAGCCCGTGGAGGAGCGTCCCGAAGGGACCGTAGACGCTCGGCTCGGTCGTCCACGGCTCCTCGACCCGGCTCGTGACCGGGTCCGCTCCACCGGCCCACTCCACCGGGGCCTCGAGCCACGGGTCACCACCGCCGACGAGGATTCGGCCGTAGGCGAGGTAGTTGACGTGGTCCGCCGAGCCGAACGGTGCCGTGACCAGGGCCAGCCCCCCGAGCAGTACGGGAACCGCCCACGTGCGCAGGGCGGGAGCGTGCGTCCGCAGCCCCGCCAGCACCGCGGCGGCGCCGACGAGGTATGCCGCCCAGAGCACTGCCGTCACGGCGCCGGGTCCCAGTGTCACCGGGACGAGGGAGCCGGGCGCCCAGCCCTGGGGGAGCAGGTCCGGCTGGGCGGCGTTGGGACGGGAGGCGCCGACGAGGAGGAGCAGGGTGACCGAGACACCCACGAGGAGCGGGTGGACCCGGGTCAGCCTCGATGCCACGGCCGCCAGCCGCGCCGGACGAGCGCCAGCCAGACGTCGCGGTACTGGCGGGCGCGGTGCAGGTGCCCTCGCCAGTCCGACCCGCTGACCCGGTGCTGGAGCTGGCACGGGACCTCGAGGACGGTGAGGCCCGCCCTCAGCACGTCGACGGTGAGCGCGGTCTCCACGCCCCAGCCGCGAGCGAGGGGTGTGGCGGCCGCGTAGGCGGCCGGGCTGAGGCACCGCATCCCGGACAGGGGCTGGACGGCGCGGAAGCCGGTGAGCGACTCGATGCCGCGGCGCGACAGCCCGACGACGAGCCCACGACCTCCCCCGGCGGTGAGCTGGGCCGGCAGGGTGGCGATCGTCATGTCGGCGGCGCCGTCGAGCACCGCTGCAGCGAGGACGCCGAGGTTGCTCGCCGTCTCCTGGAGGTCACCGTCGACGAAGAGGAGCGCGGCCGGCCACGCGGCGTCCGCGTCGACGGCCGCCTCGGCGCCCTCGAGCTCGCGGACCCGGCGGACCCCCGTCTCCAGCGCCGCTGCCTTCCCCCGGTTCCGTCCGTGCCGGACGACGACGGCACCCGCGGCCTCCGCCGCCCGCGACGTGTCGTCGGTGCTGCCGTCGTCGACGACGACGACCCGACCGACCTGCGGCAGCGAGCGGACGGCATCCACCGTGGTGGCGACCCGGTCGGCCTCGTTCTTGCACGGGACGACGGCTGCAACCTTCCGGGCGAGGGCACTCATCGCGCCGCGCTCAGCGGAGGGTCACCTGGCGGCTGAGGAGCCCCGACCGGGCGCGGCGCTCGTCGGCGTCGAGCGGCTGCTCGACGGTGAGGGCTGCGGCATACCGCTCGCCCCACGCGGTGAGCTCGGCCTCGTAGTCGCCGGCCTCGAGGGACGGGTCGAGGTCCCACACGGGCACGAGCAGCCCGCAGGCCCGGAACGCCCCGAGCAGGCGGGTGTCGCCGCCGAGACCGTCGGTTCCCGCCGCGTGCAGCCGGGACAGAGCGTCGGTGGCGGCGTCCTCGTCGTCGGGGAGGACGAGGCGGATGTGGGTGCGGTCGCCGATGCGGACCCAGTAGGCGGAGGGCAGCGCCGCCATCCGGGTGGTCGGGACCACCGTCTCGTTGGCACGCTCCAGCGACGCGGCGGCATCGCCCTCGAGGTCCTGGCCCTCGACCCAGAAGTCGAAGCCCTCGTGCACGGTGACGTCGAAGGACGTGCCGTCCACGAGGACGTCCTGGAGGCGCGGGCTCTCACGGGTCACCGGTGGCGTCGTCAACACCGGCTGGCCGGCCTCCGCCGTGAGCGCCGCGAGGAGCTGGGCCGCGAGGTCGCGGGACGCGTCACCACTCGCGCTGCCGGACTGGGTGCCGATGAGCACCGCGCCGTCGGCGCGATGAAGGGCGGGCCACGCCATGGGCAGGACGGTCGCGACGGTCACCTCGGCCGGTGCCCCCTCGGGGACGTGTTCCGGGCGAACCGTCACCGGCGCGGTCGCGGCCGGCAGGATCTCGCGCATCGCGACCCAGTCGGTCTCCCCGGGGAGCCCGGCGAAGGGCCGCCGCTCGAAGGGGACCGGAGCCGGTCGGGCACGACCGGAGGTGCCGGAGTCGGAGCGACGCGCACGTCGGGATGCCTTGCCCATGCGCGCCACCCTAGTGCGACCGGGGATGCGTCCCGGCGCGGGCTCAGGTGGCGCGGCGGCGGCTGGGGCCGCCCAGGGTGGCCCACACGACGTTGCCGGTGCGGTCCTCGGTGACACCCCACTCGTGCGCGATCGACCGCACGATCCGCAACCCGCGACCCGACGACAGCCAGACGGTCCTCGGGGCCGGTCGGGGGAGGCTCTCGCCGCCGCCGTCGGTCACCTCGATCTCGACGACGTCCCCGCGGATCTTCCAGCGGACGCGGATCGTGCCGTCCGAGAGCGGGCGGGCGTGGCGGACGGCGTTCGTCAGCAGCTCGGAGGCGACGATCTCGGCCTCGTCGATGAGCGACTCCGGGAGGTCGCGGTTCTGCAGGTCGTTGACCACCTCGCGCCGGACCTTGCCGACGGAGGCCGGTTCGTGCGGTGCGCGCAGGGTGCAGACGATGCTGTCGACACCCGGGCCGGGGGACTCGGTGACGACGAGGCCGGTCTCACCCGTGCGGCCGATGGCGCCGGGCTCGTCCGCCTCGTGGTCGGTGTGGGACAGGTGCGGGGTCACGGCGACACACCTTAGCCGGAGCCGGCGATCCGCGAGATAACTCGGCCGGGTCGGTTGGTGATGATGACGTCGACCCCGAGGTCGAGGCAGCGGTCGATGTCCTCCTCCTTGTCGACCGTCCAGACGTACACCTCGTGACCGCGGCGCTGGAACGCCCGGACGACCTTGGGCTTGCGCAGCAGGCGCACGTGGAGGCCGACACTCGTCACCCCGTGGGGCAGCGAGCCCTTGAGCGCGAGCGAGGGCACTCCCGGCTCCACGAGGTAGACGAGCGGCAGGTCGGGGGCGAGGCGCTGCATCCGCGCGAGGGCGCGCTGCGAGAACGACATCATCCGCACGTGCGGCCGGTGGGGCTGGTCCCCGTCGCTGAGGTCGAACAGTCGCAGCACCTGGACGAGCGCGCGCTCGACGTCACCCCCGTGCCGGGTGGGGTGCTTGGTCTCGATGAGGGTGACCACCTCCTGGCCGGTGTCCACGAGCGTGTCGAGGAGCCGGCGGAGGGTCAGCAGACGGCCGCGCTCCGGGTCCCTCTCGGGTCGCTCGGCGTCCAGCTTGCTGCGCATCGTCGTCTTCCAGGACGCCCAGTCGAGCTCCTCCAGCCGCGCCAGCTCGAGGGTGGAGACGGCTCCTGCCCCCGTCGACGTGCGGTCGACCCGGCGGTCGTGCACGCAGACGAGGTGATGGTCGGCGGTGAGCCGCACGTCGCACTCGACGCCGTCGGCACCGTGGTCGAAGGCGCGCCGGTACGCGGCGAGGGTGTGCTCCGGCTCCTCGTCGCTGGCTCCCCGGTGGGCGATCACGAGCGGGTGTCGGCGCCGCTCCTCGCGCGGACCCGGCTCGGCGTTCACGCCCTCATCCTTCCCCCAGCGGCCCCGAGTTGTCCGGGAGGGTGACCTGACACGCCGCCCGCCTGCTCACACGCGCGAGCGGCATACCGTTGCACCATCGTGAGCCTCCCGCCCTTCCAGCACCTCGTCGACGACCACTGGCGCGACGTCGCCCGCCTCGCCCACGCCCTGGCGCCCGGTCACGGTGAGGACGTCGCCCAGCAGGCGTGGACCCAGGCGCTCGCGGCCTACCCGCGGCTCACCCACGCCCGGAACCTCCGGTCGTGGCTCCTCACGATCACCCACCGCTGCGCGATGGACCACCACCGCTCGGCCCGGCGCACGACTCCGCACGACGACGTCTCGACACTGGCCGAGGCCCCCGAGATCGGCCCGCCCGAGCTGCCGGACGGCGACCTGTGGGCCCGCGTCGGGGCGCTCCCCGTACGTCAGCGCGACGCCGTCGTGCTGCGCTTCGTCGGCGACCTCGACCACCGGGCCGTCGCGGCCGCGCTCGGCACCTCGCCGGGCATGAGCCGGCGGCTCGTCAGCGACGCGATCGCCACCCTCCGCCTCGACCTCCAGGACCTGCCATGACGAACGCCTTCACCGCCTTCGACCCCCCGCTCGCCGGCCCGCCCACGCTGCCGCCCACCGACGTCTCGTATGCCGTCGAGGACACCGAGGTCGGCCGGCTCCTCCTCGCCGTCCGGGCGGACGGCGCCCTTGTGACCTGCACCTACGTGGGCGACACGGCTGCCGAGGACCGCTGGCTCGAGCGCCTCGCGGTGGCGGTCAGCCCGCGGGTGCTGCGCCACCCCGCCTCGACCGACTCCGCCCGCCGGGCGCTCGAGGCCTACCTCTCGGGCTCGGTCCGGTCGGTCGACGTGCCGACGGACCTCTCGCTGGCCTCCCCATTCCAGCGGACGGTGCTCACCGGCCTCGCTGCCCGGGTGGGATACGGCGAGCGGACGACGTATGCCGCACTCGCCGGCGCCGTGGACCGGCCGGGTGCGGCCCGGGCGGTCGGCACCGCCCTCGGGGGCAACCCGCTGTGCATCGTGCTGCCGTGCCATCGGGTGCTCCCCGCGTCCGGCGGGGTCGGGGGGTACGCCGGTGGGCCGGCCGCCAAGGAGCACCTGCTCGCGCTCGAGGCGGCCCACACCGGCTGAGGAGCCTGGCCTCGTCGGCCGCTCAACCCCCGAGCCGGGCGGCCAGCGCGTCGAGGACGGCCACCTGGCCCTTGACCACCTTGTCCCGGGCCTCGGAGACGCCGAACCACCGAGCGCGGTCGATCTCCGGGTAGGAGCGCGGTGTCCCGCTGCCGGGCGGCCACTCGATGGTGAACTCGTTCGAGGCCACGAACTCGACCGGCGCCTCTGCGCGTGCCTCGTGCACGACGAGCACCTTGCCGCTGCGTTGCCGGAAGTCGCCGAGGTGCGCCACCGCGCCCTCCCACGGCACGCCGATCTCCTCCGCGAACTCGCGCCGGGCGGCATCCGCGGCGTCCTCCGTGGAGGGGTCGAACTCCCCCTTGGGCACCGACCACGCCCCCGCGTCCTTGCGGGCCCAGAACGGCCCACCCATGTGGCCGAGGAAGACCTCGAGCTCACCACCTCCCTGCCGATGCAGCAGCAGGGCCGCCGAGTGGACCGCCATCCTCGCGTCACATCCCGTCAGTGGTAGAAGCCGTGCTGGCCAGGAGGGTCGGCTTGGAGTCACCGACGTAGTCTCCCCGCTCCGCGGGGGTATGCGTGTCCGTTCGCGGCTGCCGGATCGCTGATCGCAAACCTCCAATGCCCACACCCGCCGGACGCCCTTAGGCTCGGACTCATGCCGGACATCAAGGACCTCGAGCCGCTGATCGGTCGCTGGCGCCAGGTCGTCGACGCGCCTCGGCACGTCGAGGCGAAGGTCGAGGGGGATATGACGCTGGAGTGGCTCCGTGACGAGAAGGTGATCCTCCAGCGCTCGATCGCCGAGAACCCGATGTTTCCCGAGGGCGTCGTCCTCATCATGGCCGCCGACGAAGACGCCGAGGGCGACTACACCGCGCACTACTTCGACTCCCGCGCGGTCTCGCGCGTGCTCCACATGACCTTCCAGGACGGCGTCTGGACGTGGTGGCGTCACGCGGCCGACCCTGCCGATTTCGACCAGCGCTTCGAGGGCACGCTCTCAGGAGACGGCACGACGATCGACAGCTCCTGCTACCTCGTCGAAGACGGCGAGTGGATCCACGACTTCGACGTCACCTACACGCGGGCCTAGATCCACGGCGAGAAAGCCCGAACTGGATCCGCACCTTTCCAGGCACGTGGTGCGCCCGTGCGGATCGGGGGTGGGGAACAGTCGGAACCCGACCTCGTGGCGGTATGGGGTCTATCCGCTGCCGTCGTCGTCGCGCGGAAGGCGACCGGACCCGGCATACCCCCCGAGCAGCTCGGCCATGGCCAGGTGCGGCCTGGCCTCGGCGTGGCGCCCCATCCGCTGGAGCGTGCGGCCGAGAACGAGGTTCGCGTAGGCCTCGTCGGGGTGGTCGGCGAGGATGGCACGGGTGACCCGCTCCGCCCGCTGGAGCTGGGCGGAGTGGAAGTAGGAGCGGGCCAGCAGCAGCCTCAGCTCCGTCGTGCCGTGCAGCGGAGGCTCCAGGGCGCTCTCGTCGACGAGCGCCCGCAGTGCCTCCGCGGCCGCCTGGTACTCGCCGTGCTCGAAGAGACCGCGGGCACGCTCGTAGCGCTCCGCCATGCTCGTCCCCGGAGTGCTCATGGGCTCCACAACGCACGGCACCGGAGCACCATTCCGGTATGCCGTCGCGGCAGATGGTCAGGCAGTGCGGGCCCTCGGGCAGGATCGTGGTGCCATGACGTCCCCCGACCCGACTCCGCGCACGCCGGCGCCCGAACCGTCGCCGGCGACGGGTGCCCGTGCTCGGGTCACCGGGGCGGGCCGCACCGTGGGGCGGGGCAGTCGGGCCGGCATGCGGGCCGTGGGCAGGGGTGGGCGCTACGTCGGCAGCAGGTTCCGACGGTTCGTGGACGCCGACGGTGCCCGTGACACCGGGCTCGCGCGCCTGACCGAGCTCCACGCCGTCAACGTCGCGGGGGACGCCGCGCTCACCGTGTCGCTGGCGGGAACCGTCTTCGCCCTGCCGACCGACGAGGCGCGCGGGCGGGTCGCCTTGTTCCTCCTGCTGACGATGGCGCCGTTCGTCCTCCTGGCGCCGCTCATCGGGCCCCTCCTCGACCGCTTCCGCCACGGCCGCCGGTGGGCGCTCGGCACCACCCTGGCCACCCGGGCCTTCCTCGCCTGGGTTCTCGCGACCGCCGTGGTCGAGGACAGCGCGTGGCTCTTCCCGGCGGCGCTGGGGTGCCTCGTCGCCAGCCGCTCGTATGCCGTGGCGCGGGCGGCCGCGGTCCCCCGCCTCCTCCCGGCGGGCATCGGCCTCGTCACCGCGAACTCCCGGCTCACGATCGCCGGCCTCATCGGGATGGCCCTCGGCGGCGGACTGGCCGGTGCGCTCTCGCGGATCGGTCCGGACTGGTCGCTGCGCCTGGCGTTCGTCGTCTACGTGGCGGCCACCGTCCTCGCCATCAGGCTGCCGGCTCGCGTCGACTCGACCCTCGGCGAGCGCGACGTCGACGGCACGCCGGTGGCCGAGGAGCCGCTGCCGACGCCGCAGCGGGGGGTGCGTCGGATGCGCGCCCTGCCGCGCTCGGTCCGGTACGTCCTGTGGCTCACCACCGGCGCCCGTCTCCTGTCCGGCTTCCTCACCCTGTTCCTGGGCTTCCTCATGCGCGAGCACCCCCTTCCGGGGTGGTCCGGCACCACCGTGCTCGCCCTCGTCATCGGTGCCGCCGGTGTGGGCAACGCCCTCGGGTCGCTCATCGGGAACCGCCGCCGCCTCCCGGACCCCGAGGTGATCGCGACCACCATGGCGGCCGTCGCGGTCGCGGCCGCTCTGACGACGGCGCTGCTGTACTCGCTGTGGACCCTGCTCCTCATCGGCCTCGTCACCGGACTGTTCTCCCAGCTCGCGAAGCTCTCGCTCGACGCCCTCATCCAGCGAGACATCGCCGACGACGTCCGGGCCCGGGTCTTCTCGTGGTCCGAGACGATCCTCCAGGGGTTCTGGGTGCTCGGCGGGGCCGTCGGCATCGCGATCCCGCTGGAACCGGCCCTCGGGTTCGCGGTCATCACGGCCATCGTCATCGGTGCCGTGCTCGTCGCCCTGCGCTCACGACGGCTGGGGACGGTGCGGATGCCGCGGCCGGCCGGCACGCCACCGGGCCGGCATCCCTAGTCCTGGCGACGACCCGACCCGGCTCGGTGCGCGCGGGCAACGGCCTCCGACCGGTGGGCGTACAGGGTGTCGCGATTTCGGTACAGCGTGCGACCCGCCGTGGCGCGGTGTCCACACCGGCGCGCGGGCGTGCGCAAGAGAAGAGGACGAGAGGTGGCTGACGCCTTGCGACAGCCCTCCGGCCGGACGACGCCGTCAGCGCTCGTGGCGCCCGTCGACGCGCAGGCACCGGGTGCCGCGGCCCGAGAGGGACCGCTCGTACTCGGGTCCGTAGTCGACCGCGCCGTCCCCACGGACGCTGAACTCGACGACCTCGCTCGGCGCCGGACCCAGCCGCAGGACGTAGTTCGTGCCGGGCGGCATCCGCACCGTCCGCGCCCGCGCGTGCAGCGGCTCCCGACAGCCGCCCCACATCGGGAGCAGCGTTCTCGGGGTACTCGTGGCATCGAGGGTGACCCGGACACCGAGGACGTGGAGCGTCGAGGTGCCGCGACCGCGCAGGAGGTGGTCGTCGGCCTCGTCGAAGTCCACCATTCCTGCGTCCGTCACGGTGAAGCGGACGTCGGAGGCTCGGTCGCGGGTCTGCTGGAAGGCGTACTCGCCCGGGTCGAGGACCGCGCGCGCTCCACCGGGCACCGAGCCGTCGACGAAGTGCGGCAGCTGGCCCGGCAGCCAGAACCACGGGTAGGTGAGCTGCGAGGTATCGACCCGGATGCACGGCATACCGGCAGGAGCGCCCGCGGCGGCGGGTGATACATCCCCGCACTTACCCTGTGCAGGTGAATGCGACCGGTGGTGCACGCCTGCGCCTCCTCGCGCTGGTCGTCGCGGTCCTCCTCGGCGGTGGTCTCGTGTGGCTGCTGCTCGGTGGAGACGTGGACGCGGTGCAGGAGGCCGTGGCGTCGACCGGGGCGTGGGGACCCCTGGTCTACGTGGCGCTGCACGTCGTGCTGACGCTCGTGCCCGTGTCCAAGAACCTGCTCGCCGGGATCGCCGGTGCGCTGTTCGGCCTCGCCGGTGGCATCGTCCTCTCCTGGGTCGGCTCGATGGTGGCGGCCGTCGTCACCTTCGCCATCGCCCGCCGGCTCGGCCGCGAGGCGGTCGCCTCGCTCACCGGGCCGCGGATCGGGAGGGTGGAGGACATCATGCGGCACCAGGGTCTCGTCGCCGTGCTCGTGGCGCGGCTCACGCCGATCCCGTTCACCATCGTCAACTACGGCTCGGGGGTCAGCGCCGTGAGCTGGCGCGACTACGTCGTCGGCACCGCGGTGGGCGTCCTTCCCGGAAGCGTCGGCTATGCCGCCCTGGGCGCCTCGGCGGGGCAGGACGCGCGCACCTTCGTCCTCGCAGGCGCGGTCGCGGCCGTCATCCTCGTCGGCGCCCTCATCGCCGGACGTCGGATGCGCCGGCGGGCCCAGCCCGGCTAGCCGCCGCAGCCCCCGCCCCCGGCTGACGTTGCGTCGAGAGCAGGCAACACGCAGACGTCGAGGTCCGAGACGTCTGCGTGTTGCCTCATCTCGAGGGGGCCTCTCAGTGGCGGGCCTCTCAGTGGCGGGCCTCTCAATGG
>OCZS010000158.1_pt1 | contig 21527 bp, 18 predicted proteins | sample 1539071 | NCBI WGS metagenome assembly OCZS01 (sample SAMEA3113584, study PRJEB22503) | soil metagenome
CGACCCAGCGCCGTAGTGTTGCGAACAGGTGTTTGTTTTCGTCCGAGCCACGAAGGAGATCGCATGCGGGTGCTGGGCATCGATCCAGGGTTGACCCGTTGCGGGCTCGGGATCGTCGATGGGCTGCCTGGACGCCAGCCCACCCTGATCGCCGTCGATGTGGTGCGCACGCCCGCCGATCTCGATGTCGCCCACCGCCTGGTGGCGATCGAGCGGGCCGTCGAGGAGTGGCTCGTTTCCTACCGGCCGACCGCGGTCGCCATTGAGCGGGTCTTCGCGCAGCACAATGTGCAAACGGTGATGGGCACCGCTCAGGCAGCTGGGGTCGCCATGCTCGCCGCGGCCAGGCGAGGGATTACCGTCGCTCTGCATACGCCCAGCGAGGTCAAGGCGTCCATTACCGGCTCCGGACGCGCCCCCAAGGATCAGGTAGGCGCCATGGTTCAGCGCATCCTCCGAGCGGAGTCAGTCCCTCGGCCGGCGGATGCGGCCGACGCACTTGCCCTGGCAATCTGCCATGTTTGGCGCGGGGGCACGACGGCTCGGCTGAACGCGGCCATGGAAGCTGCGGTCGCCCAGCGCAATCGCCAAACCACGGCACCAAGGCGCGCCACAGCCCTGAACGCGCCAGCCGATCCAGTCGAGCAATGATCGCGTCGCTGAGTGGCCAGGTCGTCTCCGTCGGTCCGACCTCGGCCGTTGTGGAGGTTGGCGGACTAGGTGTGATGGCCCTCTGCAGTCCGAACACTGTGGCGGGGTTGCGAGTGGGGCAGCACACGGCGCTGGCCACCTCGCTTATCGTCCGCGAGGACGGTTGCGAGTGGGGCAGCAGGCGACGCTGGCCACCTCCCTTATCGTCCGCGAGGACGCCTTGACCCTGTACGGGTTCGCGAGTGTTGACGAACGCGAATTCTTCGAGCTCTTGCTCACCGCCACCGGCGTCGGCCCGAAGCTGGCGCAAGCCGCCCTGGCCGTGCTGAGTCCCGATGAGCTTCGGCAGGCTATCGCGTCCGAGAACCTCGTCCAGCTGTGCAAGGTGCCCGGGGTGGGCCGAAAGGGCGCCCAGCGGATCGTCATCGAGCTGAAAGACAAGATCAACACCGTGGGTACGGCTGAGCCCTCAGCCGGCACAACGCCGGAGCCGAGCGCCTGGCGGGAACAAGTCGCCTCGGGGCTGCAGGGCCTGGGCTGGTCGGCCAAGGATGCCGAGGCCGCCTGCGCGGAGGTGGACTACCTTGCCCGAGAAGATCCGCAGATCAGTGTGGCTGCTTTGATGAGGGCCGCCTTGCAGGCCCTGGCCCGGAAGTAGCGGCGATGGGCAGCGACCATCAGCTCTCTGAACTCACCTCGGCGGTGGCGGATCCCGACGAGCGGGCTGCCGAGTCGGTGTTGCGGCCCACAACGCTCCGCGAGTTCGAGGGTCAGCCACGGGTCAGTGAGCAGCTTGGGCTCGTGCTGGAGGCCGCCCGCCACCGCGCTGGTGTGCCTGATCACGTGCTGCTGTCCGGACCCCCTGGACTCGGCAAGACGACCCTGGCTCTGATCATTGCGAGCGAGATGTCCGCGCCCCTCCGCATCTCGAGCGGCCCGGCGATCCAGCACGCCGGGGACCTGGCCGCCATCTTGTCCGGCTTGGTTGAGGGTGAAGTGTTCTTCCTCGACGAGATTCACCGGATGTCGCGGCCGGCCGAGGAGATGCTCTATCTCGCCATGGAGGACTTCCGGGTCGACGTGGTGGTAGGCAAGGGCCCCGGCGCGACCGCGATACCGCTGGACATCCCGCGCTTCACCCTCGTCGGTGCTACCACCAGAGCTGGGCTGTTGCCTGGCCCTCTGCGGGACAGGTTCGGCTTCACCGCGCAGCTCGACTTCTACGACACGACGGCGCTTGAGCACATCGTGCACCGCTCCGCCACGTTGCTCGGCGCTCGGGTAAATGAGGAGGGGGCAGCTGAGATCGCCAGCCGATCGCGGGGCACGCCGCGGATCGCCAACCGGCTGTTGCGCCGGGTCCGCGATTATGCCCAGGTCCGAGCTCAGGGTGAGGTCACTCGCGACGTTGCCCGCGCAGCACTCCAGCTCTACGAAGTGGATGAGCTGGGCCTCGATCGCCTGGACCGTGGCGTATTGGACGCGATCTGTCGTCGTTTCGACGGCGGGCCGGTAGGCCTCTCGACGTTGGCTATCTCGGTCGGCGAGGAGCGCGAAACCGTCGAGGAAGTGGCCGAGCCATTTCTGGTCCGCCAGGGTTTCCTGATGCGAACAGCGCGGGGTCGGCTAGCCACGCCGGCGGCATGGCGACACCTCGGCTTGACCCCGCCCGCTTCGGCGTCGAGCGATAACACCAGTCCACATCTCTTCGGCTGAGCCCGATCACAGGTCAGACTGGGTAGAGTACGCCGGTCGGCGGCATTCCGCCGGCCCCCACTCGACGGATTGCCCGGAGCCATGAATTCATCGTTTTCCACCTTGGTGCTGGTCGGCCTCATGGTGTTCGCCTTCTACTTTCTGATCTTGCGTCCGCAACGGAAGCGCCAGCAGGCGCTGCAGAGGACCATGAGCGAGCTTGAACCCGGCAGTCGGGTGATGCTCGGCAGCGGTCTGTTCGGCACGGTCCTGTCGGTGGGGGAGAAGCAGGTGGTGCTGGAGATCTCTCCAGGCGCCGAGCTCACCGTCCTGAAGCAAGCCATCACGCGGGTTGTCACCGAAGCGGATGAGGACGGTGACGAGCCGGACGGGGAGTTCGACGATGAGACGACCGGCGACGAGCAGGAGGTCGATTCAGCCACATCCGCGCCCGACATCACCCCCCACGAGACAACCCCTGACCAGCCTGGAGATCCGCGGACCGGCCCGACGGGCATCAAGGAATAGTTTCGGTGGCAAGCCCAAGCGGCCATCCTGGCCGCATGCTGATCGCGCTTGCGGTGATCATCGCCGGCTTGGCCGGTTTGATGGCTCTCAGTAACAACTGGACACCGAAGCTTGGCCTCGATCTGAGCGGCGGTACGACAATCACGCTGACCGCGGAGAACACCTCTGGCACGGGCGCTGTTGACCCCAACAGCTTGGAACTGGCCAGGACCATCATCCAGAACCGCGTCGACAGCCTCGGGGTGGGTGAGTCCGAAGTCACCACCGCCGGCAACCGACAGATCATCGTCATTATCCAGAAGCGCGTCGACAGCCTCGGGGTGGGTGAGTCCGAAGTCACCACCGCCGGCAATCGACAGATCATCGTCAGCGTGCCGAACGTGCAGCAGGACGAACTGGTGAAGCTGGTCGGGCAGACGGCGGTTCTGCGCTTCCGTCCTGTCTACGCTGCCGAATCCGTCACTCCGCCAGCGCCAGAACCCTCAGCCTCGCCCAGCAGCGAGCCCTCCGCCGCGCCAAGCGGATCGGCATCCTCCGCCACCGAGGCACCGTCGCCGAGCGCGAGCGCCGACGCTCCGTCGGCCGGCAGCGAGCCGAGCGCCAGCGCCTCGGGAAACAACCGGCCGTTCGCCGGTTTGCCCACCGCACCGCCGGCCCCCACCACCCCCCGCCCAACCGTCGAAGGTCAAGGAACGCCTCCGGACAAGGCCATCGATTGGCAGCCCAGCGAGCAGGACCAAACCGACTTCGCCGCGTTCAGCTGCACCGACTCCGACAAGCAAGCCGACGTCTCGGACCAACCGTTGTTCTCCTGCGATGAGGAGGGAACGGCGAAATACCTGCTGGGCCCCAGCCTGATCGAGGGCAATCAGCTCAGCTCAGCAGTCGCGGGCGTACCGCAGAACGACGTCCGCTGGGTGGTGAACCTCGACTTCAACTCCGAGGGCGCCGTGGCCTTTGAGAGCGCGACCCGGACGCTTGCCGCACGCACCGATCCACAGAATCGGTTCGCCATCGTGCTGGACGGCGCGACGATCTCGGCGCCGTCGGTCAGCGCAGCCATTCCCGGTGGACGGGCCGAGATCTCTGGCAACTTCAACCAGAAGTCGGCCACCCAGCTGGCGGACGTCTTGAAGTACGGCGCGTTGCCGCTGTCGTTCGAGGTTTCTCAGGTAAGTAACGTCTCGGCCACCTTGGGTAAGGATCAGCTCCGGGCCGGCATGATCGCGGGAATCGTCGGTCTGGCATTGGTCGTGGGCTACTGCTTCTTGTACTACCGCGGCCTCGGCATCGTTGTCGTCGCCTCGCTGGCCATCGCGGCGGTCATCACCTACGAAGTTATGGTGCTGCTCGGCGAGTCGGTCGGCTTCGCACTGAACCTCGCCGGCATCGCGGGCGCAATTGTGGCCATCGGCGTCACCGCCGACAGCTTTGTCATCTACTTCGAACGGATCCGCGACGAGGTGCGCGAGGGCCGCAGCCTGCGAACGGCCGTCGAGACCGGCTGGCGGCGAGCCCGTCAGACCATCCTGATCGCCGACGCGGTGTCGTTGCTGTCAGCGTTGATCTTGTTCATTCTCGCCATCGGCTCGGTCAAGGGCTTCGCCTTCACCCTCGGACTGACGACTCTGATCGACGTGTTGGTCGTCTTCATGTTCACCAAGCCGCTGCTCTCGCTGCTCGCCCGGACCCGCTTCTTCGGTGGGGGCCATGGGCTCCCGGACCCGACGTGGCGTTCCGTTCGGCCGGCCGACGGGAGAGGTCGAGGCCTGATGTCAAAGCTCTCCCAGCTCGGTCACCGGCTCTACACCGGCGAGGTCTCCTATGACTTTCTCGGTCGCCGGCGCACCTGGTATCTCCTGTCCGGCGTCTTGATGGCCATCTCCATCCTCGCTGTGCTGCTGCGGGGGTTGACCTGGGGAATCGAATTCCAAGGCGGCGCCGACTTCAAGGCTCCGACGACGGTGACCGCGACGAGCGTGGAGGAGATGCGAGCCGCACTGGAATCCTCCGGGGTGCCTGACTTGGACGAGTCGACCATCAGCACCATCGGAGACACCCAGATCCGCGTGCAGACCCGGACTCTCGATCCCACCGGTGAGGTGCCCAAAGTGCGGGCGGCCATCGCCTCCGAGGTAGGAATTCCCACCGATCAGGTGGCCTACAGCCTCATCGGCGCATCCTGGGGCGGGCAGATCACTGACCGCGCGCTGATTGCGCTCGCGGTGTTCCTGGCCTTGGTGGGCATTGTCATCTGGGCCTATTTCCGCAACGGCACAATGTCGGCTGCCGCGCTGATCGCCCTCGGGCACGACCTCATCCTGACCATCGGCATTTATGCGCTCGTCGGCTTCACCGTGACCCCCGCCACGCTGATCGGCGTGCTGACCATCCTCGGCTATTCCCTGTACGACACGGTGGTCGTCTTCGACAAGGTGCGAGAGAACACCCGTGACATCAAGGCCAGCACCACCCGGACGTACTCGGAGGCGGCCAATCTGGCGGTCAATCAGGTGCTGGTGCGGTCGCTCAACACCACTGTGATCGGTGTGCTTCCGGTGGCGGCGCTGCTGTTCGCCGGTGCGGTGATCCTGGGGGAGGGACCGCTGAAGGATCTGGCGCTGGCCTTGTTCGTCGGCATGATCTCCGGTGCCTACTCGTCGATCTTCATCGCCACGCCGCTGCTGGCTCAGCTCAAGGAACGTGACCCGGACATGAAGAAGCTGCGCGCGCGAGTGATCAGCCGCCGGGAACGTGAAGGACAGAAGTCGGGAGCAGAGGTCCGGCGTCCGGCATCGACCGGCGACGCGGATGACAACCACGCTGTGCGCCCGGCCCCCGTGGGGGTGTCAACCGTGCCGACCACGCCGGCCACCGTGCCAGCTGAGGCGCGGTCGGCGCCCGCCACCGGTGATCGGACTCTCCGCCGACCCCAGCCGCAGCACAGGCCTCGCAGCCAGCGGAAGAAGTAGCCGCCGTGACCGGACTCCAGATCGCTTCGCTCATCTCCGACGTGCCGGACTTTCCGGAGCCTGGGATCGTCTTCAAGGACATCACGCCGCTGATTCGGTCGTCGTCAGGCTTCGCCGAAACCATCATTCAGCTCGTGGCTGCAGCCCCGGACGAGGTGGACGTCGTCATGGGTATGGAGGCTCGCGGCTTTATCTTCGGGGCGCCAGTGGCCCTGGCATTGGGGGTCGGGTTCGTGCCCGTCCGCAAGCCCAGCAAGTTGCCCCGGGCGACCATCACCGCCAGCTACGACTTGGAGTACGGCTGCGAGACCCTGGCGGTGCACGCCGACGCGATCACTCCCGGGGCGCGGGTGCTGATCGTTGATGACGTTCTGGCCACCGGCGGCACCGTTGCCGCGACCGCGGATCTGGTGCGCCGGCTTGGCGCGCAACTTCTGGGGGTCACGGTCGTCATGGAACTCGGTTTTCTGGGCGGCCGTGAGTTTCTTGCCCGCCGGGGAATCACCAACGTTACGGCTTTGTGCGTTGCGGAGGCTTGAGCTGACCATCCGAGATCCGTTCACCAGCCGAAACACCCGGTACGCCGACCGCACCAGCCAGGCGCTGGTCAGTCTGCCGGCTCGGACGCGATCGCCGGCCGGAGAGCTGGCCATTCGCGGGCTGGCCGCCCTCGCTTTGCTCGCCATCACGGTGACGCTGGTCTATGCCGACCGTGAGTCCTACACCGACAACTGGGACGGCGAGGTCAGCTTTATCGATGCCATCTACTACGCGACGGTGACGATCACCACAACGGGCTACGGCGACATCACGCCGGTGACACAGGGCGCTCGGATCCTCAACGCAGTGGTGGTTACCCCGCTGCGGATCGCTTTTCTAGTCTTGCTGGTCGGCACCACGTTGGAGGTGCTGGCCAACGAAGGCCGGCGCATCTTTCGAGACACCCGTTGGAGGAAGCGGATGCGCAATCATGTCGTCGTGGTCGGCTACGGCACCAAGGGGCGAAGTGCGGTGGACAGCCTGCTGGTGACAAACACGAACCCCGCCCAGATCGTCGTTATCGACAGTCGGCCAGGAGTGGTGGCCGAAGCCAACCTCCTGGGCCTGGCGGCGATCGAGGGCGATTCCACCCGACGGGAAGTCCTGCGCCGGGCAGAGATCATCAAGGCCCGGGAGGTGATCATCACTCTGGATCGGGACGATTCGGCGATCCTGGTGACCTTGACGGTCCGGCAGCTCAACCCGAGCGCCCACGTGGTGGTCGCCGTACGGGAGGAGGACAACGCCTCCCTCGTTCGGCAATCGGGGGCCAACGCGGTGATCACCTCCTCCGAGGCGGTCGGCCGACTCCTCGGCTTGTCTGCCGTGAGTCCTCATCTCGGCACCGTCATCGAAGATCTGCTGTCCTCCAATGAGGGGTTGGAAGTGGGCGAACGACAGGTCACCTCAGAGGAGGTCGGCAAGTCACCCGACGAGGTGAGGAGTGAGCGCGTCATTGCGGTGGTCCGCAACAAGACGCTGCGGCGCTTCTATGATCCGACGGTCGCGATCCTGCAAACCGGCGACCAGGTCGTGGTCGTGCGGCAGGCGCTCGAGGAGACCTGACGCGGCGCGTCACGCAGTCAGCCGCTGTCGCGCTTAGACTGGACCCACGCCGTTCCCACTCCGGATGACGGTCTGATGAGCGTAGAGGCGGGCAGGCAGCGACGAGAGATGCAGAAGTGAACGAGCCGCGGCAGGGCGCCCCGGCCACGGTGGCCAAACCGGCGGCGCTCGCGACGGGCAGGCGCGGCAACGCGCCGGCACCGCGGCGTGCGCTCCTGTCCGACTCGGCCGAGTCTGCGCCTGGTGGCCCCTCTCGCGCCCTATCCGAAGTAACCGCGGCACCGCCGACACCCCCTGCTGAGGTGCCTGCCGAAGCGCCGGCACGGACCGGCGGCCCCGAGCAGCCGCTGGTGAGAATGCGGCAGCGAATCGCTCGGCTGGGCAGCGCGCGACCGCAGACCCCGGTGCTCGACCCGCTCTTCCGCATCGTGCGGGCGAACCACCCGAAAGCTGATCTCAACCTGATCGCTCGGGCGTACAAGGTGGCGGAGCGGTGTCACCGCGGTCAGCTGCGGATCAGCGGTGACGCCTACATCACCCACCCGCTATCAGTGACGACGATCCTCGCCGAAATGGGCATGACCGAGCCGACGTTGTGCGCGGCGTTGCTGCACGACACGGTGGAGGACAGCTCGTACACCCTCACTCAGCTAGCCCACGATTTCGGTGAGGAGATCGCGCTGCTGGTCGACGGCTGCACCAAGCTCGAGAAGATCAAGTACGGAGATTCGGCCAAGGCCGAGACCATCCGGAAGATGATCTTGGCGATGAGCCGCGACATCCGAGTGCTGGTGATCAAGCTGGCGGACCGGCTGCACAACATGCGTACCCTTAACCACCTGCGACCCGACAAGCAGTCCCGGATCGCGTCGGAAACGCTCCAGATCTTCGCCCCGCTCGCACACCGGCTCGGCATGAACGCGATCAAGTGGGAGCTCGAGGACCTGTCCTTCGCCACCCTGCAACCGAAGATCTACGACGAGGTCGTCCGGATGGTTGCCGAGGCTGCGCCGAGCCGGGACGAGTTCTTGAAGCAGGTCATCGCCCAGGTGGAGGCTGACCTGCATGCGAACAAGATCAAGGCCACAGTCACCGGCCGGCCGAAGCACTACTACTCGATCTACCAGAAGATGGTGGTGAGGGGGCGCGACTTCCAGGAGATCTATGACCTGGTCGGGCTGCGGGTGCTGGTCGAGACCCCGCGCGACTGCTATGCCGCTCTGGGCGCGCTGCACGTCCGTTGGAACCCGCTGCCGGGCCGGTTCAAGGACTACATCGCGATGCCGAAGTTCAACCTCTACCAGTCGCTGCACACCACGGTGCTGGGCCCCGAGGGGAAGCCGGTCGAGCTCCAGATTCGTACCGATGAGATGCACCGCAAGGCCGAGTACGGCGTGGCGGCCCACTGGAAGTACAAGGAGCCGAAGGGGGCAGCAGAAGGCGCCAAGGGCGACGCCTCGGAGCTGCGCTGGGTCCGCCAGCTCGCCGACTGGGGCAAGGAGACCAACGACCCGAGCGAGTTCCTCGATTCGCTGCGCTTCGAGATCAATTCGACCGAGGTCTACGTGTTCACTCCGAAGGGTGAAGTGGTCACGCTCCCGCAGGAGTCGACCCCCATCGATTTTGCTTATGCCATCCACACCGAGATCGGCAACAAGACCATCGGTGCCCGGGTGAACGGGCGGCTGGTGCCTCTGGAGTCCCAGCTGACCAACGGCGACATGGTCGAGATCCTGACCTCGCGGTCCGAGAACGCGGGTCCCAGTCGGGACTGGCTTGAGTTCGTCCGCAGCCCCCGCGCTCGCAACAAGATTCGCCACTACTTCACCCGGGAACGCCGCGAGGAGTCCATCGAGGCGGGCCGGGACGCGCTCGCCCGCCAGATGCGCAAGGCCGGGCTGCCGTTGCAACGGTTGCTGACCCTGGAGCACTTGACGGCAGTGGCCGGCTACTTCAAGCTGGCCGACGTCTCAAGCCTGTACGCGGCGGTAGGGGAGGGCCACGTCGGTCCGCAGGCGGTGGTGAACCGACTGATCAGCGTCGAGGGCGGCGAGGATGCGGCGGCGGACGAGACCAGTGAGCACCGGGTTGTCCACGAGCGGCAGCGTCCGAGCGGCACCGCGCCAGACTCCGGCGTGCACGTGGTCGGCGCGTCGGATCTGCTGGTCAAGCTGGCGAAGTGCTGCACGCCGGTGCCGGGTGACGACATCCTCGGCTTCGTCACCAAGGGCAGCGGGGTCTCGGTTCACCGAACGGACTGCACCAACGCTGGAAATCTGCGATCCGAACCGGACCGGCTGGTCGGTGTCGAGTGGGCGCTGACCGCTAATAGCGCCTTCCTGGTCGCCGTCCAGGTCGAGGCGTTGGACCGCAACCGGCTGCTGTCCGACATCACCCGGGCGCTGTCCGACCAGCATGTGAACATCCTCTCAGCGGCCTTGAACACCAGCCGGGACCGCATCTGTAAGGCCCGCTTCACGTTCGAAACCGCGGATCCGACCCATCTCGACCACGTCTTGGCCGGGGTCCGCGGCGTGCCCGGAGTATTCGACGTCTACCGGATTCAGCAATAACTCAGCCGCCGAACTCGCTGGCGGCTCGCTGTGCTTGGGCCAGCCACTCGCGATACGTCGCGGCGGAGGCTGCGGCTTCCCGGGCGGTGCGCTCATCTCCGCTGGCCTGGGCCCGGGCCGCCTTGTCCTCCAGGGCGTCGATCTGGGCCTCGAGCTTGGCGGCGGTCTCTACGGCCCGGGCTCGCGCTTCGGGGTTGTTCCGCCGCCATCGTTCCTGCTCGGCGTCGGAGATCGCCTTCTCGATCGCCCTCAGCCGGAGATCTAGCGGACGAACCGCGTCCCGGGGAACCTTGCCGATCGCGGTCCACTTCTCCAGCAACGCACGATAGGCCGCCTTGGCGGCAGCGACGTCGGTGACCGGCTGCAGTTTCTCGCCCTCGGCGAGCAGCGCCTCCTTGGCGGCCAGGTTGGATCGGAACTCCGAATCCTGCGCGGACAGGGCGGCCTGCTTGGCCCTGAAGAAGGTGTCCTGGGCCGCCCGGAACCGCTTCCACAAGATTTCGTCAACGTCACGCGGAGCCGGTCCGGCCGCCTTCCAGCGGGTCATCAGGTCGCGGTACCTGCTGGTTCCGGGCCCCCAATCGGTGGAGTTGGCCAGCGCTTCAGCCTCCCCGACCAGTTGCTCCTTGATCACCCGGGAGCTTTCCCGCTGCTCGGCGAGGTGGGCGAACTGAGCCTTCCGTCGGCGCGTATAGGTGGTCCGGGCACTGGAGAACCGATGCCAAAGCTCGTCGTCGGTCGCGCGGTCGAGCCGAGGCAGCGCCTTCCACTGCTCCAGCAGTGCCCGGAAGCGGTTGACGCCGCCTCGCCAATCGTTGCCGGCGGCGAGCTTTTCGGCCTCGAGGACGAAGCGCTCCTTGGCCTCGCGAGCCTCTTGCGTCTGTCTGGACCGCTCCGCCTTGCGCTCGGCCCGATGCTCGGCAATGACAGGCGCCAATGCGTCCAGCCGCTGCACCAGACCGTCCAGATCACCGACGGCGTTCGCATGGCTGACTGCTGCCCGCACTGTCTTGATCGAGGCAACCGCATCCTCGGGGGACACCGTCTGGGAAGCGATCCGGGTCTCCAGCAGTGAGACTTCGAGCTCGAGTGACTGGAAGCGGCGAGTGAAGAAGGTCAACGCTTCCTCCGCCGGGACACCGGGAACCTGTCCCACGCTGCGCTCACCGGTCTCGGTGCGGACGTAGACCGTGCCATCCGGGTCCACTCGGCCGAACGAGGCCGGAGCCGCGCCTTCACTCACGCCATCAATCCTGCCCGATATTCTCGCTGGAGTGTTTATCGCGTCGTTCCCCGCCGGACCCTGGCAGACCAACTGCTATGTGGTCGCTGGAGCCGTCGGCGGGGAGTGCGTCATCGTCGATCCAGGCATGGACGCGGCGGACGGAGTCGCTGACGTGATCAGTCAGTACGGCCTCCATCCGGTTGCGGCGCTGCTGACGCACGGGCACCTCGACCACATGTTTTCGGTGACTCCGCTGTGCCGGCAGTACGAGGCGGTCTGCTGGGTGCATCCCGATGATCGGCACCTGCTGATCGACCCGCTTCGAGCGATGGGGGAGGAGACGCGGGTTCTGCTGTCCCGGCTGACCGGCAGCACCGTGGCGTTCGCCGAGCCCGACGACGTGCGGGAGCTGAGCGACGGGGCCGCGATCACCATCGCGGGCGTGGACTTCGAGGCCATTCACGCGCCCGGGCACACACCGGGCTCGATCATGTTCCGCAGCCCCTACGAGCCCGAATCGGCCGATCCCGGCGCGTCTGAAGTCGACTCCGTACTGTTCTCCGGAGACGTCTTGTTCGCGGGCTCCATCGGTCGGACTGATTTGCCAGGCGGCAGCCAGGCCGACATGCTGAGAAGCCTGCGGATGAAGGTGCTGCCGCTGCCCGACAGCGTTGCGGTCCTGCCCGGCCACGGCCCGCAGACCACGATCGCCCGAGAACGAGCCGGCAACCCGTACCTGCAAGATCGGCATCTGGCAGCGTCGGCCTAGGAGTAGTGCGTTGAGTCGCCCCAAGCCGCTGTCCGGTTTCCCGGAGTTCACACCGGACGCCCGCATCGTCGAGCAGTTCGTGCTCGACCGGCTGCGGGAGACCTTCGAGTTGCACGGCTTTGCGTCGATCGAGACCCGGGCCGTGGAGCCGATCGACCGGCTGGCCAAGCAGGGCGAGATCGACAAGGAGGTATACGTCCTGCACCGTCTGCATGCCGAGCCGAACGCACCGGCCGAGCTCGGCCTGCACTTCGACCTCACTGTGCCTTTCGCCCGCTATGTGCTGGAGCACGCGCACCAGCTGCAGTTTCCGTTCCGCCGCTACCAGATCCAGAAAGTCTGGCGGGGGGAGCGGCCACAGGAAGGCCGCTACCGGGAGTTCACTCAGGCCGACATTGACATCGTCGACACCGAGACGCTCGCCCCGCACCACGACGTCGAGCTGCCGCTGGTCACCCTGGCGGCTCTGGAGCGATTGCATGTCGATCTGGGCCTGCCCCCTGTCCTGATGCGGGTGAACAACCGCCGGCTGGCACAGGGCTTCTATCTGGGACTGGACGTCTCCGACCCGGCGGCAGTGCTCCGGCAGGTCGACAAGATCGACAAGATCGGTCCCCAGCAGGTGGCGGACCTCCTGGTGGCCGATGTGGGGCTCACCGCATCGCAGGCCAAGATGTGTGTGGCATTGGCTGAGATCAATTCGGCCGACGAGTCGTTCGTCGATTCGGTACGGGCGCTGGATGTCAACCACCCGGAACTGGACGCCGGCCTCGAGCTGCTGTCCACGGTGGTTGCCACCGCGCGCGCCTACGTCCCCGGCCGGCTGATTGCCGACTTGCGCATCGCCCGGGGTCTGGACTACTACACGGGCACGGTTTACGAGACGCACCTGGTCGGATTCGAGTCCTGGGGATCCATCTCTTCGGGCGGCCGCTATGACGCGCTGGCCAGCGACGGCCGGACCACGTATCCGGGCGTTGGCCTGTCCATCGGAGTCACCCGACTGCTGGCACCGCTGTTCGCTCGAGGCATGCTTACCGCGTCCCGGCCGGTGCCGACCGCGATTCTTGTCGCGGTCGACGCCGAGGACACGCGGGCCGACGCGATCGCTGTCGCTGAGCAGCTGCGGGTTCGGGGGATTGCGACCGAAGTGGCGCCCAAGGCCGACAAGTTCGGCCGTCAGATCCGCTACGCCGCCCGGCGTGGCATCCCCTATGTGTGGTTCGGTTCCGTGGTCGGCGAGGTTAAGGATCTGCGCTCGGGCGAGCAGGTGGCGGCCGATGCCAGCACCTGGACTCCGCCGGAGGATGATCGTCGACCGCGGGTGATCGCGACGAGCTCGTGACCGCCACAGGAGCCTGGCGCCAGGGATCTGGAACTAACGATCCGCAGCTGGCGCGGCCCCTGCGTCCAGCGATACGGCGGGGCGCTTTCGGGTAGGAAGGAACCGTGCTCGATCGTCCAGCCAGTCACACGGTGCTGGCTAGTGCCGACAGTGATGTCTTCACCTCGCTGCTGAAACGCCCCAGTTCACGCGCCGACCGCTACGCCATGGGCAAGGCGCTGCGGAAGGTGGTCCCGCGCAAGAAACTGGCCGGCTGGCGGATCACAAGTGAGGGTCGAAATCCGGTTCAGCTCATTCACGACTCGCATGAGGGACGACTGGACTGGCTGATACCGGTCCGCGTGGCACGGATGCTCAGCTCGCCGTACGGCTTCCTGCGAGGGACCGCGATCGTGATGGCCTCGGACGTGGCCAGACTTCCGGCCACCGGCATCACACCGGTGGTTTGCGGGGACTCCCATCTTGGCAACTTCGGTTTCTATGCCTCGCCCGAGGGCGAGCTGGTGATCGACCTCAACGACTTCGACGAGGCCCATCCTGGCAGTTGGGAATGGGACTTGCGACGGCTGGTCGCCAGCATCTTCGTCGCCGGCCGGGAGAACGGGGCTAGCGAGGAGGAGTGCCACGCTTCGGTGCTTGCCTGCGTCGCCGCCTACCGCGACGAGGTGCGATTCCTCGCCGAGCAGCCGTTGCTGTTGCGCAGTTTCAATCGGCTCGACGTCGGGAGGCTGCACGAAACGGCAACCGAGAAGTCGTTGCGTGATGAGATCGAACGCTCGGCCAAGCGTGCCCGGACCCGCACCAGCGACCGAGCCCTGCCACGGTTCACCGCTGAGCACGAGGGACAGCGACGGATCGTGGAGGAGCCGCCGTTGATCACCCGGGTGAGCGAGGTGGACGCGGAGGCGATAGGCCAGGGGCTCGACGACTACCTGCTGACGCTGGCGCCGCACTGGCGCCGGGTGCTGGGTGGCTACACGCTGGTCGACATCGCGCACAAGGTTGTCGGCGTCGGCAGTGTGGGGCTCCGCGCGTACGTCGCTTTGCTCGAGGGCAGCAGCCCCGACGACGTGGTGTTCTTGCAGCTCAAGCAGGCACGGCGCTCCGTGCTTGCTCCGTACGTGCACGGCGAGTCGGCCTGGCACGCCCATCAAGGCCAACGGGTGGTCGAGTATCAGCAGGCGTTGCAGACGGTGAGCGATCCGCTGCTGGGCTGGACCACCATCGGCGACCACCAGTACTACGTGCGCCAGTTCCGCAACATGAAAGGCACCGTGGCGCTCGATGCGATCGACGCGGCGGCCCTCAGCGACTATGCGGGGATCGTTGGTCACCTGCTTGCCAAGGGTCACGCGAGAACAAGCGGAGCATCGATGATCGCGGGCTATGCCGGAGTTTCGGACAAGCTGGATCAGGCGCTGGCGAGCTTTGCTCGTGCCTACGCGGATCAGACCGAGGCCGATCACGCTCAGCTGATGGACGCTGTGCGGAAGGGACAGGTATCGGTTGCCGAGGGTCCCCTGGAGGAGTCGGGCTCGGCTTTCCGGCCGTAAGCGTCGTCAGCGCGGGCGATTTGGACGCCAGAGCACCACGAGACCAATGGCTACCAAGGCCCCGGCGACGAGCAGCACCATGCCGCCGATCGCCAGACCACGGGTCACGGCTCGGTCGGTGTTGATCGACTGCTCTTCCCGGTCGGAGGCGCCGTCGAGCGGGGGACGGGCCTCGCCCAGGATGGCCGGGGCAGTGCCGCACAAGGTGGTCACCAGGCGCTGTACTGTCTCGTTGCCGCTTCCCTCGATGCCGTCGACGGCGAAGATCACCCAGGTGCTGCCGATCTTGGGATCGAGGCCGCAGGCTGTGGCCTCCCTCGGCGAGGCCACCACCTGTTCTTGGTGGACTGCACCCTTGTAGACGGCGTCGACCTGGAACCGGATATCGGTACGAGCCTCCGCGCGCCGACCGACTGAGTGCTTTTCCAGCACAGTTCCGCGGAACACCGCCGTCGACTGCCGCAACGCCCGGGCAATGGAGATGCCGGCACAGTCACAGGCGTACGCCTTTCCCGGCGGAGCGACCATCGCGGCGAAGACGCCGAGCATGACGGCGGCCACGAATCCGAGCAGTCGCACGGAGAGCCTCGTCACAGTGGCCAGTCTTGGCGGCCGTACGGTCGAAGACAAGGCCGGCCAACGCACGTGCCGTTGCTGACCGCGACGAACTCGGCGTGGCGCGGCTTGCTCACCGATAGGCATTCGCCTGGAGCCGGAAGAGCTCCGCGTAGACGCCGCCGCGCTGCATGAGGGCGTCATGGCTGCCGATCTCGGCGAGGCGAGAACCGTCGAGCACGATGATCAAGTCCGCCATTCGCACGGTGCTGAAGCGATGCGAGACCAAGATCGTGATGCCACCTACGGCGGTGCTCCGCGCCGCCTCGGCGTAGCTTTCGAACAGCGCATGTTCGGTCTCGGCATCCAATGCCGCGGTGGGCTCGTCGAGGACCATCAGGAGGGGTTCCTCGCGCATATAGCCTCGGGACAGCGCCAGCTTCTGCCACTGACCGAAGCTCAGTTCGTGTCCGTCCGGCCAGGTCGGACCCAGTTGGCTTTGCAGGCCCTCGGGAAGTCGCTCCACCACATCGGTCGCGCCGGCCCGGCCGACGGCCCGAGACACTGCAGGTTCGTCGTCGAGCCGGGGCAGATCACCCAATCCGATGCTGCGCTGCGCGGTGAATTCGAAGCGGTAGAAGTCTTGGAAGGCACCGGTGACCCGAGCTCGCCATTCGTCGGCGGGCATCCGGCGCAGCGGTCGGCCGTCGATGAGCACCTCACCCGAGCTTGGCTCGTACATCTTGGTCAACAGCTTGACCAGCGTTGACTTCCCGGCCCCGTTCTCCCCGACGATGGCGACCACCGAACGAGGAGGAAGGTGCAGCGTGATGTCGTCCAGGGCCAGCCGCTCAGTGCCGGGATAGGAAAAGCTCACCCGGCTGAGCTCGATCCCGCGGGTCTGCCGGGAAGGGACTTCGACGTCGCTCTGAGCGGTGAGCGAGTTGGCGTAGTCCTCCAACCAAGCCAATCGACGGGCGCCGTCCATCCAGATGCCGCGCAGGAAGCCGATCTCACCGATCGTCGCCCCGACGTAAGCCGATAGCTGGGCCCCCGCTGCCAGAATGAGCAGAACCGATCCCACTGGTGCCCGCAGGCCGGCGGCGACGAAGACGACGGCGCCCACGTAGGCCAGAGCGAAGACCGCCCAGGCGCCAGACAGCGAGGCGGCCGTCACCCAGCGGGCGCGTGCAATTGGCGAGAACCAGTGCCGCCATTCCTGTCGGCGTCGGACGGCCAGCTGGGGGGCGATGCCGGTCACCCGGACTTCCTTTCCGGCGTCTGGGCCGGTGGCCAGGCGAAAGAAGTGCTCGGCGAGCCGGCCGTATGGGGCACATTGCTCCTCGATCCGGCGTTCGGCCGCCGGGCGGCGGGCCGAGCTGACGACCGTCGGCACGGCGAATGCCGCCAACAACAGAAGCGCCGGATGGATGGAGGCCAGCAGTGTCAGGGTGATGGCGAGCCGGACCAGCCAGCCGAGCGTGTTGAGCACGGAGGCGTACATGTGGTCCAGCACGAAGATCTGGGTGCGCAGCACCTGCAGCCGGTCGAGGTAGTCCGACCTCTCCTGATGTTCGAGGCCGGACACTGATGCCTGCAGGGTGGCGACGTGCGTCTCGAGTGCCACCGTCACCCGATCACGGAATCGGCGGCGAAATCGGCGGGTGAGCCGGGCATTCAGCACCGTCAGCAGCCAGGTCAGGGCGGCAGAAACGGCCATCAGGCCCAGCACGAGCCAGATTGTCGTCGTGTCCCGGGCGATCACGGCATTTCCCAGGAGGTTGAGCCAGAGCGCGAACAGCGCGTCCGGGACGCCCACGACCAACGTCAGAAGGACGACGAGCATCACCATTCTGGGTTCGTGCGAGTAGCCGAGCTTGCACAGTCGCCACATCGAGGACAGGGCCGGGGGAAGTCCGTCAACTCCAATCCGGTGGCGGTCTTGAGTGTCAGAGGACATCGAAGACCGCTCCTTCTTCGTCCATCGTCGCCTCGAACCGCTTGGCCTGGAGGTCGAACATCCTCCGGTAACGACCGTCTTCGGCCATCAGCTCGTCGTGACTGCCGAGTTCGATCACTCGACCGTGTTCGAGCACACAGATCAGGTCGGCGTGCCGGACCGTGGAGAAGCGATGAGAGATCAAGATCGTGGTCACCTGTCGGTTTGCCAGCAGGACCCGGTCGAAGACTTCTGCCTCACCACGCACGTCCAGCTGCGCCGTCGGCTCGTCGAGCAGGACCAGTCCGGAACCCCGCCGGACTGCGGCTCGTCGAGCAGGACCAGTCCGGAACCCCGCCGGACTGCGCACAGCGCACGAGCGAGGGCGACCCGCTGCCACTGCCCGCCGGAGAGGTCCGTGCCGCCGGGGTAGCCCTTGGCCAACGGGGTATCCAGCTCGGCGAGTCGGTCGGCGCCGGCATCGGCGAGCGCGGCTCGTACGTCTTCGTCACTCGCTATGCCGCCCGGATCCACGTTCTGCCGGAGCGTCAACTCGAAACGAACAAAGTCCTGGAAGACGGCGGTGATTCGGCTCCGCCATGCCTCGACGTCGAACAATCGAAGATCGATCCCGTCCACCTCGATGGCCCCTGAGGTGGGGTCGTAGAGACGGCACAGCAGTTTGGCGAGGGTCGTCTTGCCGGCACCGTTCTGACCGACGATGGCGATTGACGTCCCAGCCGGAATGCTGAGGTTCAGGCCGTCGAAGATCAGCCGATCCGTGTCGGGATACCGGAAGCAAAGGTCTCGGGCAGCGAGGCTTTGAGCCGGGCGGCCGCTTGGATCCGGATCTTGGCGAGGTACGGGGGCCAAGGCACCCCGCAGCGCCATCGCCGGCGCCAGGCGCTCGACCGCCGCGACGGGGGCCGCCGCTCCGTCCAGTGCCCAACTGAAGCCACCGAACGCGATCCGGCCGATCGCGCTCGCCACCACCGCAAACGTCACCAGCCGATCCAAGGGCAGGGCGCCGGTGGTCGCCTGCCAGCCCAAACCTGCGAAGACAGCCGCGTTGCCGACCAAGATCAAAATCAAGCACCAGGCGACAGGCTTCTCCCGCAGCCGGGTGGCCCGATACTGCAGCTCGAACAGCAGCCGGCGGCGCTCCACGAAGCGATCGACGACCCAGCTCGGCAGACCGAAGAGACGGACCTCCTTCGCCGGTTCCGGATCCACCGCGAGCCGGTACGCGTACTCGGCATCACGTTGTGCAGAACGCACCGGCGTGGTGTTGCGATCCTTCCAGACCCCGCTCTCACGCAGCAGCCAGTGCGTGGAGCCCCAGGCGATCACCAAGACCACCGGCGCCCACCACGCAAAGCCGGCCAAGACCACCGCGGCGCCGAGGCCAGCCACGATGCCGACCAGACCATCGGAGACGAACTGCACGTTCAGCGACATGGGGGGCGCCGTCTGGCCGCGATCGAAGTCGCGTGCCACAGTGAGGTCGTCGCGCAACGTCGGATCCTCCAGGTGACCGATCCCCGGCGGGGTGACGCAGCTGCTGATCAGCGACTCGTTGAGCCAGGCAGAGACCAGGTCGCCGAGGTTCTGGCTGACCGCGATCCGGATCGGACCCACCACCTGCTGGACCACGAAGACCACTCCGACGAGCGCCAGGGGGCGGGTGAGCGGCGCTCCTGACTGGACCGCGCCCACGGTTTGGCCCATGGCGATCGCAAAGACCGCGGGCAACGTGCCGGCGAGCAGCAGCAACGCCCACCAAGCAAGGGCCAGGCCACGTTGGGCTTTGGGCAGCACAGCGAAGAACTTCCACTCCTGCCGCGCTCGGAGCCGGGACCGCACAAGCCGACTCTGCCACGACGCACCGACGGGGCTTGTGATCGGGAGCCGCTGATCGGGAGCCGCTGAGCGGCGTGGCTGCACCACACCTTGTGCCCGTCGTGAGTCGGGGGGCGAGCGTAAAAGTCCGACGGCGAGGGAGTCGTCGGCCCGTAAGATGTGACGTTCGTACTCGTCGAGATGGAGGCACGTTGATCCGCACCCACGATGCCGGCACGCTGAGCGCCGAGCAGGCTGGAACCCAGGTCACCCTGGCCGGATGGGTCGCCCGACGGCGAGACCACGGCGGGGTCGCCTTCATCGATCTGCGCGACGCCTCCGGTGTCGTGCAGGTGGTCGTGCGCGATGAGATGCTTTCGGCCTCCGGAGCTCACGAGCTGCGGAACGAGTACTGCCTCCAGATCGTCGGTGAGGTTGCCCTGCGACCCGAGGGAAACGCGAACCCTGACCTGCCCACGGGCGAGGTAGAGGTGGTCACGACCCGGCTGGAGGTCTTGAGCCCTTCCGACACACTGCCGTTCCAGATCGACGACCGGGTGAGCGTGGGCGAAGAGACTCGGCTGAAATATCGCTACCTGGATCTGCGCCGGCCGGGACCGGCGGCGGCTATCCGGATGCGCAGCGAGGTCAACCGGGTGGCGCGTGCGGTGCTGAACGATCGGGAGTTCGTCGAGGTCGAGACGCCGACGCTCACTCGCTCGACGCCGGAGGGCGCGCGGGACTTCCTGGTACCGGCGCGGCTCAAGCCCGGCTGCTGGTACGCACTGCCGCAGAGCCCGCAACTGTTCAAGCAGCTGCTGATGGTGGGTGGCCTGGAGCGGTACTACCAGATCGCCCGGTGCTACCGGGACGAGGATTTTCGCGCCGACCGCCAGCCGGAGTTCACCCAGCTGGACATCGAGATGAGCTTCGTCGACCAGGACGATGTCATCGAGCTCACGGAAAAGCTGATCATTGAAATCTGGAAATTGATCGGAGCGGACGTGACCACTCCGATGTTACGGATGACGTACGCCGACGCGATGAACCGTTTCGGCACCGATAAGCCGGATCTGCGCTTCGGCCACGAGCTTGTCGAGCTGACCACGTATTTCGCCGGGACCCCGTTCCGAGTGTTCCAAGCCGACTACGTGGGGGCAGTCGTGATGCCGGGTGGGGCGAACCAGCCACGTCGGCAACTGGATGCGTGGCAGGAGTTCGCCCGATCTCGGGGACATCGCGGCCTGGCGTACGTGCTGGTCGGCGAAGACGGCGAGCTGGGGGGGCCGGTCGCCAAGAACCTGTCGGAATCCGAGCGTGCGGGCCTGGCGGAGCAGGTCGGCGCCAAGCCTGGGGATTGCGTCTTCTTCGCGGCCGGCCTGCGCTCGCAGGCCCAGGGCCTGCTCGGTGCCACCCGGCTGGAAATCGGGCGGCGACTGGGGCTGATCGACGAATCGGCGTGGGCGTTCACCTGGATCGTTGACGCGCCGCTGTTCGAGCCCGCGGCTGAGGCGGTCAAGGCAGGCGACATCACCGTCGGTACGGGTAGCTGGACCGCGGTCCACCATGCCTTCACCTCACCGAAGCCGGAGTCGATGGACAGCTTCGACACCGATCCAGGTTCGGCGCTGGCCTACGCGTACGACCTCGTGTGCAACGGAAACGAGATCGGCGGCGGTTCAATCCGTATCCATCGCCGAGACATCCAGGAACGGGTTTTCGCCGTCATGGGGCTCGGCAAGGAGGAGGCACAGGAAAAGTTCGGCTTCCTACTCGACGCGTTCAACTACGGTCCACCGCCACACGGCGGAATCGCCTTCGGCTGGGACCGAATTTGCGCCCTGCTATCCGGCACGGATTCGATCCGTGATGTCATCGCCTTCCCCAAATCCGGGGGCGGGGTCGATCCACTGACCGACGCTCCCGCGCCCATCACCGCGGAACAGCGCAAGGAAGCCGGCGTCGACGTCCGTGCCGACCCGGTCGGCTGATCAACGCGAAATCCTCGACCGGTAGTTGCGGGCTAGATGTTCACATCGTGATCAAGCAGGTCAGCGGGCCAGGTAGCCGCCGTCCACGGCGTAATAGGTACCGGTGACGAAGGACGAGGCGTCGCTCGCCAGCCAGCCCACGAGCTCGGCGACTTCCTCTGATCTGCCCAGTCGCTGCAAGGCGTGCTGAGTGGCCAGAAAGTCCAGAGTCGGCTGGTCGAGGTTCTGCTCGAGCAATGGCGTCAGAATGAAGCCCGGCCCGACGGCGTTGACCCGCACGCCGTCCG
>OCZS010000159.1_pt1 | contig 21508 bp, 19 predicted proteins | sample 1539071 | NCBI WGS metagenome assembly OCZS01 (sample SAMEA3113584, study PRJEB22503) | soil metagenome
AGCTAAAACTCATTGTGGATCTTATTCAAAGATATGGAATAGCAGGAATGTACAACCGCGTTAGCGAAACCGCAAGGTACGGTGGCCTAAGTAGGGGACCACGGATAGTCGATAGATTAGCGAAAGAAAAAATGAAGGAGGTCTTAAAGGAAATTCAGTCTGGTGAATTCGCAGAGGAGTGGTTAAGCACCTATGAGAAGGATGGAAAGAATTCTTTTAACAAGTACATGAAAAATATAGAAAATCACCAAGTAGAAAAGGTCGGCAGAGAAATGCGGGACATGATGTGGCCGCCGTCCTCTGACCAAAGACGGAGTTAACTAAGAGTGTCCGGCCTTACGTAGGTTCCTGTTAATATGATCAATTATCGTAGACAATGATGTTCCGGGGCCAAAGTTTCCAGTTATTCCTTGCTCCTCTAAAGCTCTCTTATCGCTTTCGGGTATGATCCCGCCACCTACAATCAATATGTTTTCCATCCCCCTTTCTCTTAGCAACCTTGCAACCTTTGGAAAAATTGTGAGGTGTGCTCCGTTCAACAGACTCATGGCTACAACATCAACATCTTCGTCTACAGCTATCTTTGCTACCTGTTCGGCGGTACAAAAGAGACCAGAATAAATAACTTCAAAGCCAGCGTCTCTTAGGGCTCTGCATATAACAAGTGCACCTCTATCGTGGCCGTCAAGTCCTAGTTTTGAGACCAATATCCTTGTAGGCCTTCGGTTATTTTGCGGCTGTTCCTGTTGTGCAGACATGGGATCTCCTCGGTTGCCGGGCTTAAAATGTTTATTAGGTTTTTGGCATTTTGTATCCTTGCTCTTGTTGGGTTGGCACCTCATTTTGCATACCCACAAGTTAATAAGGTCCCTACTTACGTTCAAGCATAATTGAATGCTATCTCCTCATGCATCTAGTATAGTGGAGGGCGTGTTACATGCCGACAGAAGATCTATAGCCAGAGCTATTTCAATAGTTGACAATAACGAAAAGGAGTGCCGAGATATAATACAAACCATCTTTCCAAGAACGGGAAGAGCAAAGACAATAGGAATAACTGGCTCTGCAGGGGCAGGAAAAAGTACCCTGATAGGCAAACTGATCCCTGAGTTCCAAACTATAGGATATTCTGTTGCAGTCCTTGCGGTTGATCCCACCAGCCCGATAACAGGCGGAGCCATTCTGGGAGATAGGGTTAGAATGCAACCTGTCACAAGCGACGACAAAGTATTCATGAGAAGTATTGGATCCCGAGGGTCATATGGGGGCCTTTCAAGGTCGCTCAGGAATATAGTCAGAGTGTTAGATGCTGCAGGATATAACCTCATACTTATTGAAAGCGTTGGGGCAGGACAGGTCCAAACTGAGATCTCTAGACTCGTAGATATAACTGCAGTAGTTTTTACCCCCTACACCGGAGACCACATCCAAAATATTAAAGCGGGTTTAACGGAAGTAGGAGATATATGTATAGTTAACAAGGCTGATCTGCAGGGAGCAGGCATATTGTACCAATCCCTCGTTGACTTCTTATCGGATGCTAAGAGGAAACCACATGTTGTCAAAGTTTCAGCAAAAGTTGGAAAAGGAATCAAAGAGGTCGTGACAGATTTTGATCAGATAATAAAGCACATCTGTTCTTCAAATGAAAATGAGAGTGAAATGAAGAAATTGGACTTTGAGCTAAGAGATATGATTTTAAATACGATTGAACAAAAGGTTTCTTCAATGTTGGACAAAAATAACAAGTATCGCGATGTCATAGAAAGGCTTGCAAATAAAAAAACAGATCCATTTGAAGCCGTCGATGAAGTTATACGTACGATAAATTGGTGAGCCTGCAGCGATGTCAACAGACACATTTAAGACGGATTCTGGTATTCCGGTAAAGCGAGTATACTCCAAAAAGATCGCCTCTGGCAAGATCGATAATGAAGAACCGGGTAGGTTTCCATACACCAGAGGACTTTATCCCAATATGTACAGGGAGCGGCTCTGGACTATGAGGCAATACAGTGGTTTTGGCAGTGCAGAAGAAACGAACAAGAGATTCAAATTTTTGCTAGAACATGGTCAGACTGGTCTATCACTAGCATTTGACCTCCCTACCCAAACAGGGCGAGACTCTGATGATCCACAGTCCGAAGGTGAGGTAGGAAGGACCGGCGTATCAATAAGTTCCATAGAAGACATGTTGACATGCTTCGATGGTATTCCATTAGATAAGGTCAGCACTTCGATGACGATCAATTCTACTGCATCAACTCTTCTAGCTCTCTACGTCACCGTGGCTAACACACAAGGTATTCCTGCATCTCAGATCAGAGGCACAACTCAGAACGATATTTTAAAGGAGTATATCGCGAGAAATACGTACATATATCCTCCAAAACCTTCACTGCGACTGATTGGTGATATGATTGAATACTGTTTCAAGGAAGCTCCTCAGTGGTATCCTATAAGCATATCAGGGTACCATATGCGAGAAGCTGGATGTAATGCCATTCAGGAGCTCGCATTTACTTTTGCTAATGCCATAGAATATATCCAAACCTGCCTGAACAAAGGGCTAAAGGTAGATGATTTTGCCCCGCGTCTTTCCTTTTTCTTTTGTTGCACCATGGAATTTTTTGAAGAGATAGCAAAGTTCAGAGCAGCTCGCAGAATATATGCAAATATAATGAAGAACAGATTTCATGCCAAAAACGCTAAATCATGGCATCTGCGATTTCACGTACAAACAAGCGGAGAATCGTTAACGGCACAACAGGTAGATAATAACGTTATCAGGGTTACGTCTCAAGCCATGGCTGCCGTTCTAGGAGGCTGCCAATCATTGCATACAAACTCAAGAGACGAAGCGCTTGCGCTGCCCACCGAGGAATCAGTAAAAATAGCCCTGAGAACACAACAGGTAATAGCATCCGAAACAGGGATGGCAAAGACTGTTGACCCGATCGGAGGTTCCTATTATGTCGAATATCTTACGTCTAGAATAGAAGAAGAAGTTCAAAAGTATCTGAGGAAAATCGACAGAATGGGTGGCGCGCTCGTGGCTATAGAAAGGGGCTTTTTTCAAGAGGAAATCAGAAGAAATGCATATAATATGAAGAAAGAGATTGATAGTAATAAGAGAACAATTGTCGGGGTTAATAAGTTTCAAGATTCAACGGGTATCGAGCCGAAGCTAAACGTCATTGACACGGAAATAGAATCTAGGCAGAAGAACAGATTGAAGAACTTTAGGGATTCTCGGGATACATCCAAATTCGAACACGCGCTCAGTTCCCTTCAAAAAGCTGCAGAACAACCAGACAAGAACTTAATGCCTTACATAGTCGAGGCCGTGAAAAACAGGGCAACTTTAGGGGAGATCGGTAACTCACTAAGAGCAATTTATGGAGTATTTGAGCCCAGGGTAACCTTTTAGAATAAGCGAATTTCCTCCACCATGGGTTGCCGGGGCCGTAGACACGGCCAGATAAACGTCTGCTCAGGATTTTGCCTATATTTCATATAAATAGTATTATATTGGTTTCTCTATAATCTGCGGTGGACAATCATGCGGATAGACCATGTAGCAATTGCGGTCAACAATCTAGACGAGGCGGTTAAGAATTATCAGAAAGTCTTAAACGCTGATAAAGTAGAAGTCGAAGTCGTCGAAAATGAGAAGGTCAGAGTTGCCATGATCAATTTGGAAGATAGTCGGATAGAACTTATGGAGCCTACAGAGGAAAGTAGCACTATCTCAAAATACCTAAAGGACCATGGTGAAGGAATCCATCACATAGCAATAACTGCCGATAATATAGAACAAGACTTGTCAAGGGCGTCAGCGAGGGGAATGAAAATTTTGGGACAGATAAGGAAAGGGTCATACGGGAGAAAGATTACATTTATTCACCCAAAGTCGTTAAACGGTGTACTACTCGAGTTGTGTGAGGCACCGCTTGATAGGGTCTTGGGACCGAAACATGATTCTTCAGTTTCATAGAAATACTCGGACTTGATTTTGCCTGGGGGGCTACAATCAAATTTTTATGTAAAGTCCACATTTAATACAGCAGACCAAAATAAATCCCTTCAGCAGTTTAATCCGTCTGAACTTCTTTGACCCGCAACGAGGACAGACAGGACACGCACGGAGAGGTTTACTCATGCAGTACACGACGATTTGCGGACGTTCATATCAGGTCTGCTGATCGTCTGTTATTCTTTTGAGCACGCTATTGGTTCACTAAGGTCGCAGACTGCTGCAAATCTGCTGTTCGCTTGAACAACAACTCTCTCCAAACCATTTAACTTCCACGTTCAAGTTCGTGTTTCGCCAGAGTCTTCATACGGTTAATACCGTCAATATTATTGATGATATCGAACACAGACTTGGAGACGAGGTCGCTCCACTTTTGCCCCTTTAGTATCCTGTTCCGAATATAGGAACCGTTGTACTCTTCCCTGCGCACAAACCTTGGACTTTTTACCTCTAAATGGGAAGAAGCAAGGGTGACGACTAAGTGATTGCCGGAGTACAAGATATCAAATGGGGGCAACATCGAAGCTAACATTGAGAACCACCTTGCATTACTCTGTTCATCAACAAGCGGGACGATAATAATCTTCGAAACATCCAGCCTTCCCTCTCCAAGTGCCCTGCGTATCATAAATATCCTTTCTCCCGCAGTAAATGGATTCGCGAGAGTATAATTGAGCTGCGCGCTACCAACTACGACCAACGCCTCGTCGCAGTCCTCAAGGATTTGTTTAATTAAAACGAGGTGTCCATTATGAAATGGCTGGAACCGACCAATTGTGATACCCCTGCGGTCAATTTTGTTCGACATTCACTATTCCTATCAATTTCTGCCTGTTTTTCTGAGTTTCAATGATCATATGTTTGAAACCATAAGCACGACCAACGCGGGTAGTCATTACTATCCCTATACAAGCATCCATCCCTTAATACCTTCGTAGCTTTTCTCGCCGGGATAATTGGAAGACTGGATATCTGGCAAGTTCCATCTGTTATCCTTTTGGTTCATCCTTGAGTATAAACGGAGCCTTAGTAATCCTACGTTAATCGATTCCCAAAGGATAATCAAGTGGAAGTTATCATGTTTATTACATATTGTTACTTTAGGACCATTTATCACAATTGAAAAGCATAGTCGCAGAAGCAGGGTCTGCTAAGAGGGGAGAATTATCATTTCTATGGGCTAGGGACCATATGGGAATACTAAAAAAAATTGTGGAGAAGACCATGAATCAGCAGCCTCTAGCCGGCCAGAGGCTCAGTTTCTGTCTGCACATTACCAAAGAGACCTCTGTTCTAATTGGAGCAGCGATGGAACTCGGTGCCGAAATTGCCGCCTGCCCTGCCAACCCCCTGTCCACGCAAGACGATTTGGCAGCCTTTCTATCTGAAAAGGGCATATTGATTTATGCGTGGCGCGGACAAAATGACAATGAATATAATGAGTGCTTGAATAGGGTTCTTCAATTTAATCCACAGATTATAATCGATGACGGGGCTGAGCTACACGTTAAAGCGAACAACCTAGGGTGTCAGAGCATTATCGGAGGGACAGAAGAGACTACAACGGGAGTAGCTCGTTTGAGGGCATTACAAAGAGAAAAAACTCTTCTCTACCCTGTTATAGGAGTAAATGATGCTTCCACCAAGTACCTATTTGATAATCGATATGGCACAGGTCAGAGTACCCTCGATGGACTCATGAGAGCAACAGGGATTTTTATAGCAGGGAAAAGTATTGTCGTTTGCGGATATGGATGGGTAGGGAAAGGCGTAGCGGCCAGAGCAAGGGGAATGGGCGCCATAGTTACGGTAACAGAAATTGATCCTATAAGGGCGCTTGAAGCACATATGGATGGTTATATTGTCAAAAGATTGCTCGATGCTGCTGGCAGCGGCGACATATTCTTAACATGTACCGGACAGACGAAGGTAATTAGAAAAGAACATTTCCAGAAAATGAAGCATGGTGCTATTTTGGCCAACGCCGGACATTTTGATGTCGAAATAGACGTGGACTACCTTTACAAACAAGACTCTAATCCCGGATGTGTAAGAGCAGATGTGAGTTCATTTAACATCGTCGACAAAAAAATCTATCTTATAGGAAGAGGCAGAGTTATAAATTTGGTGAGCGGGGAGGGTCATCCACCCGAAGTTATGTCTTTGTCTTTTGCTAACCAGCTCTTATCAATCCTTTTCGTTACTAAATTTCATGCGAGGCTAAAAAACAAGTTGCACAAAGTTCCGCGCGGTATCGATAGAGCCGTTGCTCACTATAGTATAGAATCTATGAAGATAAGGATAGACAAACTAACCGACGAGCAGAAAGCTTACAAGAATTCCATCTGACTTTCAGTCCACTGTCTCGCGAGAAACTACCACAGGTAGGTCCTCACAAAACATAAAATACGATAAAGGTAACACAATATGAAAATGGTACTGCATAAAGTCGCTCGCATAGACGAGATTCAAGAGAATAAAGGAAAGGAAGTCAAAATAGAAGATGCTCGAATTGCTATATTTAATATGAAAGGGAAATACTACGCTATAGATGCTTTATGCAGACATCAGGACGGTTCTCTTGCGCCGGGCAAACTTGACGGTGAGGTGGTAGAATGCCCTCTACACTCATGGCATTACAATATCAGGACAGGCGAGCTATTAGATTATCTAAAAGGGGTTAAATTAACAACCCATCAGGTAATCGTCAAAGAACATGATCTTTATTTAGACCTGTAAGGGCCCCAACGGTTGCAAGGAACATTCAGAATATGGAGGATGATAGGCTATTAGGTTGTACAACACACTTTCGAATACTACAGAAGAATTGCATCCACTAGGCGAAACAGTGAGGATATATGTTTGTGGAGTTACCGTTTACGACGACTCACATATCGGCCACGCCAGGACAATAATATTCTTTGACGTCCTGCGCAGATACTTGCTGTTTAAGGGATATAAAATACAATACATTCAGAATTTCACAGACATCGACGACAAAATAATCAACAAAGCCAAGGAAGTGGGTACCGAGGCAGAGAAGGTAGCAAATATGTATATCAATAATTACTTTTCGGATTTTACATCACTAAACGTTTTGCAGGCTGACAGGTATCCACTGGCAACAGAGCATATCCACGACATAATCGCCTTTGTGGAGATTCTCTTGGAAAAGGGCTATGCCTATGTATCCTCCAACGGGGTTTACTTCCACGTCAGGTCGTTTGACAAATACGGCAAACTGTCGAAAAAGACAACCGAAGAGCTAGAATCAGGTTCGAGAATTGAAATAGACCCACTAAAGCGAGACCCACTGGACTTCGCGCTTTGGAAATTTTATTCAGATGAACCCAATTGGATTAGTCCCTGGGGCAGGGGCAGGCCTGGGTGGCACATCGAATGTTCTGTTATGGCTTCTAAGTACTTGGGTGAATTATTTGACATACATGGAGGAGGCAACGACCTGATCTTTCCACATCATGAAAATGAAATCGCGCAATGTGAGTCTTACTCAGGCCAGGAAATGGCCAGATATTGGTTGCACGTCGGAATGGTTAGTATCAATGGTGAGAAAATGTCCAAATCCATAGGAAACATCATCTCTGTTGCAGAAGCGAGACGAAGATGGGGAGCAAATGCACTCAGAATCTATTGCATTTCCGCTCACTATTCCAAACCACTCGACTTTTCTGATACTTCAATTATGGTCTGTTTACAAAAGTGGCGTCAGGTCGAAGTATGTGCCTTTGAGCTTCGTTTTGCCGTGGGGGGGAGTGGAAAAACCGAGGAAATTAAAAGGCTTTGCCGAGAGTCCATCGACGCATTTAAGCTGGCGCTTGAAGACGACATGAATACTGCTCTTGCTCTTAGTGTGTTTATGAACTTCATCAACCATATAAACAGGTTTGCCGCAAATGAGGAACTTACGAAGGAAATGGCCAAAGTAGCTATAATTGAATTTAATAAGTTCCTAAATATTCTCGGCCTAAGGGTGGCAGAGCCAACTCAGGAGGAGATATTTCAGATCGAAAGCCTCCTCAAAGAACGTAGTAGCCTAAGACGGGAATTCAGGTTTGCCGAATCCGATAAGATAAGGAAAATACTTAGTGATAAGTTCTCGGTTAGGCTAATCGACCACAAGGCGAGAACAATCTGGATGAAAATTGAAGATCCCCATTAGCATTTGCAAGCAATCAAGCTCTACCATCGTCACTGGGTGCAGGAATCTTAAAATATCCTGGAGAAATCTAGGTTTAGTAGAACGTGAAAGATACGACTATCGCTTCTCAGAGGACGTGCGTCCTATGTGATTCTGTCTTGCCTGAAAGGAGTAGTATAAGTATCTGTGGTGAATGTATAAAATTTGCTGACTGCTGCACAGGTCTAGAGGATCTTTCCGAATAATAGTGAAGCTGGCATGATACTATTCTACCATTTTTAGGGTGTCAGAAAGTGTAATTACTCCGGTGACCGCTCCCTTTTCGCTTACCAAGATGCATTTTGCGTATCTAACTAATGGTATGAGAGCTTTGGCGGGCATGCCTTCATCAACAATTGGTGGCGGTGGATCCATCATCAACGAAACTTGCATTTTGCTAAGTTGTTTCTCCTCCTTCTCTATCATATTCCTTGCTAACCCATCTTCGCTAATGAGGCCTACGACGCGGCTTCCTTCAAATACGGGTACTTGACTTATGAAGTTGCTCCTCATTTTGACAATTGCTGTATGAAGAGATTCATTGTTTTGAACATAGATTAATCTTCTACTACAAATATCAATAGCTTTCACTGAATGTTTTTGCTCCAAGGAGGTTAGTTTTTCAAAAATCCTTCTTGCAGTCTCATAACTAGGTTTGCATCTGCCGCTCTCTATTTGATTAATCATAGATGTACTTACCCCCGAGAGGTCTGCAAGTTTTCGCTGAGTGACCCCTAACCGTCTCCTAGTTTGTCTAATGTATTCAAGCGTCGGGAGCATCGTGAATTTAGCTTTCATTTATGACCTTGCCAGACTTATATGCTTGATCTTGGGAATGATACCGTGATCTCTAGTATGTACATGATTATATTAAAGAAGCGAGATCTTGAAAAATGAAGCCTTATATTAAGAACTAGCCATTTTTAGTATGGTGACGGTCACTAAGGTAAACTCTAGTCAAAACTGGGATTCAGTCAAGAGATACAAACTCACGAGAATGCTGAACAGGTTGGGCAACATTTCAGGACATGGCACCGAGCTTGTAACGGTGTATGTACCTCCTAAGAGGCCGTTGTTTGACGTTATATCTCAGCTTAAGAACGAAGCAGGAACAGCCTCAAATATCAAGTCGGATTTAACAAGGACGCACGTACAAGATGCCCTGAGCAGGACGATTGAATATTTAAAACTCTTTAAGGAAACCCCTGAGAATGGCTTGGTTATCTTCTGCGGAGCAATACCCAATCCCCGCGGATTTGGCAACGAAAAGATAGAGATTTATCCGGTGCTTCCTCCGAAGCCAGTTCAAATCAATCTTTATAGATGTGACGACCACTTTTGGATTGACCATTTAAAGGATATGATGAAAGACGATAAGACGATGGGGATTCTATCTATCGACACTCAGGAGGCAGGACTGGGCATACTGACAGGCGATAGGTGGGAAGTAATTGACTCATTGACGTCGGGGGTCTCCGGAAAGCACCGACAAGGTGGGCAGTCTGCTAGGAGGTTCGAGCGCCTCCGTGATAACGAGCTAAATGAGTATTATCGAAGAGTAGCAGATCATGCCCAGAAGGTATTTATCGACCAATTCAATGTGAGAGGTCTTATCGTAGCAGGTCCGGGTCCAACCAAAGAAAATTTCCTGAGGGAAGAATATCTCGACTATAGGTTACAGAAGAACGTAATCATTACGATGGACACGTCGTATTCTGGAGGCGAAGGGGTTCGTGAGATTATAGACAAAGTTAACGAACAAGGTGTAATGACTGAGTATCGTCTAATGGAGGAAAAGAAAATTATAAAGAAGTTCATGGGTGAGGTTTTTTCCAACAGAGGATTAGGCATTTACGGCGTCAAAGAGGTCACTAATGCCGTAGAAGCCGGCATCGCAGATATTGTAATCGTAGCAGATAATGTTTCGTACATATTGTTGGAATCGAAGTGCAAAAAATGTGAACATATCGGCAAGATGGTAATTGACAGATCCTCTATGATCACAAGCAAGCAGGAGCTCATGGCAAAACCATGCCCCTCGTGCGGGTCCATTGACTACGACATAAGTGAAAAAGATATAGTTGAATATCTTGAGGAATTAACAACAATCACCGGATCTAGGCTCGAAGTTATATCTTCACAGACTGAGGAGGGCAACCAGCTAGCAAGTCTAGGAGGAATAGGAGCAATATTGCGTTTTAAACCTGTCGGCAATGTACGCTAAGGTTCTGTTAACTTCCTAGGCGGTAAATCGGTGTATTTTTCAATATATCAATACACCTGTGTATAACGAACAATCAACACGGGTGGCAGTAGCAACTTTGAAAATTTTGGCAGAGAGTTTAACTTTTCAGCTAAATACGCAATCATCACCTGCATGTTAACAGGTAGATTTACCGCCTAGGAAGTTAACAGAACCTACGCTAAATATCTTTAAATCATTTAACTCACAAAGTTACGTCTATACTCATGCATGGAGACGGGCTTGGCCAAACCACCAAGATTATGATTATTGAAGATGATGAGGACATTCTTCTCCTTTACAAAGACTACCTGAAGAAGAAAGGGCACATCATCACAGTTAGTTCGACAACAGCCAATGAGGCAGTAAGGGACTATGACAGTTACAAGCCTGATCTAGTAATAGCCGACTTCAAGCTTCCGGGGCGAAAAAATGGCCTCCAGGCAGCAAGCGAAATCCTTTCTAAGCATTCAAGAGCCAAAATACTAATCATCACTGCGTTTGAGCATGTAAGAGAAGAAATGGTCGAGAAAGGTTTCCCTAAAAAAAATGTCATCATACTAATAAAGCCAGTGAGGTTATCGCGCCTGGGCCAAATCATCTCAAGACTCTCAAACGATAAACAAAACCCTGTTTGAATCTGGAAGGTCAGGACAAGAATAGCTACTGTACTAGTCCTCCTCTGTGTTTTTGCAAACTCCCAATACAGATCTAATTTTCTGAGCCGTTCTTGCTAGTTGCTTGAGGTCACCCACTGTTCTGCTCGGCCATTTGCCTTCTCGGCTGTCGTTTGCGAATCTCGGAACGATATGAACATGAACATGCGGGATTATTTGGTTTGCTGCCCTGCCGTTATTTTGTCCAATGCTAAAGCCATCAGCGTTAACAGCTGAGGTGATCGCCTTGGAGATCATATGGACAACCGAATAAAGGGTCCCTACCTGACAGGGGGTCATGGAAAGCAGGCTTTCATGGTGAAATTTCGGTATTACGAGGCTGTGTCCTAAGTTAAGAGGGTATTTGTCCATTAAAGCAATATAGTCTTGATCCTCATAAAGTATAACAGCTGGGAGTTTACTGTTTATAATCGAACAAAATAGGCAAGGGCGAGCCATGTACAATAATAAAGCCCTATGGGAGCATTTTATAGGTTTTTAGGGCTGCCAAAGCATTAGAAAGACCTGCGAAGATTAGATACCGGTGTTGCTCAATTTAAATATATCATAAACTCTTAAATTATGACATGGCTGAAACAATAGAGCTTGAAAACTTTGGTGTCATGTTCTCTTTTCATTGTCCCAAATGTGATTATCTTAATGAGGAAGTATCCTCAAACGATCTCTTAAGCGGTAATTCCGAATGTGGCATGTGTGAAACCGTCTTTAAAGTTGAGGGACTCGAAGCCGTGAAGATTGCAGCAACTCTGGACTGAACGTTTCGTAGACAAAGAATTTAAGGAAACCCAGAACAGGTATTTTATGACTCTTAGAAGTAGGGAGACAATCAGCGGAGCTGCCAGGGCTCCCCATCGTGCTATGTACAAGGCAATGGGATTGACTGACACGGACCTGGCAAAACCACTCGTGGCTGTGTGTTCTACGTGCAACGAGTCCACACCTTGTAACATTCATTTGGGAAGGTTAGCACAGTCAGCAAAGCATGGAGTCAGTGAGGCTGGTTGCACTCCTAGGGAGTTTACCACTATAGCAGTATCTGATGCTATAGCAATGGGTCACGAAGGAATGAAGGCATCCTTGGTAAGCAGGGAAATCATAGCCGACTCTATAGAGATAATGATGATAGCGCATCAATATGATGCTATAATAGGAATTGCCGGTTGTGACAAAAGCCTTCCAGGAACCCTTATGGGCATGGCCAGGGTCAACGTGCCTGCCATTTTTGTATACGGAGGTACTATTCTGCCAGGAAGGTGGAATAATTGTGACGTTACAATACAGGATGTGTATGAGGCAGTGGGAGCATATGAAGTCGGAAAATTAACCTTGCAGCAGCTCACCAGCCTGGAAAACGTGGCCTGTCCATCGTCTGGATCTTGTGGCGGGATGTATACAGCCAATACGATGGCTTCTGTTAGCGAAGCTCTTGGTATCTCTTTGCCTGGAAGTGCTTCCGCCCCCGCCGAAAGCGAGAGAAGGACGAACATCTCTGAAATAACAGGAAAATCGATATCAGCATTGGTAGATAGCGACATTAGACCGAGGGATATTTTGAGCTTTGAAGCGTTCGAAAATGCCATATCGGTTGTGAATGCAATTGGTGGTTCGACTAATGCAGTCATTCATCTAATTGCGTTGGCGAGAGAGATAGGTGTCAAACTTCAAATCAGTGATTTCGAGAGAATCAGAAAACGAACTCCGCACATTGCCGACATGCGGCCCGGAGGGAAGTACGCCATGGCTGATCTAGATAAAATTGGAGGTGTCCAGCTGATCCTCCAAAAGTTACTCAGCATAGGAGTCCTTAACGGGGATACGCTAACTGTTACGGGAAAGACAATGACAGAAAACCTCTCGTCAGTGCAATTTACTCGCGACGTCGATGCCGGAAGAATAGTTAAAAACATTGAGGATCCACTCAGCAAGGAAGGTACGCTAAAAATTCTCAGGGGAACTTTGGCACCAGAGGGTGCTGTAGTCAAAATAGCAAACCTAAGGGTTATGAAATTCAGAGGAAAAGCTAAGGTATACAACTCGGAAGAGGCTGCGTTTGAAGCCATATCTAGGAGAAAAATAGAAGCCGGAGACGTGGTTGTAATAAGATACGAAGGCCCGAAGGGGGGACCTGGAATGAGGGAGATGCTAGCGGCGACCGCAGCGTTGGTTGGTCAAGGAATATCTGATGGTGTTGCAATGGTTACCGACGGCAGATTTTCCGGGGCAACGAGGGGACTCATGGTTGGGCACGTGTCACCCGAGGCGATGGTGGGCGGTCCTATCTCTCTTGTCAGGAATGGGGATGAAGTGAGAATAGATGTCAAGCGCGGCACGCTAGATCTGGAGGTGGCACGTGTGGAGATACAAGCGCGAAAGAAAAAATGGAGACCTAAAAGACTCCAGTATAAACAAGGTGCCTTGGCCAAGTACGCGGCCTTAGTTACATCAGCATCGGATGGAGCAATAACCCGGCCACAATTCTAAAAAGAAACATGCATATAGCAGAAATCTGTAGTCAACCTCATGGTCAGAAAGATGTGGTAACCTAATCGTAGAGGCGTATAAGATATAGAAGGCGCCGCCGATTGTGGTCAGTCGGGTCACCAGTCATCTATAAATTAGCATATCCAATCCGTCCTTACTATATGATAAGAATAGGACTGGTGGGAAAGACTAATACGGGCAAAACCACATTTTTCAATGCAGCCACTCTTGCTAGTGCTGAAGTTTCTAATTACCCATTCACTACAAGGAACCCTTCAACAGGCAATACTCATGCAATTACAATTTGTGTACATCGAGAGTTCGATATCCAAGACAATCCTAAGAATTCCCGTTGTGTGAATGGATGGAGATATATTCCAATAGAACTGACTGATCTTCCCGGCCTCATAAAAGGAGCGTGGGAGGGAAAAGGACTCGGGAATCAATTTCTCACTGTGGCAGCGCAGTCTGATGCTCTTATTCATGCAGTGGATGTTTCAGGAGGCATAGACGCGACGGGGAGAATTGCTGAGCCGGGAACGGGCGATCCCATTGCCGATGTCGGTGATATTGAAGAAGAGCTTGCCATGTGGTATCTGAAACTGTTAGAGGGAAACAGGGACAGAATTTCGCGATCGATAAGTTCGGGCACAGATAGCATAAAGGCAATAACAGATGTTCTGCGTGGTGTCGGTGTAAGAGAAGAACACGTGAGATTAGCAATGGAGAATAATTCTATGCTAGGTATTGGATTTGACCAATGCGATGCCCAAAAAATCAAGGACTTTTCATGGAGTTTGAGGGTCATATCCAAACCAACTTTAATACTAGCAAATAAAATAGATCTCCCCTTTTCTGCTGATAACTTCAAAAGGTTGAGGGAGAGGTTCAAAGATTTCTTAGTCATCCCGTCAAGCGCAGACGCCGAGCTTACACTGAGGAGGGCTGAATCTCGAGGCCTGATCGGATACAATCCCGGAGACGAACGATTCGAGATAAATGATGATGGACAGTTGAATGACAAGCAGAAGTGGGCGCTGAATTTTATACGACGAGATATTCTTGGTGAATACTTACGAACAGGAGTCCAATTCGCGATCAATGTAGCCGTATTCAAGTTGCTAAGCATGAATACAGTCTACCCTGTTGCAGATGCCAAGAAGCTTTCCGATAAGCACGGCAATATCCTACCTGATGTCTATTTAATGGAATCGGGCTCAACAATAGAGGATCTTGCAAAGACGGTCCATACCGACCTGGCTAAGGGCATACTGTACGGAGTAGACGCCCGTGATGGGCTACACCTGCCACGGAACTACACAATAAAAGACAGAGACATACTATCGATAGTCTCCGCAAAAAAAAGGAAGTAGAAGTTGCATGGGATGCAACCCTAATAATACAAATCGAACGATCGTGATGGGAACGAAATATGACCATTATCCTCGCTATCTTTGCTTCGGAATCTTTTTCTGACTGCATTTGATGGAAATGTTCTCAAGCCGAAGGTGTAGGGAACTTAGATCTCGAATTATTCAAACCAGTAGAAATTCGCGACATGATTCAATTTTGCTCTCAGGAGGACTAGATAGCAGCATTCTTGCGAGCATAATAAGGCCCCACAATGCAATCACAATAGGCTTGGGGATGAAAGCCGAGGACTTTTCCTTCGCCGGTAACATTGCCGAACTCTTCTGTCAGAGACATATAAAGGTCATTTTAGACGAAGAGAGATTGCTCGCGATTATGAAAAACCTAGTTTCATTGACGAGGACATTCGATCCGATTGAAATTAGGAACTCTTGTATTTTGTATGCAGGCTTCGAGGAGTCACTAAGAAGGGGTTGTAATGGCGTCATTACAGGAGACGGTTGCGACGAATTATTCGCGGGCTATGATTACATGAGACGTCTAGACGGCAGCATGAAGGAATTGGAGCATGAACTACAAAGGGTCTGGGGTATAATGCACTTTTCATCCTACACTATCGGCCGGGCCCTCGGTATTGCTGTTAGCTCACCTTATTTGGATAATCCATTTCTGGAATACGCGAAGGCAATCAAAATTTCGGAGAAGATTGGCTATTACGACGGTAGAAGATGGGGGAAGTTTATTCTGCGTAAGTGCTTTGAAAAGGACATTGGAAGAGAAATTGCATGGAGAACAAAACGAGCGCAAGAGTCAGGAGCCAATATTACCAAGATGACATCTGTAATTGATGAGGCATGCGACAACGACCTCTATAAAATCGAACGAAAGAAAGCTAAGGAAGAAGGCGTGATAGTAAGAGATAAGGAACACCTCTACTATTATTTATTGTATAGGCGAACGTTCCCTCCTCCTAGAACGTACAACAAATCTTGCGCACTCAGATGCCCCAAATGTCTAGGTCCGTTCATTTGGAAAGGTAGTTATTGCAGAACATGTGGTTCATATCCCATTGTTGCCTTTTCTAGTTGAGCGATAGGTTGCCATGAGATCAATTAGAGGCAATAAGATAAATCTGCCTTTTGATTCTTGAAATAGTAGGGTAACTATAGCCTTTTTGCCTATATGATCTTATCATGGGTTTCCAGTTTCTCAATCTCCACTCTGCTTGATTTCTACTAAGCAGTTTCGTCTCCTTCTTGACTATGCTTTTTCTCCCTGGCATTAGGTATCCGCCAGAAATAGCCTTACTTCGATTGAATGCAAATCGCAGTCCAAATAAAATCATTTCCGGGGATAGATAACCAATGTACCTCTTTAGTTCTCGATTCTGCTCGTCGGTTAATCTCAGCCGAAAGACACAATCTCTCATTCTTTATAGTCTTGGTTGAAAACCATATATATTTCTAAATTCGAGTTCTGAAATTGCCATAAGAAGGAGCCGTGAACCTCGACTTTGAGCGTGACTACATTAACTTGAATTTCTTGTCTATTTTTTCGAGACAAGAAATAGCAAAATCAAGTTCTTCCGTTGTGTGTTTGGCAGTGATAGAAACCCTCAGCTGCGCATTGCCTCTTTTCACAGTAGGGTACCTTATGGCCTGCGCGAAAACTCCCATTTTCAGCAGGCGTGTCGAAATCTTGATAGACACCTCTTCGTCTCCAATCATAATGGGAATTATAGGGCTGGTAAATTCGCCGACTGCTAAATTAAGTTTCTTGAGGGAGTCAATAAAGTAATTAATATTCTCCCTGAGTCCATTTTGCATTATACCCTTGGATGCTATAGATATTGCGGCCATTGCCGCTTGACATAAATGAGAGGGGAGGGCTGAAGTGTAGATGAACTGTTTAGAACTGTTTATCAGTAATTCCCTTACAGAGCGCGAAGTAGCCACATACCCGCCAAAACTGCCAATAGCTTTGCTTAAGCTGCCTACATGAACGTCAATGAGTCGGGACACTCCTAGCAGATCCGCCGTCCCGGAGTAGTCTTTTGTGCGTCCAAAAATGAAGTCGCCGTGGGAGTCGTCTAGCACGGTCATTGCGTTTGCATTTTTCGCTAGTTGACAGATCTCGCAGAGTCTAGCAATACTGCCGTTCATGCTAAAAATCCCTTCTGTGACGACAAATTTTCTTGTTGATTTGAGATTCCTGTCCGACGCAATAATCTCCTGTAGACTGCTGATGCTATTATGTCTAAAAACCCTAATGGTGGCTCCGCTAAGGCGGCATCCATCGATAAGGCTGCTGTGATTTAATTCGTCACTATATATTATGGAATCTTTATCCGCTAGTGTAGTCAGCACACCTATGTTCGCCATGTAGCCTGTCGGATACACTAACGCCGAACTGGTCTTGCGATGTTTAGCCAGTTTATCTTCCAGTTCGTGAATATCAGATGAGCTGCCGGACAACAACCTCGAACTGCATTGAGATACCTGGTTCAGTCTTCTTTTGGCTGCTTTCAAAACGGCTGGGTGTTGTGACAGCCCTAAATAGTCGTTGGAGCAGAAATTGATAGCTCGACTTCCGTCGACTTTTATTACCATGTCGCTAATCAGGGATACTTTCTTTAATGTTCTGTACAGCTTTTCCCTTCTTATTTCTGCCAACTTCATCATTACATATTTCTTCTTCGCTATCATCTACTCAACGCGGTAAGTAGTATTTGCAATTTATTTGATACGCATTTCAGGCGAACAAGAAAGGATTTAACGTCCTCGATCTAAAAATACGTTTGTTCGTTAGTAGCATTCCAGCATACTTTTTGCTATTTTGAAACGACTAATCCAAATCATTTAATTTTCTGATGGAATAAGGAAGAATCCTTATGTTCCTTGAATGACAGATGTTGAAGAAAATCCTGTATTTCATAACCCACTGCCGAATGATTTTCGCACGCCCTTTCTAAACTCGAGTTTAGAAATAAATTTGTATTGTATGATTACAGCATCGATTATATATACCACGAACAGTTCCTATTTGCGTGGTTGATCACGTTGATGCATCTTTCGTCCACCATATCATGGATAAAGTGCTCGAAGGCGGCGAAGTCGAATTTGCAGAGGCTGATCTACTCCTTCGCACAGATAATATCGTAACCCTCTCAAAGTGTGCAAATACGATTACTCAAGAGTTGGCAGGGGGTTTTGTGGACGTCGAGACATTAGTTAACGCCAAGGCGGGTAGGTGTCCAGAAGATTGCTCTTTCTGTGCGCAATCGGCTTTTTATGACGGGCATTCAGGTATAAACAAATATCCGTTACTACCAAAGCACGTGATCATAGACCAGGCGAAAAAAGCCCAGAAAAGTGGTGCTAGCAGCTTTTGTCTTGTCTGTGCCTACCGCAGTGCGCCTGAGGAAGATTTCGAAAAAATTTGCGATATCATAGAAGAGATAAAAAGGACACTCAGTATCGACGTTAACGTCTCATTAGGCTTTATCACACGCGATAGAGCGCGGCGACTCAAGTCGCTCGGAGTAAGGCGGTACAACCATAACTTGGAAACATCAGAGAGCTTCTTTCGACAAATTTGCAAAACACACGATTTCTCCGATCGGGTAAAAACCGCGAGAATTGTGAAGGAAGAAGGTTTGGAACTCTGTTGTGGCGGAATAATAGGGATGGGCGAGACCCTATCACAACGACTTGAGTTAGCTTTCGCCATTAGATCATTGCGAGCAGATGAGGTGCCACTTAACATTCTCATCGCTAGGGAAGGAACACCCCTGGCACTTTCGTCGCCCATCAATCCTGCAGATGCAATAAAGACAATTGCAGTATGGCGATTTATTATGCCGCGCGTAATTCTAAAAATCGCCGGTGGTAGAGAAGTTCACCTTGCTGACCAACAGGCTTTCGCGCTTAAGGGTGGAGCTAATGGCATAATTAGCGGAGGCTATCTTACTACGGGGGGAAATCGTATAGAAGATGATCTTAATATGGTAAAAAGCATTGGCCTCAAAGCCAAGCACTTATGAAATAAGTACATCTTTAGAATCATCGATCCATATTAGAACAATTCCCTCCGTAAAACCCCCACCTTTTTTCCTAAATCCTAAGATTCTTACTCGATCATCCAGACCTGTTACTGCAGGATATGGTTCTATGAACTATGCGCGCTACCGGTTGGCATCTTCAGAGAGGTATTGTGGAGGACGGTACTTTACAAGGGCGAGGGTATTCAGGAACGGTTTCTCGCCCGAGGACGGTTAGCGAATTTCGCAGTCTTTCGTTACGTACTAATGCGTATGAATAAGGACCCATTTATGGACGTCGACTATTGTCTACCCTTTTTTTACTTTTGCATTTCTTGCAAGCAAACACAGGAATGTGTCATAAACTTGACCTTTTCATCATACAACTATGACAAGACAGTTGCTGTTATTGATCATTATTGAAGGCCAGAAACTATGCCCGATCCATTAGCCTGTCTGCAGGTCCTCTATTTTTCTGATTAATTCGGATATTACATCAAGTAGATGTTTAAAGTCTCTCCTACCTATCGCCAGTGGCGGGATTATCACAATTGTACTCCCTAGACCCCGAATGAAAACGCCCATCCGTAAGGCCTCTTGTGTTAGATAGTAGTTGGATCGAACCTGTTTGCCATCAACGGTCAGCATTTCTATTGGTTTCCCTCTTTTATCATGCTTGTTAACTAGGTGCATAGCAGCAAGAAGGCCCTTATGTCTGACACTGCCTATTATGGGTGAATCCTGGATTTCCTTTAACCTATTTCTAAGATATGTGCTGTTTATCCTTATCTTAGATAAGAGATTCTGTTTCTTATACAAACGAATATTAGCTATTGCGGCCGAACATCCCACGGGGTGGCCGGTATACGTATGTCCATGACAGAAGTGTCTATTTTCCGAATAATCCGATAGAAAATTGGAATAGATGTTACTGCGACAGAGGGTAGCCGCAAGAGGAGAGTAGCCTCCAGTTAAGGCCTTTCCGAAGCAAACTATATCTGGAAAAGACCTTTGAGCCAGGTACTCAACCATATTTCCTAGCCTTCCAAACCCAGTAGCAATTTCATCAAGTATAAGCAACATGTCATACTTCTGACATAACTCGGATATCGTTTTCTGAAAGTCGCGTGGATATATGTTAACTCCGCCGGCTATCTGAGCTCCGGATTCCATGACCATAGCGCAGCACGTAGAACTAAATGCTGAAAAGATCTTTTCTAGCCCATCGACATAATCCTTACTGACGGTACTACGGCTGGTAAGTACAGTAGTAGACTCAGGTGGTGGGATCCTTGTAGACAGTCTCAAGATCGGCCTGTACGGTAAAAAGTATTTTGGCACATACCCTACTGACATAGCTCCGATGGTATCCCCGTGATAAGCATTTTTCAGCGAGAGAAATCGTTTTTTTTTAGTATTGCCTTTATTTCTCCAATATTGAAGTGCCATTTTCAAGGCAACTTCTACGGCTGTTGACCCATTATCGGAATAAAAAACATGATCCATTTTTCTGGCGACTTTAAGCAAGATTTCTGCCAGCTCAGTCGCAGGTTGGTTACCCAACCCAAACAGCGTTGAATGCTGTAATTGCCGAACCTGTCTTATTACCGAATTCATTATCTCCTTTCTGCTATGACCCCAGACATTACACCACATGCTCGCACATCCATCAAGGTATCTGTTGCCTTTGCTGTCTATAAGGTAAAACCCGTCTCCTCGCACAATTACCCTGTTATTCCATTTCCTCCAATCTTTCATTTGAGTATAGGGATGCCATACAAATTGTTTATCTGCCCTCTCTAAGTCCAATCCAGATAAATCCAAGGAGTAGCAAATAATAAACTGTTATTTTGAAAGAAAAAGGATTCTTTATAGCTGGAACCGATACTCGTGTTGGAAAGACTACGATTGCAGCAGCTATCGCATTATCCGTGAAAAAAAGAGGGATAAACGTAGGAGTAATGAAGCCATTTGCAACAGCAAACAGGAAATACAGCTCGAGATTTTATTCGGAAGATGCAGCAATACTCTCCTCTGTTGCAGACGTAGATGACAGACAGGAAAAAATCAATCCTTACTTCTCCTGTTTGTCTACAGCACCATATACTGCTGGTTTGGTAAAAAAGTCCGAAAGGGTAGATTTTCAAAGAATGGTAAGCCGTTATTCTGAACTTGCGTCCGTTCATGATATGATGATTGTCGAAGGCTTAGGGGGAATCCTAGTCCCCTTGACCAGAAAAAAAAATCTTGCGGACTTTGCAAGAGCCTTAAATCTTCCCCTTATCGTCGTAGCCAGGTTCCGGCTGGGAATGATTAATCATATATTACTAACATTGAATGCATGCCTCAACTATAATCTAAAGGTAGAGGGAATCATTCTCAATGACCTGTCTCGCTGGGAAGGCCCCGTTAAGAAGCAAGCAATAGTGAAAACGATTGAAAAAGTGTCCAGAACTAGCATATT
>OCZS010000160.1_pt1 | contig 21446 bp, 18 predicted proteins | sample 1539071 | NCBI WGS metagenome assembly OCZS01 (sample SAMEA3113584, study PRJEB22503) | soil metagenome
AAGCAGTAGTCCGCCTCCGGCAGATTGAGGCCGAAGCCTCCCGCCTTCAGGCTGATCAGGAAAACCTGCACCTGCCCGCTGCGGAACCGTTCGACCGCAGCGGATCGATTCTTCGTCCGGCCGTCCAAGTACGCGTAGCCGATACCCTCCTCCTCGAGCCGGGCCCTTACCTTGCCAAGGAAGCCGGTGAACTGGCTGAACACGAGTGCCGAATGCCCCTCCGCCACCAGCTCGCGGAGCTGCTCACACAGCACATCGATCTTGCTCGCCGGAACACCGGCGTGGACGTCGTCCACCAGGCTGGGGTCAAGACTCAACTGCCGAAGCAGAGTCAATGACCGCAGGATGGTGAATCGGTTGCGGTCAAGGTCATCAACCAGACCAAGCACCTTCTGTCGTTCACGCTGCAAATGAGTCTGGTAGATCCGCATGTGCTTCGGCTGGAGCACGACCTCGACGATCTGCTCCTGTTTCGGGGGCAGCTCGGCCGCAACGCTCTCCTTGGTCCGGCGAAGCATCAACGGCGAGATGCGGCGTCGGAGTCTGCCCATCAGCTGGTCGTCCTGAGCGCGTTCGATGGGCCGCCGGTAGAACTCGGAGAACCTGTCCGGATGGGGGAACAGTCCAGGTGCGGTGATCGACAGCAGGGCCCACAGCTCCATCAGATTGTTTTCCAGCGGGGTGCCGGTGATCGCGAGCTTGAAGTCCGATTGCAGCCGACGGGCACTCTGATAGGTCTTGGCCCGGTGATTCTTGACGAACTGTGCCTCGTCGAGGATCACCCCAGCCCAGGGCAGTTCAGCGTAGGAATCTGCGTCGATCCGCAGCAGTGTGTAGGACGTGACCACGACATCGACCCCGGCGATGGCCTCGGCCAACGGCCGGCGACGTCGAGCCTGGGATTCCTCAATGGTGACCACCGACAGATCAGGAGCGAACCGGTCTGCTTCAGTGGCCCAGTTCGACACGACGCTCGTCGGTGCGACGACGAGGAATGGTGGCTCCGCCGACGCCGCCAGGCGGGCGTGGCAGATGAGCGCGAGCGCCTGAACGGTCTTTCCCAGGCCCATGTCGTCGGCGAGGATGCCGCCAAGGCCGTGGTTCCACAGCAGCTGCAACCACCGGAACCCCTCCAGCTGGTACGGCCGGAGCGTCGCCCTGAGGGTGGGCGGTGTGGCCACCGGCTCGACCCGCTCGGGCGTTTGGTCCCCGCTGGATAGCGCGCGGACCGAGCTGATCCACCTCTCAGCCTGGCCGACGACGACGCCGAGTTTGATCAACTCGTCCCAGAGGCCCACCTGGAACCTGCTGATCCTCAAGCTTGGCCGGTCATGATCCTGCAGGGCGCGCGCCTCTTCGATGAGATTTCGCAGCTGATCAAGCTCTGGCCGATCGAGCGAAAAATAGACGCCGGTGTCCAAGATCAGATAGTCCTGCCGCTGGCTAAGAGCAACGAACAGCTCTTCGAAGGGAACAACCTCGTTCTCGATGGACACCGCTATGTGGAGGTCGAACCAGTCCGCCCCTTCGTCGTTTTCGACAGTGGAGACCTCGATCAGCGGCTGGGCTCCGGTCTCGCGGTAATCCAGCACGTCTCCGAGGAGACTGACTCGGACGCCGGCTTCCTCGAGAGTCGGCAGCACCTCAGCGGCGAAGAGAGCGGCCTGCACTCCGCCCAGGAGGACGTGCGCTACGGGCTTGGGACGGCCGAAAACCTCGGCCAGCAGCGGAATTCTGTCGTACGGCAGGGGCAACTGCTCCAGCTGCCGCCGCTCCTCAGCGACGTCACGCATAGAAGGCCGCTTGACTGGCTCATCGAGGTCGAAGGTCGCCACCGAATCACCGATCCGGTATTCCCACGCCCAGTCGAGGCGGAGCCGGTGCTCCTCCTTGAATGTGGCAAGCAGGGTCAGCAGCGGCGGCTGATATTCGGGCAGCGAGACCGAGCCGTCGATCGAGCTGATAGCGACCTTCTGACGGAGCTGCGGTACGTAGTCGGTGGTAAAGCGGTGTTCGTCAGCGACGGGAATTGTCAGGGAGGAGCCCTCGGCCAGAAGCTGGCGCAGCTCCCTGCTGAGCGGCTGGGTGAGCTGAAACAGACTCAATGTTGGGGTAGGGCCAGGCCCCGGTCCCCAGTGGAATAACCCATGTGCGGGATCGCCGAGCAACCCGATGCGCCGCACCTGCAATTCATGACCGTGATGAAGCACTGCGGGTGACACGACGAGCGGTCCTTCAGCGGAGCGCCGCAGGTCCAACACGACGGACGCCTTCGTTCCGGATAGCTCCGGCCCGCTTTCGGAGCCTGCAACCAGCAACGTCAGCCCGCTCTCTGCCGCCTGTTCCAGGAGGGACCAGCAGACGCTGGTTACGGAGCTGATCGAGAGCCATGGCGTTCGCGGGAACACGTAGCGAGCGCTAGCACCGGCCGCTGCCCGGAACTGAAGCAGCAGGTCGACATGCGCGGGCAGGTAGCTGCGGCTGGCGTAGTCCAGGTCCTCCCATCCGATGCCCGTGCGAATCCATTTGCCGCTCTTACCAGCGCGCAGCGGCCGCATGCGCAGGTCGATGCGGCTGGGTTGTGCCCGATAGGTAGGCATCTGCTCGACCTCGAACTCCAGGCCCAGCAGTTCGGTCGCGACCGGAGGCGGATCCGGTGCTACCGCGATTTTGCGAAGGGTCCGCTCCCACGCTGGTTGCGCCAGCTGGGTGGAAACGCTGGCCGTGGTGCGGGCCACGATGAGCACCGCGGCGGCATGCTTGCAGTCCATGGCCACGGGACAGGAGCAGACGCCGCGATGCGCGGTCAGGGCACCTGAGGCCGACTGGGCCAACTGGATCGAGGTGGCGTAATCGTCGCGGTAGGTTCCCCGAACTCGGCCACGAATGATCAGGCCGCGCTCATCGAGCTCGACGTCGGTCACCCGACCACTGCGGGCGTAGACCATCCCCCGAGCGAATGCCTCGTGGCCGACCATCTGGATGATGGCATCGTTGCCGAGCATCGATGTCCATGATCCAGCCATAATTGGCATGCTAATCCTCGGCCAGGACACTGCCGCCGTACGCAGTGTGACAGCGGCCACCCCGCTTTCCGGGGTCGGAGGGGCGGTGCCACAGTTAGCCCTACGACGCCAGAGGGCGTCGTGTCACCGAGCCTGCGGCTCACCAACAGATGGAGGGATCTATGAGCGAATCAACGCCCACTCCCAGCGAGGGTAGAGACAAGCTGGAGGGAGTAGCCGACGGCGGTGCCGACGGTGTTCCGGGCATCCAAGACGGCGGCGCTGATGGTGGCGCGGACAGCGGCGCTGACGGTGGCGCGTACAGCGGGGCGTCGGATCGAGGCGCTGACAGAGGCTCCGATCTTGGTGCGGATGTGGGCGCGGGGTCGGGATCAGATCTCGGCGCGGACCTCGGGGCCGGATCCGGCTCAGATCTTGGAGCGGATGCTGGAGCCGGACGGGGCTCGGACCTGGGCGCCGACGCTGGTGCCGAAGCCACAGAGTCCAGCTCGGGATTCGGTGCTGGCGGCGCCGCCGCATCCGATGAGAGTCCGGCAGCCGGCCAGGGCGTTGGTGCGCCTGGGACGTCCGGTGGTGGCTCGGGGACCCAGTACACCCGAGGGGGCAGCGGTGCCGATGGTGGAGCACTCGGCTCGGACCGCGGTGCCGACAGTGGAGCCGACGGCGGAGCGTTCGGTGACGGCGGCGCCGATAGTGGCGCCCGTGGTGACGGCGGTGCTGACGGCGGAGCGGACCGTGGGGCTGACGGCGGGTTCGGAGACGGTGGAGCGGACCGTGGGGCTGACGGCGGAGCGCGCGGAGACGGCGGCGCAGACAGGGGTGCCGACGGCGGAGCAGACAGTGGTGCAGGCGACGATGCGTTCGGCTCTGACAGGGGCACTGAGTACGACCGTGATGCGGAGTCGGGGGTGGGAGGTGTCGCAGGATCGCAGAGTGGACCTGACGGCCCACAGACCCTGGCCGGAGCCAGCGGAGCCACCGGAATGGCTGACGGCGGTGCCGATGGCGGAGCTGACGGAGGAGCTGATGGTGGCGCCGAGACCAGCTATGGGGCTGACCGCGCAGCCACCGATCCAAACGTCGATCGCGACAATCTCTAGCGGTGGATTGATTTCTTTTGACCACATCTCGTGACCCACGCCGGGTGCCCGGAACCGGGTGCCCGGGATCCAGCCCGGGCACCCGGTCCTCACTCAGCTGATCAGCATTGATCCTGAGCGCTTTGCCACCGATTACTGGGGCAGGCAGGCGCTGCTCTCCCGAGCAGACGAGTTGCCGGGTGGCTTCGCTGGACTGTTGAACAGTGACGCCATCGACGAACTCGTGTCCGAGCGCGGACTCCGGACACCATTCCTGCGGGTGGCCAAGAATGGGTCCACGCTCGCCGAGAAGGCCTTTACCGGACCGGGTGGCGTGGGGGCCACGATTGGGGACCAGGTCAGCGACGACAAGCTCGTGCGGCTCTTCGCAGATGGGTCGACCCTGGTGCTCCAGGCACTCCACCGAGTGTGGCCGCCGATCATCGAGTTCTGCCAGCGATTGGCGGACGAGCTCGGACATCCAGTCCAGGCCAACGCGTACACCACTCCCCCGCAAAATCAGGGCTTCAGCAACCACTACGACGTTCACGATGTCTTCGTCCTTCAGCTTGAAGGCACGAAACGCTGGCAGATACACTCGCCGGTGCTCGAGGCGCCGCTACGTGACCAGCCGTGGAACGATCGCAAGGCGGACGTCGAGGCGCGGGCCGCTGAGCGGCCGCTGATCGAGGCCGTATTAGAGCCGGGCGACTGCCTCTACCTTCCTCGCGGCTTCCTGCACGCCGCAAAAGCCTTGGGCGGAGTCAGCACGCATTTGACCCTCGGCGTCCACTCCTGGACGCGCTTCGCTCTGGCGGAAGACATGCTGCGACAGGCGCTGGAGGCCGTGGCACGAGATCCGGCTATTCGTCGCTCACTCCGTCTTGGTGTCGACTTTGGCGACTCGGGGTACCTGCGCACCGACATCGACCTGGTTCGGCGCTCGCTGGTTGATGCACTCGAGGCCGCCGACCTTGATGAGATCCTCAGAACGCTGCGTCGCAACGCCCGTGGCACCCAGCGCGCGGCGCCCATCGGCCCGCTACGCCAGCTTCGAGATGCCGATCGGATCACAGCAGAATCAACGATCGCGCTCCGCAAGCACTTGGCCGCTTCCCTTGACCAGATCGGCGGGCACAGTACGGTTCGCGGACGGGCGGGTGACTTCGCCCTTCCGGAGGAAGACGTCGCACCGATGAAGGCCTTGCTCGAAAGCGGCTCGTGCCGAGCCGATGATCTTGGTCTGAACCTCGCCCGGCGATTGGTGCTGGCTGGTCTGGCCACCGTGGAGTGATGCAGCCGAAGGCGCGTTTTCGTTGCGCGGACGCAGCACGTGAGAGGGCCGATCCGATCGCCGGCTCCGCCCCGCAGACCCGTCGCTGGCTGCTCCTCGAGCACCTGGGTCCGTGGTCAGTAGACGCTGTGGCCGGTTCCGGAATTGAGCCAGCCATCCTCGAGCGGCTCAATGTTGCGGCCCAACAGACCATGACCAGAATCTTGCTGGTCCGTCGGCCCGGCAGGAGGGGTCGGGGACAGGAGCGGCGATGGATGCTGGCCGGTCTCGACGCAGCAACCGTGCAGGGCGCCTGGTGGACCGACGCCGACTTAGAGGCGGCAGTCGATGCCTTGACCGGTGCGGCGGCGCGCGGCACGAGCGAGCCGGAGCCGATCATCCTGGTGTGTACGCATGGAGTGCATGACACGTGCTGCGCGTTGCGTGGCCGCCCCGTTGCCGCCGCGCTGTCCGCCCGATGGCCGGAACTGGTCTGGGAGTGCAGTCATGTGGGGGGCGATCGCTTCGCGCCCAACGTTCTGGTCCTGCCGGACGGTTTCTATTACGGCAACCTCGCGACCGAGGAGGCCGTCATCACAGTGCAACATCACCTGGCCGGCACCGTGGCTCCCGAGTACCTCCGCGGCATCGTTCGCTACCCGCCGCCGGTTCAGGCCGCAGTGGTCGCCGTCTACGAGCGCTGCCCTCCCTTGGGCCCTGGTCAGATCACTGTGCGATCGGTCGACCAGATCGGCCCTCACGACGGACACGGCTCCGAGACCCTTGTTGATCTTGAGGTAGCGACGCTGCGCGCCGCGTTCCGGGTGGAGATGCTGTCGGTTCGCCGTCCGGAGGCCAAGCTGACCTGCCGAGCCCCTCGGGAGACACCGGCCACCGAGTACCGCCTTCAGCGCTTCGAACAGACAAGTCCGGATCGATAGGCTCGCCCGCACGCTGCTGACATTATTGGCAAAGAATGATCAGGTCCGGCACTGCATAAGTACTCCATCCCCGGTTTGGAGATTACAGACCCACACGCAGGATGACGTCGTCGTTGCGACCAGGTTGGGCACGGCCGTCGGTGTTGCTGGTCGTCACCCACAGGGTCCCGTCCGGGGCTGCTGCGACGCTGCGAATTCGGCCGTGATCCTTGCTGAAGTAGGCCTTGGGCTTACCGGCATCTGTGCCTTTGAGTGGCACGGCGAAGAGGCACTGTCCACGGAGAGCACCGATGAAGGCGGTCGAGGCGACAATCGCGAGCCCTGCGGGCGAACAGCTGCTGGTCGGTGACCATGTGACCTTCGGTGCCACCAATCCGCGCTCGCTGGAGCGTCCCTCGACTCGCGGCCACCCGTAGTTCTTGCCCTTGGCGATCAAGTTGAGCTCATCCGCCTCCTGATCGCCGAACTCAGTAGCCCAGAGCCGACCCTTCGCGTCGAACGCCAGACCCTCCACGTTGCGGTGGCCGTAGCTCCAGACTCGATTGCCGAACGGATTACCTGGCGCCGCCCGACCGTCAGGTCGAATGCGCAAGATCTTGCCCAGCACAGAATTCTTGTCCTGCGCAGCAGAAGAATTCTCGGCATCGCCGGTGGAGACGAACAGCATGCCCTGCCGATCGAACAGCAGTCGACCCCCGTGGTGGCGAACGCTGGCCGGGATGTCGGTCACAATGGCTTTGGGCCGCCCCAGGCGACCGCCGGCGATACTGCAACGGACGACACGATCGTCGCCTCTTGTGGTGATGTAAGCGAACAGTGTCTCCTCGTCGTTGGGCGCAAGGGCAATGCCCATCAGACCGCCCTCGCCCCCAGCGGAGGGTGCGACGACGCCGGCCACGTCGCCAATCGAGCGGACCTTGCCTCGATTCGAAATCCGCAGCACTTGGCCAGAGTTCCGCTCCGAGACCAGCGCATCGCCGGAACGAAGGAAGGCAATCCCCCAGGGCACATCGAGGTCCTTGGCGATGGTGCCGGTGATCTTCGGCTTAGGCGTCGCGGCCGCTGACGGGGACGGTGAAGGTGACGGTGTTCGTACGGAGCTGGCTGAAGTCTGCGGTGAGCTCGGCGTTCTCTCCGATGGGATCTCCTCAGGCGAAGAGCTGGATCCACTTTCACCGCCGGCCGGACCCGAACATCCGGATACCGCGCCGAGCGCAGCACCAGCCGAACCAAGCAGCAGCGTTCGTCGAGAGACCACGCTGAATTGTGGCGCACCGGCGAAGGCGGCTCACAGAATCGAGCACAATACCCAGGGATCTCCTGTGCCGTCTGGCGCGGGAACGCGCGCATGGCTTCCGGTGTTAGGACATTGTGTGGCGAGCTGCACTGGCGACCGTGGTCCTGACGTCAGCAGCGGCACTGACCACATCGGCGTGCAGTGCAGCCGGCGGTCCGGAGCTTTCTGGCGCGACTTCCCACGCCAGCGTTGATCCGGCCGCTGATCGTCTCACCGGCGGGCAGGTTGTCCGGACCTGCGGGAGCCACTATGCGACGGACTTTGACACTGGCATGGAGTCGCGGACCGTCCAGGCTGGCTCCGTCTCGTTGGTGGGCTTCCGCGTGTCTCCAATACCCGCCGATGGTGCTCCGGTCCGGACCTTCAAGGTCATGGTCCGGGTGGACGCGGGTACCAATGCGGAACTGGAGACCACGACCGCAGGTACGTCATTGCTCTATGACCGTGCGCGCTTCAAGACGAGCAACGTCTATCAGCTGAGTGACGGCGAACGCCGGGTGCGATTCACCGGGTGTCCGGATCAGTCCGCCGTCTTCAACGGCGCCATCCTCACCTCGGGGCCGCGGACGGTTGAGCTTCAGATCACGGTCGACGGACGAATGACGCCCATCCTGGTCAGCGTCTACGGTGATTGAGCTGCTGCTTATGACATTTCATGTCCCTGGCGGCTACGTCCGCCACCTCCTGGTCGCCTGATCGAGCTCATCAGTCTCCGCTGCGGTAAGCCTGAACGAGAGCGCGCCGGCATTGTGTGCCGCCTGCTCGCCGCTCTTGGCTCCAGGAATGGGAACGACGCCCTCCTGCTCCAGAAGCCATCGCAGCGCAACCTGTCCTGGTGATTTTTCGTACGACCCACCGATTTCTCGAAGCAGCCCTACGACGGGGCGCAGCGCGTCTAGGCCGGCTTTCCGAAAAGTCGGCTGCAAACGGCGAAGGCCCTTGGGACGGGCGCGGTCGACATACTTCCCGGTGAGGGCGCCGCTCGCCAGTGGCTGGTAGGCGATGAGGGTGACGAAGAGCTCGCGGGAGGCCTCCAGAACGCCGTCGACTTCGGGCCGCCGATACAACAACGAGTACTGCACCTGATTGGAGGCAAGCGAAAGGCCGCGCCGGGACAACGCTTCGTTGGCAGTGCGCATCTGCGCGGCGGTGTAGTTGCTGACACCGACCGCACGAATCTTGCCCGCCTCTACGGCGTCGGCCATCAGTCCCATCAGCGTTGAAATGTTCACTCGGCGCGACGGGAAATGGTGCTGGTAAAGATCAACGGATTGTCTCCGCAGGCGGCTCAAACTGGCGTCAAGCGCTCCCGGCATGTCGTCAGCGCGTGCCATCGGGCTGGGCGGAAATTTCGTGGCGATGACGACGTCTCTGGACTCCGCCAACTCCCCCAGCCGACGCTCGGACGCACCGCCGCTGTACATCGCCGCCGTGTCAAAGAAGTTGACGTTGGCTGCTATGGTTGCGTCGAAGGCTGCCTGCTCGTCAACTGAGTTGGCTCCGCCGTATGCCGCCTTGGCAGGCATCAAGCGATGAAACCCGCGAGCTTCGCCCCAGGTCATGACACCCAGACCAATGGCTGGGACCACAACATCGCTGCGACCCAGCATTCTTGTCTCCACCAGAGGACCTCCGCAGCCCGCGCACCGACGACGCAGTTCACGCTAACCCGCTTTGGGAAATCTGACGCCGAACCGCGTCGTTTATCGGCTGTCGCTTCCTGAGGTTAGAGTTAACCGGTGAGCGCCTGGGAACCCGGGCTGTCGGCGCTCTCGGAGGGCCCGGCCTCGATGGCCTACGTGCCACGGTTGCTGCTCCCATGGGCAGCCGCCGATCCGGAGCCCGCTCACCGAGTTGTCGATGGCAGCCTGGTCTTGTTCGACATAACGGGTTTCACCCCGCTCACCGAGCGGCTCGCTCGCAAAGGTCGCGAAGGTGCGGAAGAGCTGAGCAATCTCCTCGACACCGTGTTCGGGCGGCTCCTCTCCGACGCCGAGGACGAGGGTGGCGACCTACTGAAGTGGGGCGGTGACGCCCTTTTGCTTCTCTTCGACGGTTCCGACCATGCTCGCCGCGCCGCACGCGCCGCGCTGGGCTTACAGCGGGCTCTTGCCCAACTGGGACGCGCCAAGACCTCCATCGGCCGGGTCGTGCTGCACGCCTCCGCCGGCGTCGAATCTGGTCCGGTCGATCTCGTTTTGGCGGGAAATCCGGCCGTCTGCCGCGAATTGCTCGTGCTGGGGCCAACGGCAACGGGGGTCACGATGCTCGAACATGCCGCAACGAGGGGGGAGGTCCTCGTCGGGGACGCGACTGCTGCGGCCGTCGGCTCGGCTGGAATACGCCCTCGCGTTGGTTGGGGTCACCTCTTGGTGGGCGCCGCGGCAACTCCGAGAATGCCTCGACAGCCGACGCCCGTGCCCAAGGCTGAGGTGCTGGAGCAGCTGCTGCCCCCGCAACTGCGCAACTACCTGTCCCAGCCGTCACGAGAACCAGAGCACCGCACCGTTGCCGTCGCCTTTGTGTGCTTCGACCATACGGACAGCATCCTGGCCCAGGACGGGCCAGAAGCGCTCATGACAGCCATGGATGAATTACTCCGTCATGTGCAGGACGCCGCTGCCGCCCACGACGTCTGCTTCTTGGGCACCGACGTTGATGTCGACGGCGGAAAGATCATCCTCCTTGGCGGCGCGCCCCGGAGCACCGGTGATGACACTGACCGGATACTCACCGCGGTACGCGCGGCCGTCAGCCGAGGCGGCCAGTTGCCATTGCGGGCCGGCGTCGCCCACGGCCGGGTGTTCACCGGCGACACCGGCTCTCCGAGCCGGAGGACGTACTCGATCAAAGGTGACGCGGTCAACCTTGCGGCCCGGCTCGCCGCGCACGCGGATCTGGGGTCAATCCTCATGGCCGCCGACGTGCTGGACCACACCAGGCGTTACTACGCGGTCAATGAGGCACCAGCGGCGACCCTGAAGGGTAAGAGCAAGCCCGTACCCGTTGTCACCCTCGGTGATCCGCTCGAGCCTCGGAGGCAGGAGAACCTCGACGACGTGCTGGTGGGGCGCGACAGCGAAATCGCGACCTTGACGGGGTCGATGGAGCAGCTGGTGAATGGATCCGGCGCACTGGTTGAGGTAGTCGGTGAGCCGGGGATCGGCAAGACCAGGCTTGTCGATGAGATCGTGGCGCGTGCCAACGAGATCACTGTCCTTCGCTGTGACTGCGAGCGGACAGGAGCCGGAACCCCATTCACGCCGGTGCGGCGCCTGCTCCACCGCGTGCTCGGTACCAGCAGTGCCACCGACCCCGACACCGTCGCCCGGTGCCTCCAGGAATGCGTGGCCAAGTCCGCCCCCGACCTGCTCCCGTGGATTTCCCTGCTCGGTGTCGTCCTCGATCTGACCGTGCCCCCCAGTCCTGAAGTCGCCGAACTCGAGGAGCGCCACCGCGCCGAACGAGTACCGGAACTGTTCTCCGACTTGCTCGAACGCATGGTGCCAACCCCGGCGATACTCGTTATCGAGGACGCACACCTGGCCGATCCAGCGAGCGCCGGCGTATTGGCCGCCCTGGCACGGCGAGCGTCGAAGCACGCATGGCTTCTCTTGGTGACCCGCGATGAGCGCCCAACCGAGTGGATGCCCGAGCAGATTGAGCGGATCGAGCTCGGACCACTCGCCATGGCACCATCGATCGAGCTGGCTGAGATCGCGACACCGGAGCGGCCCTTGCCGCCGGCGATCGCCGAGGCGCTCGCGATCCGCTCTGGCGGACACCCATTGCTGTTGCTCGAACTGGCCCGGGCCATCGTCCGCGGCGAGGACCCAGACGATCTCCCGTCGAGCGTCGAGGAACTGGCGGCCGCCCAGATCGACCAGCTCCCGCAGGCGCAGCGCTCGCTTCTGCGGCGTGCGGCGGTACTCGGCGACGAGTTCGACGAGGACCTGTTGCTGCGGATGGTCGAGGACGTGGCGCCCGATCAGTCAGTGCCCCAACTGCTGGCCGGCCTTAATGGGCTTGTGGTGGAGGCGGATCACAAGCTGCGCTTTCGGCACCCTCTCCTGAGGGAGGTCGCGTACGCCGGCCTGCCCTACCGGCGGCGACGAGAACTGCATGCCAAAGCCGCTGAAGTGCTGGAGACAAGCACCACGGTAGCGGAGCGCCGGCCAGAGGTACTCGCGCTGCACTACTTCGTCGCCGGCCGATACGACAAAGCGATGGACTACGGCTGGCAGGCGGGGCAGCGGGCGATGGCACGTTATGCACCGGCCGGCGCCGCCGAAGCGTATCGAAGGGCGGCCCAGGCTGCCCGACTTTCCCCGCACGTCAGCCTCGGCGAGCGTTCGTTCTACCTGGAAGCGCTGGGCGACGCAGAGTCCTTGGCAGGCCGGTCGACCGAAGCAGCCGCTGCTTACCTGGAAGCGCTTCGGAGCGTGCGCGGCCAGCCGCTCCGGGAGGCTCACCTGGCGCTAAAACAAACCCTGGTGGAGCAACACCGCGGCCACTACACCAACGCCCTGCGTCGCGCGAGTCTCGGCCTCCGTGCCATTAGCGGCGCGACAGATCCGGAGGCCGGCGCCGTGCGTGCCCGGCTGCAAGTCCGCTACGCATTCTGCCGGGTAAACCAGGGTCGGTACGCGGATGCCCGCCGATGGGCGGAGCGGGCCCTCGCCGAAGCCGATGCGTCTCGTGAGCTGAAAGCGCAGGGCCAGGCGCATCTGGTATTGCACCTCGTGGAGGCGTGGTTGGGCGGACCCAAGGGCGAGCAGCACGGAGAGACGGCGCTGCGCATCTTCGAGCAGCTGGGGGACCTCACCGACCAGGCCCATATGTTGAACAACCTGGGCGGCCGCCGCATTTTTGAAGGCCGCTGGCCCGATGCGCTTCCTATGTTCGTCCGGGCAGCCGAGTCGTTTCGCCGGGTGGGCGATGCGACTAACGCCGCCAACGCGGACTATAACCGGGCCGATGTCCTGGTACGGCAGGGCCGGTCGGATGAGGCGTTGCCACTGCTCGAAAACACGCTCCGGGTCGCCCGCGCCGTTGGTGACGAGGATCTGGTGGCCCTCGTGCGCAAGGAAATGGGCAGGGCGCAGAGCCGGGCCGGCAACGTACCAGAAGGCCTGAGATTGCTTCAAGAAGCGCGCGCTCAGCTGGCCAGGCTGCGAGAACCACACGAAGTTCTGGACGCCGACATCGCGTCCGCCGAAGCGCACTTGTTAGCGGGCTCGACTGACATGGCGGAGACATCGCGTCCGCCGAAGCGTACTTGTTGGCGGGCTCGACCGACATGGCGGTAGCACTCATCGAGAGAGCGCTGTCCGATGCTACCTCCATTCATGCCGCCACCTTGCTGCCCTCGGCCTATCGCGTGCAGGCCGCTGCTCTGCTTGCCAAGGGAGAAGTCGCACAAGCTCGGACGGCTCTGGCCGCGGGCTTGCGGCAGAGTTCCTCTCCCGATGTTGCGCACGAGCGGGGATTTCTGCTTGCAGTCGCCGCCCGCATAGCCCTCCATGATCAGGATCCCGGCGCAGCGCAGCTGAAGCACGAGGCCAGTAACGCTCTACGATCGCTGGGCGTGGTGCGGGTCCCGCTGCCAGAGTCCGCCAGCTGACCTACATGCTGCCCCGCCAATCGTGGTCGAGGAGAACGACCAAGTAGAGGTCGCCGTCTGACCGCATGCTCTGGACGTAGTCGACGCAAACCTCGAAGTTTCCAATGTCGTTCTTGCGCGGGCACGCAGGTGCCGTCTGGGTCAGGTCACCGTTGTTGTCGAAGGTATAGATGTCCCACCGCAGAGGACCTTGTCGCACGACAGGATGACGGTGGAGTACTCACCCGCCGAGTGCTGGATATCTGCGTTGACGGTGACGATCAGGGCGGTGGTGCCGCCGACTGTCAAGCAGGAGCCGGCGTCCTCGCATGAGCCGACCGAGAGGACGACGGGTCCGTTGGCACCGGTCGTTACGAGGTGGCCACAGGTGGGCTCGTCCGAGGTTGGGACGCCACTACCGGCCCCACAGCCTGGATCATCGAGATCAAACGGCTGGCCCCGAGTCGCGTCATCACGGACTGCCGTAACCGCAATGGGCACTGCGAGGTTGTCCGGGCTTAGCTGCACTCCGGACGTCACTCGGACACCCAACGTGGGGTTTCCCGATGGCGTGTACTTCAGACCCGTGAATGTAGCTTCAGAGCCGTTTCGAGGAATGGTGACGACGCTTCCGTCGGGAACTAAGGAGCCCCCACCGGAAAGTTTCTCCAGGACAATCGTCGTGTCCTTGGACACCGTGGCGAGCTGCCCGGCCCTGTCAACGACCCTCACGTGGACCGCGAACTCCTGACCCTGGAGAATTGCACACCTATCTGCGGTCGGACAAAGCTCCGAATCGCCACTCGTCACCGAAAAGATCTCTAGAGCCCTGGCCGGTGCGGCACTGGCGGGAACCGTGATCCCGGCCGCAGCCAAGACTCCGGCCAGTAAGGCGGCGATCATCACCGCAAGGGAACGTCGGACCAGCGGCATCATGGCAGCGCCTCTCCCTGGGAGATCTTTATGCTACGACAGCTAGGCGCTCTGCAAGGAATTTTCACCCTAATAGTCTGGGTCGACCGGGTCACAAGTACCGCCGGGCTCCCCGCGGGACACCCCTTAAGTCATCTGTGACCGCGAGGCAAAGGTCGTCGGCCGTTGCGGAGATGCTCCCGCTTCCGGCGCCATCCAAGATGTAATTGCCGCGCGTGGCGAGCGGCAGCCTCAAAGTCGACGGTGCTGTCCAGGGCTCGCAAGTCACGTCGAATCTGGTAAAGCCAGAGGAAGAAATCACCGTCAGTCGAATGCCACGACTCGTACAGTTCTGGCAAGGACGCGCGACGCGCCGCCTGTACTGCAGGAAGATAGGTCTCGTCGTACCAATTCCCAGCCACTTCTTCCGGTGTCGGCAAGGCGCCTCGCGTCCGCGCCAGGTCATAACCGTGGGCTTTGATGATGTCGCTCGTCTGGGTGTATCCGTCGAGCAGAGTGAACTCGACGCTCGCCTCCGGTCGGGCACGACTTAGCCCGCTCTCTTCGAGCAGGACACGCTGTTGCTCGGTGTGCACGAGTTGGCTGACGTCTACTTCGGGGCCGACCTGGTAGTTCGTATCCAGGCGTGTGACGTGCGCATCGATGAACTCCGCATGCCGTTCGAGCGCCAAGGCGACACGATGGTGGCCATCCTCGACGAAGTAGGCTCCACCGATCTCGAAGACATCGATCGCCGGCGTGTCCCCATTGGGGAAGGCTGTCCTCAGGTTCTGCAATCGGCTGCTTGACAGCCCACGGCCGGCCTTGAAGTGACGGTCCACGTCCCTGCTGCGGTCCACCGACCCGATGATCCGGTTGAGTGGGATCTCTCGGACGCCGAGATAGGACTGCCCCGTGACCCGGAGCCTCCGGCTCGCCTCAGCAAAGGGCAGCAGGCCCACGGGATTTGATCTTGCCACCACTGTCAGACCGCGTCCAGCCTGACGTCAGACAGTGCGCCAGCTCGGCGAAAGCTCACCCATGAATTCTGAGCTCTTGGGGGTATTTTCGAGGGATGGTCGCCGATGAGCGACGGCGCAAGCGATCGGACGGCAGGGACCGGTATCGCAAGGGGCTACCCGGCTACCATGACCCCGCCGCCGGGATCGGCGGCGCGGCGCCAGCCATGAGCGCACTCACGTTACGGCTTTGGCTTGCTGTGTTTGGGTTGGTCCTTTGCACGGGCCTCGCGATCTGGCTGTACACGATTGATGCACCGATCCTCTTTCCAATCCTGCTAGCGACGATGGCGGCCGTTGCCCTCGTCGACATAGCGATCATCGTTCGACGTAAACGGCGCGGCGAACCCGGCTGACGGATCACCTCGTTCGGCGGCAGCGCGGTCGCCATGCTGAACGAGGCCCAGCTCCGTCAACCGCAGGACCTGTTACTCGGCGGCTGAGTGCAGGTTCCAATTCGGTCCAGATCGTCACTTCAGGCGGATGTCAGGCGCTCAGTCAAGCAGGAGAAACGGAGCGCGGGCAGTAATTCGCTCCGCATCGTCCGGATCGAGAAATTACTCACTTACAAGCAGGAGAGTCGAAGGTGGAACAAGCCACGGGAATTAAGTGAGGAGCTCTCCTGGCCTCGAATAACCAGGTCTATTGCGTCGAATCGGTCGATCAGCCGGGACAGCGGCGGGACGACATGGTGATCGACGCCAGCGGCGAACCGTGATCAGGGAGGCCAGCAGTCACTGCTCAGCAGGAGCCGTGAAAGGAAAGTCGTAGTCCTCGCCATGATAGGAATCCGGGACAATCAGCAAGGACAGCCCCTGATGAGATTTGAGCCGAACACCGAAGCTGAACGCCTGGTCAACTTGAGTGAACACCTCACCGGTGAACATGTCGATCACCTTTCCGCGGGGTGTCAGATGTTCCGAGGTGACGGTGCCGGCTACCGGACGGCCGGCGAAGTTCAAGACGGTGACCTGCATCAGGCCGCTGTTCAGCCGATGAACCATGACGAGCATGGCTTTGTCGGACACGGGTGGAACATCAACTTGGACACTGGTCGCGATGCCGTATCGCGCTCGCAGCGCGAGAACGTCGCACAACCGCGAAACGAACGAATTGGGGTCCTTCAGCTGGTCCGGCAACGATCCGTACAAGCTGACACCACGTGGCATCCCTGACGTCGACTCGCTCGCATGGGGCTGGTAGTCCATCAAGTCGTATGCCCCGCGATTGATCCAGCGAGTGTCACCCGTCGCCAGAAGCCACGGCGCCTGTGATCGCTCCAGGGTCAGCATCCCGCACAGATCCCAGCCTGAAAAGGCAAACACACCAGGCTGGAAAGCGTTGAACATCACCAACAACAGGTGCCCCTGCTTGACCTTCTCGATGAGCTGCCGGTTCAGGTTCGAAAGGTCCGTTACGCCCAGTGACGCGGTGATAACAGTCGCCGTGGTGGAGGCGATGCCGTTCGTGGTGAACGTTGAGTTGTAGGGACCAGCCTCACCGGTCAGCCGCTCAGTGAGCTCGCCACGGATTGTCACGGCTAGCTCGGCACCCGTCAGATCGGCCCCGCGGAAGGTGAAGATGTCGTCCTTATGGGCAATGGCGAAGTGGACAAGTTCATAGGTCAACTCGTCATGGTTCTGGAGCGCATGCACCAAGGAGATCGGCTGCAGGCCGCTCGCTAACGCGATGTTGAGGGTCAGTCGCAAGAAGTCCGTGTCAGCAGTGGCAAGGGCGTGGTGGTAGGCCGGTCGGTTGACGAAGTCGTAGGACAGATCGGCACCCCGCTGAGCGGTGTTTGTGATGTCGTCGATAGCCAGGTTGAGTTCCTGGAACGTGAAACCACCGACCTTGCGGACCATGCTGGCGATCATCTGGTTGACGGCTTCCGAGAGCGGATGGCCCTCCGACCAGGCCGGACCATCACCGTCCGCACTTTTCTCCAAACCGAGGAAGCCGTTTGCGTCCAGCCTCAACGCACCAGCACCGAGGGCACCCAGTGAGTGCCCGAGAGCGGATGGCCCTCCGACCAGGCCGGGCCATCGCCGTCCGCACTCTTTTCCAGACCGAGGAATCCGTTTGCGTCCAGTCTCAGCGCGCCTGCGCCGAGCGCAGCCAGTGCGTGCATTGCGTCACCCATCACCAACCGCATTCCGGCGCTGGTGGGGTCCAGCCAGTTGATGGATGGCTGCCCGTCCTTGAAGTAGTGCAGGTACACCCAACGCCGCTCGACCCCGTCGACACCGGTCACCGGCGCAGTGGCGCTCCAGTTGGTCTCCTTGATACCGGGCTCGTGAAATAGCACGCGCTGCATTCGGCCGATGATGTAGCCAGCCTTTTCCAGCTGCTCCTCTGCGTGTGCATCGAGGTTCACAGAGTCGAGACCGCTCGGCACGGTCGGCAAAAGGGACCAGTCCTCAGGCAGTATCTCTACCATGTGGTAAATGCCGGGATAATCGCCGACTTTCCTTTCCGCCAGGCGAAAATCCGGACCTTTGCCGGTATGTCCGGGGACGACATCGTCGATGATGATGCCATTGTGTGCGGCTGCCACCCGGCACATGGACCGGAACTCATCCTCTGTTCCGAATGCGGGGTCAATTTGAGTGCTGATCCGATCAAATTGGCCGTCGACGCTTGGAGTCAGCTCCCAACCGGAGATGCCGCCGGCCAGTTTGACCGGTCCGGTGTGTATGGCATTGATCCCTATAGCTTCGAACACACGCCATAGCCCTTCATCTCCCAGAGTGCCGAGAAATGAGTGACCTGACTTGGTGATCATCGAGGCCGGATATGCCGTGAACCACACTGAAGCCTTTTCAATCGCCGCCCGAGGATTGGGATTCGCGTACGGGTTCTGCCACATGCCGCGTGATCCTGAGAACTGAGCGGCGACCGCGCCGGCACCTGTAAGCATGGACTGGTCCTGCAACCAGCTGACGTAGTCATCCTGCGTCGAGCTTTCGCTCACTGCTTCCCCGTTCCCAGTTGTCACCTATGTTCACGACTCTTGCAGGCTAGATCACCGCAGCAGGACGGCCCTTGATTCGGGGACGGAGGGCAGATCCCTGCGTATCCAGCCTTGTCCTCATGGCGGGCCTCGTACGACCCCGAGACGATCGCGCTGGCACCGTTGAAGCGAACCGAACCCGCCCGCGTTTTACGTCTCGACGAACCCAAGTCTGCCCTCAGTGAGGAAGTGGTGGACCGCGTAGACGCTCAGCTCCGGGTCCGGCACGCGTAGAGCGCTTACGGTTGGCAGTACCTCCTCACGGAGGAAGAAATCAAACAGTTTGAGATTGCGCCACACCTCCGTGGCACGCACTCCCTCCGGTGTGCTGGTAGCCCAGTGGAACAGGCACCCGGGCAGGCCTGACCCGCCACGCGCGAGATCTAAAGAGGACATCAGTTCGTCGTACTGGTTGAGGCCGATACCGATGAAGTCCATGACGACCGCGACAGGGGCATCGGGTCGCCAGATGGATCGCAGGCCGTCAACTGAGGCCGTTGACACTTGCTCATCGGTCCCTGAATCTGGCCCCTGAACCAAGGCACGGAGCAGATTCGATGGCACTGACGTTCATTCCCCTCATGTGACGACCGTTGCTTTCAGGCTGGATCAGTACTGAAGACGCCAACCACTAGGGCGCATGACGCGTCAAGGCAAAGTTGCCTCGTGCCGGACTCACGACTTCGCGAGGTATCCGCGCCTAGTCATCTCGTAGGTGGCGAGCACCTCGATAAGGAAATCCGAAGCGGTGGCGGTCAGGTCGTCGATCTGGTCGTGGCTGCTCGTGGTCAGCACTTCACGCAGGACGTCGTGGTGCACCTGGGCTAGATCGAGGATGCTCAGCCCGTCCGTCACCGCCGACCGGCCGATCTGGTAGCCCGCATCGAGGGCCTTCTCATCGCGGCTCGGCAGATATCGGAGAAAGGCTGCGCGATAGTTGCGGCGAAGCCGCTCAAGGGCGTTCACAGGCCCAGGTGGCGGTGTACGTCATCGCGCGCAGGCAGGCGGATACCGCTGAGATACTCCAGGCCTTCCTCCAGGTCGAGAGCCGTGTGCACCGAGCCGGTACCCAGTCCAAGTTCCGCCATCGAGAACGCAACATCCGGCTGGATGCCCACGATCACGGTTTCCGCTCCACGCAATCGCGCCATCTCCGCGATGGCACGCAGCGTTCGTGAACCGAAGGAATCGAGAACATCGAGGGCGGCAACGTCGATGATGACACCTCGTGAGCGCTGCTGGCCGATCTGCTCAACCAGATTCCGCTGAAATCGGACCATTTCAGAGTCATCCAGGGCAGTGTGGATTGACGCGATCAGGTTGTCGCCCTGCCGCAGGATGGAGACCAGTGCTGGCCCTGAATCCACTATTCGACCGTTCCGTCCTGTCCCGAGCTGTATCCGAGCATCCGCTCGGCCTCCTCGAGGCCGCCCTGTAAGTCGCCGATCGTGTTCATCTTGCTGAGGTCAACACCGATCGTGACCAGCGTTTCGGCAATCTTCGGCGAGAGCCCAGTAATGATGACGCCCGCGCCCATCAATCGTGACGCGTCGACCGTCCGAACGAGGTGATTGGCGACTGCTTGGTCCACGTCTGGTACGCCAGTGATGTCGATCACGACCACCCTGGCGCGGTGCGTACGAATACCGGTCAGCAGCTGCTCTGTCAGCTGGCGTGCGCGTTCGGTGTCCAACACTCCGATGATCGGCAGGATGAGCAGGCGTTCCCGTACCGGAAGCACCGGGGTGGAGAGTTCGCGGATCGAGTCTTGCTGCTGCCGAATGATCCGTTCGCGCTCCTCGACGAAACTGACAGCGACGGTGTTGGCGATACGGTTGGCCGCTGGCTCATAAGCGTCCAGCACCCGGTTGAGGAGCGCGAAGTCGCGCTGGTATTTCTCGAACAGGGATCTCGCCAGGACATCGCGCAAAAGCAGAACGATGCCGACCACCTCATGGGTCTCGACGCCGCGAGGGATGATGCGTTCTGACAGATCGCGGGCGTAGTGCTGTAACGCCTCGACACTCCCGGTTTCCAGCACCTCCACGTAGTTGTCGTACACCGATGTCGTCTCGTCGGCCGTCTCTTGTGGAGTCATGGCCTCGAGCAGGTGTGCTTGTTGTATTCGGCTCGCCCATTCTTGACGCAGCCGGCTGCGGTGCTGACGCAGATGTGCCACCAATTGGGGAAGGAGCTGCTCCTCATCCTCATGATCAAGCGCCGGGAAATCGGCCGCCAGTCTCTCGGCCGTCGCTGAATCCTCAGTCATTCTTCATCCTTCCGTTCGCCACTTTGTCATGGTCACTGTCGTTCCGACGTCGATCTCCGACGAAATCGTGAACTCATCCATCAGCCGACGGGCACCCGGGAGACTACGTGCTGTAGCCATCGGTGAGGGCCTGGTCAACGTCAGGAATCCCCGGGCCTGCATCGCGCGCCACAATCCGAATCCCCGGCCGCGGTTCATCTAGCAGCTCAATGAAGATCTGACCATGGCCGGCGAAGCGAACGATGTTTCGAGTCATCTCCGACACCGCTGTGGCAATCAACGTCAGGTCGGTTCGCGAGAAACCAAGCTGCGTGGCGAGTTCACGTGCTTTCTTCCGCGCCTCGACAACGTCGGCGTCGCGCTGTATTCGGATAATGATCTGGTTCTTGTCCTGTGGCGCACGTTGCAGAAGCGGCTCGCTCAGCTCCGAGCAGAGGGCACACTCCAACAGATGTCTGGCGGCATCAACTTCGCGCTGACGGCGACGATCGGCGCTTGACAGGGAATACAAGACGGCCCGGCACCGGTCGGTAGGCGGTTCCACCCCGTGGAGGGCAAGCAGGTATTCCACGCGGAGACGAGCGCGACTCCGACTGAGTTGTGCAGCGATGGCGCCAGCCGATGAATTCAATTCGGCGGCAAGCGATTTCGTGTCCTGTCCTGAAACCTCATGCGCGACGAGCGTCTGCTTTTCCCGCTCCGTGAGGCGCTGCAATGCTGCGGCGATCGCCGCCCGTTCCTCGTCCTTGAGCATGCGCTCATCGGGTGCATCCGGGTGCGCCATGTCGATGACTCGATGCTGGTTCCGACGCTGCATATCTCGCGTTCGCCACATCGAGGTCACGAGATTCCGCGCTGTCGTAATCGCATAGGGCTCGATCATTCCCGGTTCGACGCGGTTGGCGGCGGCTAGCACCTTGACGAGGGTCTCTTGGACGAGGTCCTCGGCAAGAGCATCATTAGGCACCCGAGAGAAGATGATTCGTCGAACCATCGGCAGAAGCGCCGCGACATCGAC
>OCZS010000161.1_pt1 | contig 21411 bp, 19 predicted proteins | sample 1539071 | NCBI WGS metagenome assembly OCZS01 (sample SAMEA3113584, study PRJEB22503) | soil metagenome
CCCTGGGATATGAGTACGTAGAGATGAAGCAGCGGAGTTACAAGTGAACATCACCGTTCGGGTATGGCGGCAGCCCAACCAGCAGGCCAAGGGCCAGATGGTCTCCTACCAGCTGAATGGCGTGTCCGGGCACATGTCGTTCTTGGAGATGCTCGACGTGCTGAACGAGGGACTGACTGAGCGAGGCGAGGACCCGGTCGCGTTCGACAGCGACTGCCGTGAGGGCATCTGCGGGCAGTGCGGCCTGGTGATCAATGGTGTGGCGCACGGTCCCGAGCAGACGACGACCTGCCAATTGCACATGCGGTCGTTCTCCGACGGCGACGTCATCGACATCGAGCCGTGGCGGGCGGCCGCGTTCCCGGTGATCAAGGACTTGGTCGTGGATCGCGGCGCCTTCGACCGGATCATCCAGGCTGGTGGATATATCTCCGCTCCTACGGGTACCGCTCCGGATGCCCATGCCATGCCGGTGCCTAAGTCCAATGCGGACGCAGCGTTCGATGCCGCCACGTGCATCGCTTGCGGTGCCTGCGTGGCCGCCTGCCCCAATGGATCGGCGATGCTGTTCACTGCGGCCAAGGTCACTCACCTTGGCCTCTTGCCACAGGGCCAGCCCGAACGAGATTCGCGCGTGCTCGGCATGGTGGCCCAGCACGACGCCGAGGGCTTCGGTCATTGCACCAACATCGGCGAATGCACCGCGGTCTGCCCTAAAGGCATTCCGTTCGAGACCATTTCCCGGCTCAACCGGGATCTGCTCGGCGCGCTAGCCAAGGGCAAGGCTAAAAGCTGAGCCGTCGCACGGACTCAGCGGATCGCCCTTGCAGTCGTTGATTACCGCCGGGTAGCCGCGATATGGCACACTTGACGGCTGTTGTCCTCACGCGTCGCGACTCCTGCCACAGGGGGAGTGCTCGCAGCGTGATGGCCCGAAAACTTCACGAGCGTGGTGACCTGTGGCACCGGCAAGGAACTTCGCATGAGCAAGCTGATCAACGAGCTGGATTCGGCGTCACTGCGGGATGACGTCCCCGCCTTCCGACCTGGGGACAGCGTCAAGGTCCATGTCAAGGTCGTTGAGGGAAACCGGTCCCGGATCCAGGTGTTCGCCGGGGTGGTGATCTCCCGTGCCGGAGAAGGTGTTCGCGAGGCATTCACCGTACGCAAGGTCAGCTTCGGTGTGGGCGTGGAGCGTACGTTTCCGGTCCATAGCCCGATCATCGATCACATCGAGGTCGACCGCCGTGGTGACGTACGCCGAGCCAAGCTTTACTACCTGCGCGGGTTGCGCGGCAAGGCTGCCAAGATCAAGGAAAAGCGCGACGCCAGCTGACCGGGGCCTCCCGCTGTGTCGGTTAAGCGCCCTGCGAAAGTAGCCCCACGGCGGGCGATGGAGCCCACCTATTCCTCCCTCGAGGCGGCTCCCGATGAGGGGATTGAGCAAGGTAGAGAATCCGCCGAACTGACCTTCGGTCAGCACGTGATCGCGTTCTTCAAGGAGCTGACCGGGGTAGTTATCGCCGCCGTCCTGGTCGCCTCGCTGCTGCGGGGTTTCGTCGGTCAGATGTTTCTGATCCCGTCGGAGTCGATGGAGGACACGCTTCATGTCAACGACCGTGTGCTGGTCGAGAAGCTGAGTTCACTCAAACGCGGTCAGATCGTGGTCTTCCGCGACCCCGGTGGCTGGCTGACGGGCATGAACCCGAAGAGCCGCGGTCCGATCGGCAAGGCTTTTCAGTTCGTCGGCGTCCTTCCCGACACCAGCACGGAGCATCTGATCAAAAGGGCGATCGGCCTGCCGGGCGATCACGTGGTTTGTTGCGATGATCAAGGACGGGTGAGCGTCAATGACCAGCCACTCGACGAAACGGACTACCTGCCCGTCGCGGTAGACGGCAGTCCCGCGAAGCCGTCGACCATCCGGTTCGACGTAGTCGTGCCCGCTGACCGGGTGTTCGTGATGGGCGACAATCGCGAGCACAGCCGCGACTCGCGGTGCCACTTGAATGATGTGCAAGCCGGAGCACAAAAAGGTGACAATGCCTTTGTGCCTGAAGATCTGGTCGTGGGCCGAGCCATCGCCGTGGTGTGGCCCCTCCGCAACGCCGGCGGGTTGTCAACACCGGCTACGTTTGAGCAGCTGCCGGCCGGAAAGATTCCGGCCCCCACGACTGCCGTGATCGATGCGGGATCCGAGGCGAACTGTTGAGCCAGACCAAGGTCAAGGCGGCGACATCGAGCCCAGCTCCGAAGACGCTCGGGGGGCAAGCGGTCTCATTCGTCAAGGAATTGTTGCTTGTGGTGATCGGGGCGATTGTCGTCTCGTCGCTGCTGAGGGCCTTTGTGGGTCAGATGTTCATCATTCCGTCGTCCTCGATGGAGAACACGCTGCTCATCGGTGATCGGGTTGTGGTCGAGAAGATCACCGACTTCAAGCGGGGTGACGTCGTGGTCTTCGCCGATCCGGGAGGCTGGCTATCCGGCACCGAGAGTCTGGAACGCGGACCGATCGGCACGTTCTTCGAGTTCGTGGGGGTGCTGCCCGACACAAGTACGGAGCATCTGATCAAGCGCGTCATCGGGCTCCCGGGAGATCGCGTCGTGTGTTGCGATAGCGACCGGCGGATCACTGTCAACGGGCAGGCGCTGCGCGAGGGGAGCTACCTTTACAAGAGTCCAGACGGAGAGCGGATGAACCCGTCGGACGTGCGATTCGACGTCGTGGTGCCGAAGGATCGGGTGTTCGTGATGGGCGATCATCGCTCGGTGAGCGCGGACTCTCGTTGCCATCTGTCCGATCTGTCCACCAGTGAGCCGCAGGGTGAGGTGGCGTTCGTACCGGTCTCCATGGTTGTCGGCCCCGCGGTCGCGGTCGCGGCACCGTTCAACCGGGCGACGATCCTGCACCGGCCCGACACCTTCAACGACATACCGGCCGCCAAGAAAGCGGCGCCCACTGAAGCGGTGATCAAGCCCGAAGGGGTGAGCTGCTAGTGACGGCTCTCGGGGACCTCGCACCGGCAGGGCTCGGGCAGATCCAGGTGCGGCGCAACAGCGGCCTGTACGGGTATGAGCGAGCGCTCAAGCGCGTCGGCTTCGACCCCGTAGCGGGCGCCGACGAGGCGGGCCGTGGAGCTTGTGCCGGCCCGCTCGTCGCGGCGGCGGCGATCCTCTCGGACGCCAAGTCCCGTCAGATCTCAGGACTCAACGATTCAAAGCTGCTGACTGCTTTGCAACGCGAGCGGCTCTATGCGGAAATCACCCGAAAGGCGCTGGCCTGGGCGGTGGTCTGTATCGAGCCGGGGGAGTGCGACCAGCTTGGCATGCACGTGGCCAACGTGATGGCGCTGCGGCGGGCGCTGTGGAGACTGGACGTGCCACCGTCGTACGTGCTGACCGATGGTTTCTGTGTTGATGGCCTCGGCGTTCCCGGGCTGGCGATCTGGAAAGGCGATCGAGTTGCGGCTTGCGTGGCTGCCGCATCAATACTGGCCAAGGTGACTCGGGACCGGATCATGTGCGATCTCGACCAGCGCTATCCGGAGTATGCGTTCTCCGAGCACAAGGGCTACTGCACGCCGCTGCACCAGGAGCGCCTGGATCTGTACGGCCCATCAGCCACCCATCGGATGCGCTTCGTCAATGTATCTCGAACGACTAGAGTCGTGACGCCATGAGTGGGGTTGGGAGCAGGGCCGGCGGATGAGTGCCGAAGACCTCGAACAGTACGAGAGCGAGCTCGAGCTTCAGCTCTACCGTGAGTACAAGGACGTCGTCGGCATCTTCACCTATGCGGTGGAGACTGAACGCCGGTTCTACCTGTGCAACGCTGTCGACCTCAAAGTGCGGACCGAGGGCGGCGACGTCTACTACGAAGTCTCGATGGCTGATGCCTGGGTTTGGGACATGTACCGGCCCGCCCGCTTCGTCAAGAGCGCCAAGGTGCTGACGTTCCGGGACGTCTCTATCGAAGAGATCACCCACAGCGACTTGCAGGTTCCCAAGAACGTCACGGGCTCGGGCTAAACCTCACCCTCGCAAACCGGGCTAAGCGTTGTCCACAACGCGCACGGTCCCGAATACCACTGTCCACAGATTTCGTCTGGTTCAGCACGTTTTGCCGTGCGATCCGCATAGTTCCTTGGCGGAGGTGCGCGATGGCGAAGGCATCACGACAGGCGCTCGGTACGCGTGGCGAGGATCTCGCCGCGGCCGAGCTCGAGCGGCAAGGCATGGTGATTCTCGACCGCAATTGGCGCTGTCGTACCGGTGAAATCGACATTGTCGCGATGGATTTCGAGGATGCTGATCGGTCGCTGGTCTTCTGCGAGGTCAAGTGCCGGACCGGGCTCGGCTTCGGCCTGCCGCTCGAGGCGATCACCTACGCGAAAGTGCGCAAGCTCCGCCAGCTTGCCGGTGAGTGGCTGGCCGCCAGCGACATCACCGCACGACGGATACGGATCGACGCGCTAGGTGTGGTGCTGCTGCCACACCAAGAGCCGCAGCTCACTCACCTGCGGGGCATCGGCTGATGAGCATGGCGTCTGCTTTCTCGGTAGCTCTGGTGGGCCTCGAAGGGCGAATCGTCGAGGTTGAAGCTGACATCAGTGGCGGTCTACCACGCACCGTCCTGGTGGGTTTGGCCGATACGGCCCTTTACGAGGCGCGGGATCGGTGCAAGGCAGCCGTCGCCAACTCGGGTCATACGTGGCCTTCCAGCCTCTTGACCATCAACCTGAGCCCAGCAACCCTGCCCAAGCGGGGTGGACACTACGATTTGGCCATCGTGGCCGCGGTCCTAGCGGCGGACGGCGTGTTCGGGGTAGGCGAGCTAGCCGGCACGGTGCTGCTCGGCGAGCTCGGTCTCGACGGGCGCGTTCGCCCGGTCCGTGGCGTGCTACCAGCAACGTTGGCCGCGACGTCGGCTGGTTTTCGCCGCGTCATCGTGCCACTCTGTCAGGCGCCGGAAGCTCGGCTGGTGGAGGGCATAGAAGTATTCGGCCTTTCCTCGCTGAGTCAGCTGGTGGCGCTGTTCCGTGGCGATCCGATACCCGTCGCGCAACGTGTTGAGGCCACGGACGAGTCGACCGCGGCTTTGAGGACCCGGTCACTGGATCTCGCCGATGTGATCGGTCAGTCGGAGGCGAAGTGGGCCGCCGAGGTGGCGGCTGCCGGCCGTCATCACATGTTGTTCCACGGTCCGCCCGGGGTAGGCAAGACCATGATCGCGCAGCGGGTGCCGGGGTTGTTGCCTGACCTCACCGTTGCAGAGGCGCTCGAGGTGTCCGCGATCCACTCCCTCGCCGGCTTTGCGCTGTCTGACGGCCTGATCACTCGGCCGCCCTTCTCAGATCCGCACCATTCGGCGTCCGCCCCGAGCATCGTCGGCGGCGGGCAGCGAATGGCTAAGCCGGGGGCCATTTCTTGTGCCCATCGAGGGGTTCTTTTCTTGGACGAAGCGCCGGAATTTTCTCCCACCGTGTTGGAGGCCTTGCGTACGCCGCTGGAATCAGGGGTGATCACGATCAGCCGCACCGAGTTCGAGACGCAGTACCCCGCTCGCTTTCAGTTGATCATGGCAGCCAACCCCTGTCCCTGCGGCCTGGCCGTAACCCAAGGTACGCACTGCCGATGCGCGCCGACGCAGATCCGCCGGTACGCCAACAAGATTTCGCTGCCCATCCGAGACCGGATCGATATCGTTCAGGCTTTTGTGCCGCTCGGCAAGGCCTTCCTGAAGGTGGCGGCCAAGCAGCCATCGGAAGCATCGGCGGTCGTCGCCGGGCGCGTGGCCGAGGCTCGCGCTCGACAAGCACACCGGCTCGCCGGTACGTCTTGGCTGACTAACGGGGAGGTGCCGGGAAGCCACCTGACAAGACAGCTTCCGCTGCCGGACGGCCTTCATCTGCTCGACGAAGCGGCGAACCGCGGGCGGCTGAGCGCTCGCGGGGTCCACAAAGTGCTCAGAATCTCTTGGACGCTCGCCGACCTCAGGTGTCGTGATCGCCCGACGAAAGATGATCTGGCGATCGCGCTGGCCATGCGACGAGGGGAGCCGGCCGGCATCGCTGAACGGGCGATCTTGTGACGGCGCTGGCGGATCGAGCGGCACGGTTGGCTCTGAGCAGTGTGGTGGACGGCGGTGATCTGGTGATCACCGAAGCGGTTGACAAACGGGGCGCGCCAGCCGCCTGGGCGCAGCTGGTGGAGGGCGGATTCGGCGCTCCGCTCGCCCAGCGCGCGGCCGTCTTCGATAGCGACGTAGCGGCGCGCCGGGCGACGATCGCCGCGGCCCGGTTCGTGGTGCCCGATGACGACGAGTGGCCCGAGGCCCTGGGGGACTTGCGGCATTGCCCGGCCGTGCAGCGCCGAGGAGGCGTGCCGTTTGGTCTGTGGCTTCGGGGGCCGGCCCGGCTGCCTGACCTGGTGAACCAATCGGTGGCCATCGTTGGATCGCGCGCTGCCACGAGCTATGGCACGGGCGTTGCCACCGACCTAGCCGCCGAGCTGGCCGAGCGGGGCGTGACCGTGGTCTCTGGCGGCGCGTACGGAATTGATGCTGCCGCCCACCGCGGCGCGCTTGCGGTGGGCGGCCCCACGCTGTGCGTGGTGGCCAATGGGGTGGACATGACCTATCCACCGGGAAACGCGAGGTTGTTCGACGCTTTGGCGAAGGATCATCTGCTGGTCTCCGAACTTCCGCCAGGTGCCCATCCGACGCGGATGCGGTTCCTCGCCCGGAATCGGTTGATCGCCGCACTGTCCAGAGGAACGGTCGTGGTTGAGGCTGCGCTGCGCTCGGGGGCTCGGAACACCGCCAGCTGGACGGTGGAGTGCTCGCGACATCTCATGGCGGTGCCTGGGTCAATTCATTCGACGATGTCAGCTGCTCCGCACCTCATGATCAGAAATGGACAAGCGACCCTGGTCACCAGCGCTGCGGAGGTGCTCGAACTGATCTCGGAGTTCGGTCAGCACACCGTGACTGTGCCGCACGGCGCCAGCCGACCGACGGATGAGCTCGACGGGGCACGAATGGCTGTGTTCGAGGCTGTTCCTGCCAGACGCCGGGCGAGCGTGGGTGCGATTGCCATGACCGCCGGTGTCAGCGTGCCGGAGTGCCTGGGCCACCTGGGCGGCCTCGAAGTCGCGGGTCTGGTGGACGGAACGGCCGTCGGCTGGCGCGCTTTGGTACCACCGACTCAGTCCCCATTGCTTGAAGGGGACATCTGACGTCCTCATCGCCAGAGACAGTGAGTTAGCGGACTTCAGCGAGGAACTTCCGAAGCAACGGGCCCGCGGTCTGCGAACCCGACTTGCCGTCATTCACGAAGACCGCGACAGCCAAGTCGCCTTGCGCCGCGATCATCCAGGCATGTGTCTTCAGCGGCTTGGAGCTGCCATACTCGGCCGTCCCGGTCTTGGCGATGATCGGCGGCTCGTCTTGAGCCAGCAGCACCCGGCCGCTGCCGTCGGTGACCACGCTCCGCATCATCGAGCGCAGCTGGTCGGCCTCACCGGACGTCAGCGTCTTGGCTTCAGACTTGGCCTCCTGACCTGAGACCAGATGAGGCAACACCGACTTCCCGGCCGCCACCGACGCTGCGACAGTGGCCATGGCCATTGGAGACGCTTCGACCTTCCCCTGACCGATCATGGCCGCCGCGCGCCCGGTCTCTGTCTTGTCCGCCGGCACGGAGCCGAAAAACGAGGCAAATCCCACGTCATAGTCGAGACCGACGCCGAGAGACGCTGCCGCGTTGGAGAGATCGTCATCGTTCAACTTCGATCGCTGCCCGATGAAGGCCGTATTGCACGACTGCGCGAGCGCCGTACGCAAAGAGATACGGCCCAGCTCATCACGGGGATAGTCGCTGTAGTTCCGAAACTTCCGGCCGTCGACGGTCACGGTGGGTGGGCAGCTGACCGCTGAGCTGGGTGTCAATCCCGCCCGTAGCAAGGCCAGCGCGCTGACCACCTTGAAGGTCGAGCCGGGCGCGAATTGGCCAACCGTGGCGGCAGACTGCCCTTTGGTTCCGGTGCCATTGGCTGCGGCGAGGATCGCACCGTCGGATGGGCGGATGGCGACGATGGCACTTGCCGGCTTGGTAGCGGCCAACGTCTTCTCTGCAAGGCGCTGCAGCGACGGCAGAAGAGTGATGTCGAGCGGCTTCCCGGCGACAGGCTCGACCTCGAAGAGCGTCCGCGGTTCGGTGGACGGCCCACCTTGCGCCGATGCCGAGGGTGATGGGGAGGCAGTCCCGGCCGGCTTGGCCGATGCCAGTTGGACCCGCACGCCCGGGGTCCCGCGAAGTTGTACGTCGTAGCGCCGCTGCAGACCGGACAGGCCGACCTGATCGCCTCCGACGACGGCCCCGTTGGACGTATCGACGATCTCCTTCGTGGCTTCGCCCACAGTGCCGAGAACGGGTCGGGCGAAAGTACGGGTCGGCGCCAACATCTGCTGGTCGTCGATGGCCAGCGCACCGGGGATGGCGCGAACCTTCGTCTCGGACGACGCGTCGTTGGCATTCCTCCGCAGCACAATGGCCTCCACGAATGCGTCAGCACCCGCCGAGCCGACCCTCGACACGTAAGAGCCGGTGTCGATTCGGAGCAACCTGGCGAGACGGGCCGCAGAGGTCTTGGTTTGCTCGCCACTCACTCTGGCCTTGTCGATGCCGATTCGGACCACCGCACGCAAACTGACGATCGGTATCCCGCCATCGCCCCGCACCTCACCGCGTTCTGGGTACAGGCGGCGCTGGCTCAGCCGATTGGATCCGTCCAAGTCAGGCTGAACAACGCTGGGCTGCCAGCTTGACTTCCACCGTCCGGCCTCATCGACCAGCCGTGCCGACGTTTCGTACGTCCAAGGCGCTGAAACGCCCGGAAAGGTCCAGCTGATTCGAAGTCCGGCGGTGGCCATCTTGCCCGAGACGTCCACCCGGCCGACCTGGACGTTTGGAGTCAGCGGGCCCATGCCGGCCAACAGGGCTTTGAGTTCGTCATTGACTGCGGCGCTGTTTGCTCCCGCGAACTCCACTGCAGAGACGTCCTTCTTGGCCAGCCCGGTCGCGAGTTCCGCAGCCGCGCGATCTGCCGTGTTTTCGCCGGGCGACGGCGTGGGTCCTGATCCGCCGCGCGTGCACCCCAGCAGGAGGAGAACGCTGGTCAGGACGATCGTGACCGCTCGAAAACGCACCGGGCCATCTTGCCTTCTTGCTGGGTGCGAGCAGCACTGGGGAGGACATCGGCCTTCACGTGCCGCTGCCGGTTCTTGGCCGCCGGGCCGCGTAGGGTCCGATCATGGGCATCTACGCACAGCGTCCCGGCAAGCTGATCGGCCAGCTGGTGGCCGACGTGCTGGTCATTCTTTGGGGCGTCGTGTGGGCCCTGATCGGAAGCTTCATTCACCAGATGATCTCGCTCGTCGCTGTTCCCGCCCGGGAGACCGCACGTGCGGCTGGACGCTTGGCCGAAGACTTCGGGGACGCCGCCGATCAGGCCGCCAACGTGCCAGGCGTGGGCGACCAGCTGCGTCGTCCGTTCGACGCTGCCTCGGACACGATGGGCGGCGTCATCTCGTCGGCCAACCAGCAGGTCGCCAACATCGAACAGTTGGCCACCGTTGTTGGCTGGCTGGTCTTCTTGATCCCCGTGAGCGTCGTGGTCGCCTTCTGGCTGCCTCGTCGAGTTCGGTTCTGGCAGCAGTCACGCGCTGCGCAACGGTTCATCGATTCCGACGCCGATCTCGACCTGTTCGCGTTGCGTGCCATGGCGACCGAGCCGATGCATGTGCTGGCAGCCATCAGTGACGATCCGGTCGGGGCCTGGCGATCGGGAGATACCGAGGTGATCACCAAGCTCGCGGAGATCGAACTTGGCCGCAGCGGGCTTCGCTTGCCCGCTCGGCTACGAGCGCGTGCCGGTTAGCTGCCCGACGACGAAGATGCGTCGGAAGGGGAGCACCGTTCCGTACGTCTCCGCCGGGTACGCCTGGCGCAGCAAGGCTTTGTACTCACTAACGAATTCTGCTCGCTGATCGTCGGCCAGAGACTCCAAGACTGGCCTCGCGCCCGTGCCGGAGATCCAATCGAAGACGGGATCTGGTCCGGAGAGAACGTGGAAGTAGGTCGTCTCCCACGCCTCTACTCGGCAGCCGAGCGCCGCAAGATCGGAGACGTAGTCGATCGGCTCCCCGGCCGCCGGCCATTCAACGCCGCGGGTGGCCGGTGCGAACCGGGGTTCCGACGCCAGCTCGCGAAGCAGCCGATGACTCGGCTGATCGAAGTTGCCTGGCACCTGGAACGCCAGCCACCCACCCTCGATGAGGCAGCTGAGGAAGGTGCCCAGCAAGCTGCGGTGTTGAGGCACCCACTGCAAGGCGGCGTTGCTGACGATCACATCGACCGGTACGACTGGACGCCAGCTTCGAAGATCAGCGACCACGAACCCCAGGTGCTCACTCGTGTACCCGCGGGCCTTGGCGATCATCTCCGGTGAGGAGTCGACGCCGACTACCGTCGCGTCCGGCCAACGATCCGCCAGCCTTGCAGTCAGCTGTCCAGGCCCGCAACCAAGATCAACAACCATGGTCGGAGCGCTGGCGTCGATCCGGGCTACGAGCTCGAAGAACGGCCGCGACCGCTCGTCTGCGAACCGCAGGTAGGTCACCGGATCCCAGCTGGCCATCGATCCCCTTCCTCGAGTTCCGAACGCAAGCTATCGCTGAGCGTCAAGAATGGTCGTCCTTTCGCCGGTGGGGAAGGTTTTTCACGAGTAGGCTCGGAACGGTCGATACGCATCAACGGGGGTTCGGTGAGCGAAGACCGGGGGACCGCTGAAGGTGGTGCACACAAGCCGGCCCTGTCCGTCCTGATTCGAGTCCGCGGTGCGATGCCGAGCCTGCGCCCGGCTGAGCAGCGCGTGGCGCATGCCGTCCTGGCCGATCCCGCCGCCATCTCTGAAAGCTCCATCACCACGGTGGCCCGGCAGTGTCATACGTCCGAGACCACCGTCCTCCGCTTCTGCCGTGCCATCGGCCTTGCCGGCTATCCGGAGCTAAGGATCGCCCTGGCCAGAGCCGCACAGTGGGAGGAAGCGGATCGGAGCGGGGGCGCTCCCCGAAACGGCACCATCAACGCCGGTGATTCGGTGTCCGACTTGATCGACAAGATCATCTACGCTGATGCGCGGGCCATCGAAGACACCGGTGGAGCGCTCGACGTGGAGACGTTGACGGCAGCGATCGACGCCGTCTGCGCAGCGCGAAGGACCGATCTCTACGGCGTCGGCGCCAGTGCCTTGGTGGCTCACGACCTGCACCACAAGCTTCATCGGATCGGCCTGACCTCCTTCAGCTGGTCGGATCCCCATTTGGCGCTGACATCTGCCGCCATGCTGAGCGATACGGATGTGGCCATCGGCATCTCGCACACCGGCACAACGATCGACGTGATCGACGCCTTGCGGGTGGCTCGTGAGCATGGTGCGACCACCATCGGGGTGACCAACTTCGTGAAGGCACCGATCGCTGGGCATGCGGATCTGCTGTTGACCACCGCAGCCCGGGAGACCACGTTCCGGTCTGGACCGATGGCGAGTCGGATCGCGCAGCTGGTAGTGGTCGACTGCCTCTTCGCCGGCGTCGCCCAGCGGCATTACGATTCGGCTATCGGCGCGCTGGAGACCACGTACGCGGCCGTACAAAGCCGCCACGGCGCCCGCGGGCAATAGTCTCTCCACTCCGGTGCGCATCGGCTGGAAGAGTGTGGCCGGTGAGCGTCAGCACCGCCGCGCCGTCTCGGCTTCGAATGATCGTCGTGCTCGGCATGCTGTCGACCTTCGGGCCGCTGTCCCTTGACCTGTATCTGCCGGCCCTACCGCAACTGGCTGATGAGCTGCAGACTTCTGCCTCCGGCGCGCAATTGACGATCACGTCCTGCCTGGTGGGCCTGGCGATCGGTCAGTTGATCGCCGGACCCCTGTCGGACCGCTTCGGCAGGCGTCGGCCACTGATCGTCGGTCTGACGATCTATCTGTTGGCTTCGGTCGGCTGCGCGTTTGCGCCGTCCATCGAGGTGCTGGTTCCGGTACGGCTGGTGCAGGGGCTGGCTGGGGCCGCCGGCCTGGTGATCGCCCGGGCTGTGGTTCGTGATCTCTATTCGGGCCGTGACTTGGTCATCTTCTTCTCCCGCTTGATATTGATCTCGGGATTGGCGCCGGTGATCGCGCCGGTGCTGGGAGGCCAGCTCAGCAAGATCATGACCTGGCGGGGAATGTTCTTGGTCCTGGCGGCCTTCGGCGCCATCCTGTTGCTCGCCGGGCTGTTCGGAGTACCGGAGACGCTGCCACCCGACCGCCGGACGACCGGCGGATTGCCAGTCGCCTTGCGCGGTTTCTGGGTGCTGATCAAGGACCGGATCTTCGTCGGAGCCGTGCTTGCCGCGGGCCTGAGCGGCGCCTCCATGTTCGCCTACATCGCCGGGGCGACATTTGTCCTGCAGCGCATCTACGGACTTAGCGCCGCCGAGTTCTCGCTGGTGTTCGCCACCAACTCAGTTGGCATCATCGCCTGCGGTCAGATCGGCGCCCGGCTGTCGCGAAGCTGGCCGCCGGTTCGCGTGCTGGCACTGGCCCTCACGCTCAACTGTGCAGGCGCCCTGGCCGTGGCGATCACCGTGTTCTCCGACGCTGGGTTCTGGGCCCTGGTGGCGTCACTGTTCGTCATGGTGAGCTCGGTCGGGATGGTCTTCCCGATTGCCTCCGCCCTTGCCCTGATGGACTACCCCCAGCAGGCGGGTGCTGCCTCTTCCCTCTTCGGGCTGGCTCAGTACATCGCCGGTGCTCTCGCTGCGCCGCTCGTCGGGTTGGCCGGCGAAAGGTCGGCGGCCCCACTCGGGATCGTCGTGCTGGCCGCGAGCGCCTCCGCGTGCGCGGTGTTCGTCGCATTGGTGGTGCCGGCCGTGCGCGCACGAGCCCCACAGCAATCATTGTGATGAATCCGTCACCGACTTCGGTGGTGGATCGATCACGCGATGATCGTCAACTGCCCCGGCTGCGGTGGTGAGTGGACTCGCGCCAGTGTGGGGCAACGGGCTTCCAGGCCAGCATCATCCCGGCCTCCGCCGGCGTCCGATTAGCCTTGAGATTGTTGCATCGCAAGCAGGCAGCGACCGTGTTCTGCCATGTGTTTCCCCCGCCACGTGATTGGGGCAGCAGGTGATCAACAGTCTCGGCGGTCCCGCCGCAGTAGGCGCAGTGATGACGATCGCGCCGCAAAACGCCGCGCTTGGACCAGGTCGGTGACTTGGCGTAGAGGAACGTCGTCTTGACGTAGCGGATCAGTCGCAGCACCAGCGGCCAGGGGTAGGGGCCGATCCGCCTGCCCTCGTGGGCCTCCTCGACGATCGCCACCTCGCGGACCAGCATCTTGATCGCGTGCTTGATCGACACCGTGTGCAGGGCGGTGTTGTCGGTGTTGAGCACGACGACTCCTGACACCCCTCTGTCCTCCTTCGGCTGGCGACCGGAGTGAACGATCTGTGCATAGCTTGTCACTGGGATTATGCCGGGCCACGCAAGGTCGGACCTGCGTTCCTACTCCAGCGCTGGGGTTGACAGAGACGAACAAACGTTCGAATATATCTAGATGAGGGGTGCAGCTGCTGATCTTCAGGAGCTGCAGCGTCGCGTTCAGCGGATGCAGGGAACGGTCATCTCGCGCACCCTGGAATCGCTGCCGGGGCTGTCGGATCTCATCCAGCTCAGGACGGGCGCTGCGTATGCGGTGGACAGCGCCAGTCTGGCCCTGGCCTTGCTGGCCGGACCTTCGCAAGCGGGGGAATGGGTCGGGATTGTCGGAGCGACTGATCTCGGCTTCGAGGCCGCAGCAGGATTCGGAGTCGATCTCGGACGCACGATCGTCGTGCCGCATCCAGGCGAACACTGGCTGTCGGTTACCGCCGGACTGGTCGATGTCGCCAGTCTGGTCCTGGTCAAGCCGCCGGTTCTGATCACCGAGCATCAGGCCGAGCGAATCAAGTCCCGGCTACGGCAGAAGGACGCAACCTTGATCTGCTGGGGCGAGTGGCCGCGCTGCGAAGCTCGGCTGGCGCTGCGCGATTCCTCCTGGATCGGTTTGGGGCGTGGTTACGGCCATCTCACCGGCCAACGAGTGCGCGTCGACCTCTACCGGGGAAGCACGCCGCCTCGATCGATTGATCTGTGGCTGCCTGACACCGACCAGGAAGTTCGGGAAGCGGGCGCCAGGGTCGTGGCCATCGACCAGGTCAAAGCAGGCTGATCATGACCGCCTTGCTGACTACCTCAATTCATGACCGACCGACCACAAGTCAACCGGCGCCGTCGGCTAACGCCGATCGTCGCGTCCTGGTCGTCTGGTGCCCCGACTGGCCGGTGATCTCTGCTGTGGCTTCGCTGGGACTTGTCTCATCGTCACCGATCGCGGTCATCGACCGCGGCGAGGTCTACGCCTGCTCGCAGGCAGCGCGACTGGATGGGGTACGCCGGGGGATGCGTCGCCGGGATGCCTCCGCGCGCTGCCCCGAACTGACGATCGTCGACCACAGTGTCGAACGCGACGTCCGGGCTTTCGAGTCGATCCTGTCCACAATCGAGGACACGACATCTGCGGTGACGCCGATCCGTCCTGGTTTGTGCGCGCTGAGCGTGCCTAGCCGCTACTACGGGGGCGAGCGAGAGGCCGCAGCCGTGATCGCGGAGCAGCTTGTGGCCGCGGGACTATGGGAGTGCCGAATCGGTATCGCGGACGGTATTTTTGCCGCCGAGCAGGCTGCCCGCCAGGCCGCGCCCCAGGACTGCTGCGTGATTCCGACAGGCGGTTCCGCGAGATTCCTGGCCGACCTGCCGATCATGGTTCTGGAAGACCTGGAATTGGTCAGCTTGCTGCGTCGTCTGGGAATCCGCACTCTGGGCGACTTCGCGGCTTTGCCGGCCCGAGACGTGCTCACTCGCTTCGGTTCCCAGGGTGCCTTGATCCACCGACTGGCCGGGGGTAGCGACTCGCGGATCGCCGCCGCCCGCCGGCCACCTCTTGATCTTCAACAGTCGGTGCCTTTCGACCCGCCGCTGGAGACCGTTGAGCCCGTCGCCTTCAGCAGCCGGCAAACCGCCGAACGCTTGATCGCCGAGCTCGCCCGGCACGGGCTGGTGTGCAGCGAGATTCGCATCGAGGTCGTCGGTGACCGCGGCTGGGTCGGCTCACGGGTCTGGGCTCATCCGCGCTGGTTCACTGCTGCCGACCTCGTCGACCGTCTTTACTGGCAACTGCAGGGTGATCCGTCACCTGAGCCGGTGGAGGGCATTCGACTGATCCCTGAAGCCGTCGAGTCGTTGGCTGATCATGGTGAAGGGTTGTGGGGCAGCGCGCCCGATGAGCGGATCGAGCGTGGCGTCGCGCGGTTGCAGGGCATGCTCGGTCCAGAGCAGGTGCTGAGCCCCTCACTTCAAGGTGGGCGTAACCCACGGCAACGTCAGGTGCTCACTCCGTGGGGTGAGCGCGGGACTCGGCACCGGGCAACCGATTTGCCCTGGCCGGGCAGCATCCCTCCGCCGGCGCCGACCCGAGTGTTTCCCGAGCCACGTCCGGCAGCGGTTTTCTCCGCCGACGGTTGTTCGGTCGAGATCACCGATCGAGGAGCTATCACCGGGGAGCCAGCTCGGTTGCGGACCGATGATTCGGCCGACCCTTTGGTGATTGAGGCCTGGGCCGGTCCCTGGCCCATCGATGAGTTGTGGTGGGAACCGAAGGGCGCCCGCCGGGTGGCGAGGCTTCAGATGGTCACTGTCGACGGATCCGCATGGTTGTTGCTGGTGGAGGGCGACCAGTGGTGGACCGAGGCGCGCTATGAGTAGTTGTTGGAGGAGCGTCGCGAGCCCCAGTCATCGCAGCGAGGTGTGTCGATGAATTGGCACAATCCGCGCGTCTCGTGGTCGGATCTGGAACGCCAGATGTCGGGCCGGCCGGAGAATCGACGCCCACCCAGTCTGGAGCATGCCGAAGACGACAGCGCACCAGGTTTCTCACGCAAGCGACCCGCGTACGCGGCGGCGACCCTGCCCGAGCGGCCGGAAGAGCCGTTCGTGCCGTACGCGGAGTTGCACTGCCACAGCGACTTCAGCTTCCTGGATGGGGCCAGCGATCCCGAAACCTTGATCGAGGAAGCGGTACGGCTGAGCTTGACCGGGCTGGCCATCACTGACCATGACGGGTTCTACGCGGCGTCCCGGTTTGCGGAGGCCTCGGCGGCCTACGACCTGAAGACCATCTACGGCGCCGAGTTATCGCTAGATCTGACCACCCCCCAAAACGGCATCGCCGACCCCCAGGGGCAGCACTTGCTCGTCCTGGCTCGTGGTGTCGAGGGCTATCACCTGTTGGCCGCGGCGATCACTGAGGCGCAGCTGCGAGGTGACGAGAAGGGCCGGCCGCTGTACGACCTCGAGGAGCTGGGCGAGCGCAGCGCAGGCCAGTGGATGATCTTGACCGGTTGCCGGAAAGGCCACGTCCGGTCGGCTATGACTGCTCGCGGCATCGGAGCAGCGGCGGCCGAACTGGGTCGCCTGGCCTCCTTGTTCGGCCATGATCACGTCGCAGTCGAGATCACCGATGCTGGTCTGCCGACCGACTCGGTGACCAACGATGCTCTGGCGGCGCTGGCTGCTGATCATGGTCTGCCCTTGGTGGCGACCAACAACGTGCACTACGCAACTCCAGACCAATACCGACTCGCCTCCGCCATGGCCGCAGTGCGAGGCCGCAGAGGCCTGGCGGAGATGGACGGCTGGCTGCCGGTGCCTGGGGCACACCTGCGCTCGGGACACGAGATGGCTTCGCGTTTCACCCGATTTCCCGGAGCGGTAGCTCAATCCGTACGGATCGCGGGGGAGTGTGCGTTTTCGCTCCGGCTGGCCAAACCTCGGCTGCCCAAACTCGACGTTCCGTCTGGCCACACCCCGATCAGCTGGTTGCGGGAGCTGGCCCGGGAGGGCGCCGACGAGAGGTATGCGGACTGTCGCGAAGTCGCCGAGGAACGCCTGCAACGCGAATTGGCGGTGATCGAAGAGAAGGACTTCCCGGGCTACTTCCTGATCGTCCATGACATGGTGGCCTTCGCCCGGGAGAAGGGGATTCTCTGCCAGGGCCGGGGGTCGGCGGCCAACTCCGTGGTCTGCTACGTACTCGGCATCACCGCGGTGGACCCGATCTTGTTCGAGTTGCCCTTCGAGCGGTTCTTGTCCGCGAGCCGCGAAGAGGAACCGGATATCGACGTCGATTTTGACTCCGATCGCCGTGAAGAGGTGATCCAGGAGGTCTACCGCCGCTACGGGCGCCACAACGCGGCTCAGGTCGCCAACGTGATCAGCTACCGGCCGAAGTCGGCGGTCCGCGACATGGCCAAGGCGCTGGGCTACTCGACCGGCCAGCAGGATGCCTGGTCTACCCAGATCGACACCTACGGAGGCATCCCCGCCGACGGTGATCACGATATCCCCCAGCCGGTCGTCGATCTTGCTGATCAGCTGCTGCGAGCTCCGCGCCATCTTGGCATTCACTCCGGCGGCATGGTGCTCACCGAGCGACCGGTGGGGGAGGTGTGCCCGATCGAGCGAGGCCGGATGGACCAACGCACCGTCCTGCAGTGGGACAAGGACAGCTGCGCCTGGATGGGGCTGGTCAAGTTCGACTTCCTCGGACTCGGCATCCTGGCCGCCATCCAGTACACCCTCGGTCTCGCCGCTAACCGCCTCGGCGAGCGTTGGAGCCTGCACACCATTCCCAAGGAGGAGCAGGGCGTTTACGACATGCTGTGCCGGGCGGACTCCATCGGAGTGTTCCAGGTCGAGAGCCGGGCGCAGGTCGGCACGCTTCCGCGACTGCTACCCCGCCAGTTCTACGACCTGGTGGTGGAGATTGGCCTGATTCGCCCGGGACCGATCCAGGGCGGGGCAGTGCACCCGTACATCCGCCGGGCCACCGGCCGGGAGAAGATCACCTACCTGCACCCGATGCTCGAACCGGTGCTGAGGAGGACGAAGGGGATCCCGCTGTTCCAGGAGCAGCTGATGCAGATCGCCATGGTGATCGGTGGATGTTCCGGGGACGACGCGGACCTGTTGCGGCGCGCGATGGGATCCAAGCGCGGAGTGGAGAAGATCGATCGGCTGCGCACCACCTTGTACGAAGGGATGGCCGCGCACGGGATCACCGGAGACGAAGCTGACGACATCTACGCCCGCATCCAGGCCTTCGCCAACTTCGGCTTCGCCGAGAGTCATGCGATCAGCTTCGCCCTGCTCGTCTATGCCTCATCGTGGTTGAAGCTGCACTATCCAGGCGCTTTCCTGGCCGGGCTGCTCCGGGCGCAGCCGATGGGGTTCTACTCTCCGCAGTCCCTGGTGGCCGACGCCCGCCGGCACGGTGTCCGGGTGCTGCGGCCCGATATCGCCATGTCAGGGGTCGACGCTGATTTCGAACCACTGGCTTCGTGCTCAGACCACGTGCGCACGACCGGCATGGACTCCTGCCTGGAACGTACACAACCCAAGGTCAGCGCATTCGACCGCAATGCGCCAGACCGGACGTGGACCCACCGCCGGGACGGCAACTTCGCCGTCCGGCTCGGGCTGACCGAGGTCCAGGGAATCGGCCGTGAACTGGCCGCCATGATCGTCGCAGAACGTGAGCGCGCCACGTTCTGCGGCCTGAACGACGTCGTCCGCCGAACCGGGCTCAACGTCAAGCAGACTGAAGCTCTGGCTACCGCCGGAGCCTTTGACTGCTTCGGGCTCAGCCGTCGCCAGGCACTGTGGAATGCCGGCTACGGCGACTCACCCGAGACGTTGCCCGGTTCGGCGATCGACGCCGCACCGCCCACACTGCCGGGCATGAGCCCCGTCGAGCTCACCTTGGCCGACCTCTGGGCGACGCGGATCAGCCCGGATGATCATCCGGTGGGCCATCTGCGCTCGATGCTCGACCAGCACGAGATCGTCCGGATTTCCGATCTTGGTCCGGCGTACGCCGACCGCCGGATCCGGGTAGCGGGTTTGGTCACTCATCGACAGCGCCCCTCGACCGCGGGCGGGGTGACATTCCTCAATCTGGAGGACGAATCCGGCATGCTGAACGTTGTCTGTGCCCAGTCGATGTGGCACCGCTATCGTCGGGTGGGTCGCCGGTCCAACGCCATGATTATTCGGGGCAAGATCGAGTACGGGGACGGGGTGACCAATCTGGTCGCCGACCGGCTGGAACCTCTGAGCAGCGTCCTGCCCGACGCCGGACGAGCCCTACAGGCGGCGCACCGCTCCCGCGACTTTCACTGAGCCCTGTTCTTACCCGATGGATGGCCGCTTGCCTCGCACATGGTTTGGACCGCCATCTTCATTGCTTCCGTTCCGCTGGGCGGGCATGCCATAGACGATCTTTCCGGGGACGGACCTGAAACTCACTGGGCCGGGCAAACACTAAGGTCTATCGACGCGCCAGAACAAGCGCTCGAGGTCACCAAAGCATGGCGCTTCGGTCGCCCTACTGAGACACTCAATCGTGAGCCGAGTTGTCGATTCATTGCGCATTGACGCCGATGCACTCCGTGGGCAGGTCATCCTCCCCGAAGACGCCGACTATGACACCCATCGGCGGATCTGGAACGGCTCCATCGACAGACATCCGGCTCTGATCGTTCGCTGCGCCGGCGTCGCAGATGTCATTGCGGCCGTGAAGTTCGGGCAGGCAAGCGGCATGCCGGTGGCCGTGCGCAGCGGTGGGCACTCCTTCCCAGGCTTGTCCGTCGCGGATGACGCGCTCGTCATTGACCTCTCCTTGATGAAGGGGGTCCGTGTCGATCCCGAAAGGCGGACCGCACGCGTACAAGCGGGAGTCCTGCTCGGCGAACTCGACCGGGAGACGCAGGCGTTCGGTCTGGCCGTGCCCACCGGTCTCGTCACCCACACCGGCGTCGCCGGTCTGACTTTGGGGGGCGGGATCGGCTGGATCATGCGAAAGCACGGACTCTCGATCGACAACCTTCTCTCCATCGATCTCGTCACAGCTTCCGGTGACTTCGTCCGTGCCAGCGCAGATCACAATGCGGATCTGTTTTGGGGCGTCCGCGGTGGCGGTGGCAATTTCGGGATCGTCACCGAGTTCGAGTTTCACTGCGTGTCACTGGACTCACACGTCCTTGCCGGACCGGTGTTCTGGCCGATGGAGAAGTCGGCAGAGGTTCTGCGCTTCTATCGCGACTGGCTCGCCGGCGCGCCTGACGAGCTCATGACCATCGTTGTCCACCGGAAGGCGCCGCCGCTGCCCTTCGTGCCTGCGGAGCTGCACGGTGAGCGGGTCGTGATGATCATCTGCTGCTGGGTCGGCGATCTCGAGAAGGGGGAAAGCGTCATCCGACCGCTCAGGGAGTTCGGCTCTCCCGTCGCCGACGTCTGCGTGCCCAAGCCGTTCCTGCAGCATCAGGCGATGCTCGATCCGAGCTTCACGCCGGGCCGATGGTATTACTTCAAGAGTTGTGATGTCGCCGAGTTGACCGACGAGATCATCGACATCACCGCCGAGCGCTCGTTGCGAATATCCTCACCACTGACGTCGTTCCCCATCTGGCAGATGGGCGGCGCGGTCGGACGCGTGGATGAGGCAGAGACAGCGTTCAACGGTCGCACCGCCGGCTTCACCTACAACATCGGCGCTTGCACTCAGACGCGTACTGGTTTCGACGAGGAGCGTGCCTGGGTGCGCGACTTCTGGTCAGCCCTCGAGCCCTGGCACCAAGGGGTGTACGTGAACTTCCTCGGCGACGAGGGAGCTGACCGGGTGCGAGAGGCCTACGGCTCGGACAAGTACAACAGGCTGAGGGCGTTGAAACAGAAATATGACCCCGAGAACTTCTTCCGGCTGAACCAGAACATCGCGCCGAACTGATCAGCGATCCGCCGTCGGTCCGCTTTCTCCATCGCAGTCAAACTGTGCAGCGATTGTCAGATCCCATCGGCGAAGCACTCCGCAAACCAACTCAGCTGCCGGTCGACCTGGTAATCCACCCCGCCCTCGTGACGGTTGTGCGTGTAGACCTCGATGTCCTTCGCAACCCCGGCCGCGCCGCCGTAGGCATGGAATGCGGCGAACACCGTGGAGGGCGGGCATACCTCGTCCATCAGGGCCACCGAGAACAGGGCTGGCGCTGCTGCCCGCCGTCCCAGATGGACGCCGTCGAAGTATCCGAGTGTGTGGTACGCGGGCTCCTCTAGGTGCCGCCAGCCCGCGACGAACGCGGTGAGTTCGGCGTACGGGTGGGCGTCGGTGATCTCCGTGGCCCGGCGGAAGTGGCAGAGGAAAGGTACATCGGGAGC
>OCZS010000162.1_pt1 | contig 21265 bp, 22 predicted proteins | sample 1539071 | NCBI WGS metagenome assembly OCZS01 (sample SAMEA3113584, study PRJEB22503) | soil metagenome
GGGTCGAGGCGGGGGCTCGAAGGGCAAGACTGCCGGCCGGGGTACAAAGGGGTCGGGCGCTCGCGACAGATTGCCGCAGAATTTCGAGGGCGGCCAGATGCCGCTGCACATGCGCGTGCCGAAGCTGCGGGGGTTCAAAAATCCGTTTCGGGTGGAGTATCAGGTGGTCAACCTGTCCCGGCTCGCCGAGCTGTTCCCCGCGGGCGGCACGATCGGCGTCGACGACCTGGTCTCCGCTGGAGCTGTCCGGTCCGGGCAGCCTGTCAAGGTGCTGGGCAGCGGCGACATCACGGTGGCCGTCCAGGTGAGCGCTCACGCGTTCTCGGCCTCGGCCAAAGCGAAGATTGCGGCTGCCGGAGGCAGCACCACCGAGCTCTGAGCCGGACCCCGACGGCGGGTGGCCGTTCTAGGCTGGGCGAGTGACGCATCGGATCGAGCTGACCGACGCGACCGTGCGGGAGTGGGCTGCGACCGTCCTGCACTCCTCCGCTGACGACGGCATTGTTCTCGACCGGTCGGCCTTCTATCCCGGTGGGGGCGGCCAGCCGCCGGACGCCGGGGTCTTGTTATGGGGCGGCGTCCAAACTCGGATTCTTGGTGCGCGGCTGACCGACGACGTCTACCTCATTCCCCACGAGGACGACCCGCTGCCGCCGGTAGGCAGCGCCGTGCAGGGGGCACTCGACGAGCAGCGCCGGAGCATGCTGATGCGCACGCACTCAGGTATGCACGTGCTCTCCGCGATCGTTTTCCGAGACTTCGCCGCCAAGGTGACGGGCTCCTCGATGGATCCCGGTGTCGGTCGGATGGACTTCAACCTCCCCGAGCTGCCCCCCGATTTCAGATCGGCCGTCGAGGACGCCTGCAACGCCGCCATCCAAGCCGATCACCGGGTCCAGGTCCGCTTCGTTCCTGCTGATCAGATCACCGACATGGCCGAGCTGAGCCGCGCTGAGGAGGTCCGCATTCCAGAAGGGCTGTCGGAAGTGCGGATTGTCGATCTCGTGGGGCTCGATGTCCAAGCTGACGGCGGCACACATGTCGCTTCGACCCGGCAAATCGGCCGATTCCGGGTCCTCAAGACCGAGAGCAAGGGGCGGGGCTTCCGCCGCATCCGCTTCGCCATCGAGTAGGAATTCCTTTCCAGGGAGCCGGCGCAAGCCTCCCGGGGCACGGGATATCGCCGGTCAGCCCTTCGGCTTCACGGCGACCACTGGACAATCGGCTGCGAGCAGGATCGCCTGCGCCGAGCTGCCGGTGACCAGTTTGCCGACGGGGGACCGCCTGCGCAGTCCGATGACGATCAGGTCGGCATCGAGCTCGGCCGCCAATCGCACGATGGCTTCGGCGGCCGGAGCGCCGTCGTTGGGCCGGTGGACCTGGTAAGGAATGCCACGCTTTGTCAGGTCGGCTTCCACCGCGTCGATGTCCTGCGACGACGCGAATATTGGATCGGAGTAGTCCCCGTCTCTCCCCGTGTTGAGGACGGCCAGCGTGCCGCCGGTCAGCTTGGCATGTTCGGTAGCCCAATCCAGCGCAGCGAGGCCCTCGGGAGTCGGGATATAGCCGACGAGAATCTTCATGGCCACACACTAGGGGAGATATCACTCACGAGGCTCCGTAGAGCTGATGAGGGGACGTACGCTCGATCGGGGGTCGGGCGGCGGTAGGGGTTTCCGCCCGAAGCTTGATAAAGTCGGGCGGTCCTGCGCGTTCGCCTCGTACCCCGACGGCATGTTGTTCAGGGACGTGTCAGGCTGTCAGACAGAAAGGGAGGGCAGGAGTGCTCGCCGCCTTCGCCAATGCATTCCGGACTCCGGATCTGAGGAAGAAGATCCTCTTCACCCTCGGCATCCTCGCCATCTTCCGGCTGGGCTCGATCATCCCGACCCCGAACGTGAACGTGGCGCAGGTCGACTTCTGCGTGAAACAAGCCACGACTGGCGCAAACCAGGGTCTTTATTCGCTGATCAATCTGTTTTCCGGCGGCGCGCTGCTACAGCTGGCAATCTTCGCGCTCGGCATCATGCCCTACATCACCGCGAGCATCATCCTCCAGCTGCTGACCGTGGTCATTCCACGTCTGGAAGCCCTCAAAAAGGAGGGTCAGGCGGGCCAGGCGAAGATCACCCAGTACACGCGTTACCTCACCCTCGTGCTTGCGGTTCTGAACTCGACCGCTTTCGTCACCGTTGCGGTGAACGACCAGCTCTTCGTCGGCTGTCCCGGGCTGGTGCACGACAAGAGCGTTTTCCCGGTCGTGGTGATGATTCTCACCATGACGGCTGGCACCGGGGTCATCATGTGGCTCGGCGAGTTGATCACTGAGCGCGGCGTCGGCAACGGCATGTCGGTGATGATTTTCACGCAGATCGCCGCCACCTTCCCGCAGGCGCTGTGGAGCATCAAGGTCGCGCGCCCCGGTGCAAACGGCTGGGTCGTCTTCCTCCTGGTCGTCGCGCTCGGGCTGGTCGTCATGGCCGGCGTCATCTTCGTCGAGCAATCTCAGCGCCGCATCCCGGTTCAGTACGCCAAGCGCATGGTGGGTCGGCGGATGTTCGGGGGCTCTACCACCTATATCCCCATCAAGGTGAATCAGGCTGGTGTCATCCCGGTCATCTTCGCCTCGTCTTTGCTCTACCTGCCAGCCCTGTACGCACAGTTCCGACCCGAGGGCAGGATCGCCACGTGGATCTCCGCGAACTTCGTCACGGGTGACCACCCCGTCTACATGATCAGCTTCTTCCTGCTGATCGTGTTCTTCGCCTACTTCTACGTCGCGATCACGTTCAATCCGAACGAGGTCGCCGACAACATGAAGAAGTACGGCGGCTTCATTCCGGGCATCCGCGCCGGCAAACCGACCGAGGACTATCTCGGCTTCGTGCTGTCTCGCCTGACGTTCCCGGGCTCGCTCTACCTCGGCCTGATCGCCTTGCTTCCCTCGGTTGCCTTCATCTTGTTGAACGCGAATCAGAACTTTCCCTTCGGTGGCACCTCGATCCTCATCATCGTGGGCGTCGGACTGGACACCGTCAAACAGATCGAGAGCCAGCTCCAGCAACGTCACTACGAAGGGTTCCTCCGCTGATGCGTCTGCTGATCATGGGTCCGCCGGGCGCCGGCAAGGGCACGCAGGCGCAGCGGGTCTCCGAACACTACGGGATACCGGCTATTTCCACCGGTGACATCTTTCGCGCCATGAAGACCAGCGACACGCCCCTGGCGCGGCAATTGCGAGCCATCATGGACTCCGGCGACTACGTGAGTGACGAGATCACCAACGCGATCGTCGCTGAACGGCTCACCCAGATGGACTGCGCCGGAGGTTTTCTCCTTGACGGCTACCCGCGGACGCTGCAGCAGGTCGAGGCTCTGGACGACTTCCTCGCGACCACTGGCGAATCGCTGGACGCGGTGATCTCGTTGCAGGCCGACGTCGACGAGGTAGTGGATCGGCTGCTCAAGCGGGCGGAGATCGAAGGTCGCGCTGACGATACAGCGGACACCATTCGGCGACGACAGCTCATCTTCGCGCAGGAGACCGAGCCGCTGCTCGAGGTCTATCGCAGTCGCGGTCTGCTTGTCGAGGTCGACGGTTTGGGCGCGATCGAGGAGGTCTCCGCCCGGCTGTTCGCCGCTCTGGACTCCCGGCGCAACGAGCTGGCCACGCCATAGCGCAGGCCGTAAGCCGGCAACGCTGTCCTCACCCGAGATTCGCGAAACGTGCTGCGCTTAAGCTGGCGCAGTGAGCCAGCCTTCGAGCGTGTGGACGTTCCTGTCCAATCACGGCCACGTCCTCGTTGCCCTTGCCGCCGACCCGCAGGCCAGGATGCGGGACGTCGCAGTGAGTGTCGGGATCACCGAACGAGCCGTCCAGCTGATCGTCCGTGATCTTTCTGAGGCGGGTTACCTGGAGGTTCAGCGCGTCGGCCGCCGCAACACCTACACCGTTGTCAGGAACCGGCCGCTACGCCATCGGTTGGAACAGCACGCGAGCATCGGGGACTTCCTCAATGTGCTTCGCCCCACGGCTGCCCCTAGGCCTGAGCTCTCGCAAGGCTCACCACCCCGGCTGCCCCATCCACAGTGACGAGCTGGCCGGTCTCAATCAGATTGGTCGCCTCAGGCACGCCCACGACGGCCGGAATCCCGTATTCGCGGGCCACGACCGCGCCGTGGGAGTTCGAGCCGCCCATCTCCATCACCAGACCACCCGCAGTCAAGAAGAGCGGAGTCCAGCCGGGGTCGGTCGACGGCGCAACGAGGATCTCGCCGGGGTCCAGATGAGCACCCACCGGATCGAGGACGACGCGTGCCAGCCCTGTCACCTTCCCCGGTGAGGCGGGACTTCCCGACATCGCTCCACCGTGCGATTGCGCCAACGCGGCCACCGCTTCCAGTTCAGTGCCGTCGGAAAGCAACAGCCGGGGTATGTGCCGCCGTCGGAGTTCGACCTGGTATGCCTCTCGCCGCTCGGTGACGAGGTGGTGCATGGCTTCGCCGGCCACTGCGCGTCGGGCTTCGGCAATATCGAGGAAGAAGATATCGGCCGGAGCGTCGATCCGGCCTTGATCAGCGAGCGCCTCGCCTACTTTGGCCAGCTGCTCACGCAGGGCGCCCAGGGTGAGCACCAGGAGGTTCTTCGGACTCTCCCGCAGTCCGACCAACTGCCGGGCGCGGCCGAGCGCGAAGCGGACGAATCGGGCTTTGGCTCGGCTGTGCTGAGCGGCACGCCGAATCAGCTCCGCGGTCATGGCCGAGGCCGCGGCCTCTCCTTGCTGGAATTGGGCGGCTGGTGCAAGATCAAAATCTTGCAGCCGCAGGTAATTGCTTATCGCGCCGACGAGATGGCTGGGATCGTCGGACCACCGCGGCATGCCAAGATCGATTTCGGCGACCGCCCGGTGGCCGTAGCGACGCAGGAACGCCGTCAGTCCCTGCTGGGCGACTGGAGGTAGAGTGCGGTTCCGATACCGAGCGGTCAGGGATGCTGTGGTGCCGTTCGAGAAGGCCATGACCGAGTCAGCATCGTCCCGGATCCGCTCGGTCAGCCGCCAGAGTTCCAGGTCCATTTCGGTCGTCACGTTGTTCGGCAGGCCGCGCAACACGGTCTGGAGATCACCAGGCTGAGCAAGATCACCCAGGGCATTCCGCGCCATGCGCAGGATCAGCAGACCCGCGGCGGCGGGGCTGAAGACTGTCGGCATGATCAGGAACAGATCATTACCCAGTTGCCGTTCCACGTGGTCCAAGCGCTGGTCGATGGTGGCGTCGGCCGGCAAGCCGGTGGCAATGCGCAGCCGCCGATCAGTGCGGGCGATCAATCGCGGTGCGATGGCCGGACTGATCAAAGTTGCGGCGAGTCGCAGGGGCACCTTGGCCCGAACCACCAGAAGTCGAGCCACCGGTGGAATCGCTCTCCACGGCACGCGGCTGGTGATCGGAAATCGGGGGTCGTTGTCAAGTGACTTGAGCACGCCGGAGGACCGTGCCTCCATGGCACCGAACGCCCCAATGATGAGCCGGCGACCTAGTCTGCTGCGAAGCACTCCTGAGATGTCCAGGAAGGCCCGCTGCCCGGCAATCGCCAACGGCGGCGGCCCTGCTCGTCGGTCAGCGGGTGGGCGGCCGAAAGCTGCCGCCGCGGAGGAACCGATCAGCCGGAAGGCTGCCAGCCCCATCGGGGTGATCGGCCGAGTCAAGCCCTGGGCCAGCGTCATGCACAAGAAAAGCCGGGGCCTGGCCATGTCCCGACCCGGCACTGGGTACAAGGTGGTGATCGGCCGTGCTTGGGTCAGCCAGAATCGCCCCGCATCGTCCAACGCCCACTCGGTGTCTTGAGGCGATCCGTAGTGAGCCGTCACCCGCCGGCCGAGCTCAACCAGCTCGAGCACTTGATCATCAGTGAGGCATGGCTCGGCGCTCGTGTCGTCGAGCTGACGGGAATCGGTCCCACCGCCTGCCTTGGACAAGATCACCACTCGCTTGTCACCTAGCCGCCGCTGGACGATGGTGCGACGAGTCGAGTCCACGACGAAGTGATCCGGGTTCACGGCTCCGGACACGACCGCCTCACCGAGCCCGGTGCTTGCGTCAATCACGGTTTCGTGTCGCGTCCCGGTCACCGGGTTGGCGGTGAACATCACGCCGGCAGCCACCGCGTCGATCATCTGCTGGACCACGACCGCCAGCGCGACCGTACGGTGATCGATGCCATTGGCGTTTCGATAGCTCACGGCTCGGTCGGTCCACAGGGACGCCCAGCAGCGCCGCACGGCTTCCACCATCGCGTCCGCGCCCACCACGTTCAGGTAGGTGTCCTGCTGACCCGCGAAGCTCGCGTACGCCAGGTCCTCCGCGGTCGCCGAGGAACGTACTGCGACCGGCGTACCCTCGCCGAGCGCTCGGTAGTGCCCCACAATCGTCTGACGAAGCTCGTCGGAGACCGGTGCGGCCAGAACCCGCGAGCGGGCTTCCTCCGCGAGTCGAGCAAGAGCGTCGGAGTCCTTTGGATCGGCCAGCTGGTCGATCAGATTATCGAGCTGGTCAGCCACGGCATCCTGATAGGCCCGGGTGGTCACGCAGAAGCCGTGCGGAACGGGAAGGCCGGCCGCACTCATGATGCCGAGATTGACCGCCTTCCCGCCGACCGCGTCGCTCATCGAGCCGTCGATATCGGAAAGGTCCAGCACCGTCGTCATATAACGACGATAGGGTTCAAGAGGCCTTAATTCAACGGGTGATGAATTACTACCTCAGAATGGCGCTCAACCCCAGCCGGCGCAATCCCTGGTCGTTGGGTCCATTTTTGCGGCTCTCGAGAGTGGCAGTCCGACTCCCCGAGTAGCTTGCTTTCCATGACTGTTGTCGTCGACGAGGATGCGTTCGCCCAGCTGGTGGAGCCGTTGCGTGGCGAGCTGACCGCACACTGCTATCGCATGCTGGGCTCGGTCCAGGAGGCCGAGGATCAGGTTCAGGAGACCTATCTACGAGCCTGGCGCGGATTTCACGGTTTCGAGAATCGTTCATCGATCCGGACCTGGATGTATCGCATCGCGACGAATGTCTGTTTGACCGCGCTCGACGGCCGCCAGCGCCGCCCCATGCCGACAGGACTCGGTCAACCGAGCGCCGATCCGCGGGGAGCGCTGGACGCTCGCCCGGAGATCGGCTGGCTGGAACCCCTGCCCGACGCCGTAGTCTGGGCCGGCCAGGCGGCGGACCCCGCCGATGAGGTCATGGATCGCGAAAGCGTGCGCCTTGCGTTCATTGCCGCGCTGCAGCATCTGACTCCGGCGCAGCGGGCCGTCGTCATCCTGCGTGACGTGCTCGCCTGGCAAGCCAGCGAAGTCGCCGAGCTGCTGGACATGTCCGTTGCCGCGGTCAACAGCAGCCTGCAGCGTGCTCGTGCTCAACTGCACAAGATGGACCCGGAGGCGGGTGGTGAGCCGATGACGGACGATCGCGCCAAGGAGCTTCTCGCCGATTACGTCGAGGCTTTTGAGAACTACGACGTGCAGCGGATCGTGCAGCTGCTGGCCAAGGATGCCGTCTGGGAGATGCCGCCGTACGTCGGCTGGTATCGGGGGGCGGAGGCAATCGGACAGCTCATTGAGCGCCATTGCCCCGCCGAAGGGCCCGGTGATCAAGTGCTGATGCCGGTGTCGGCCAACGGTCAGCCGGCCTTTGCCCTGTACATGAAACAGCCAGACGGATCGTATGGCGCCTTTCAGCTGCAGGTGCTGACCCTGGACGGCGCCGGTGTCTCACACGTGGCGACGTTCTTCGACACATCGCTCTTCGCTCGATTCGGTCTCCCGCAGACGCTGAATCGTTGAAACCTGTCCCATCGACCTCAATCGGGGCGACAGCGCTGCTAGCGTGACCACGCGCCCTGCGGAGTGGCGCGGTCGCAAGGCCTTTCCGAGCTAGCGGAGCCACCATGACATCGACCACCACGGACAGCTGGACACCTGAAGTTTCCCGAGGTCTCGGCACCCTCGGCATCGTTGTCGGCATCAGCGCCCTTGTGTTCGGGATTCTGCTGCTGGTCTGGCCCGAAATCAGCCTGCTGGTCGCGGCGGTGCTTTTCGGTTTACAACTGCTGATCGCCGGAATCGTGCGGATCGTCAGCGGCATCGCCAGCGGGGAACTGGACGGTGGTGAGCGAGCGCTGTCGATCACCCTCGGTGTCCTGGTCCTGCTCGCCGGCATCTTCTGTCTGCGCAACCCGGGCCTGACCCTGCTATGGATCATCATCCTGGTCGCTTGCGGGTGGCTCATCGAGGGAATCATCCAGATCGTGGTCGGGTTTCGACGTTCCGGCGCGCGGCTGTGGCCGATCGTGTTGGGTTTAGTGTCGATCGCCGCGGCAATCGTGATCCTGGTCTGGCCGCTCTCGGCGTTGCGGACGTTCGTCCTTCTGGGCGGCTGGTTGTTGATCTTCATCGGGGTGGTCACGGTGGTGAGCGCCATCATGGCGATGCGCCAGAAGCCGGCCGAGCTGGCTGCTGCAGCGGCCTGAACAACTGCCTCCGCCTCACGTCGCTGTGTTTGCGGCCACAAGGCAGCGGCTAACTGAGGTAGAGAGACCATACTGAAGTTCCCGGCGAGGACTCCGCTCCCGGCCGGCTTGACGTGAAGAGAGAGGCATCATGCCTGCTGCACGACTCGATAGCGGCCCGGCGGCGGCCACGCCGCCAAAACCGGCCTCGGCCGCGTCAGCACTGGCGACCGCCTCGTCCGGATTGTTCGTGCTTGCTGCGATGGTGGTCATCGCGGCTGGCATCAAGACCGTGTCCAACATCATCGGACCGAGCTTCTTGGTGTTGACCTTGGTCATCACGGTGCATCCGCTACGCACAATTCTCGTCCGGCGCCGCGTCCCCAGCTGGCTGGCGAGCATCGTGGTTCTGCTGAGTGTCTACGGACTGCTTATCTTGGTTCTTGGCTCGACCGTCTGGTCGCTCACCAGGCTGGTCAATGTGCTGCCGGAGTACGCCGACGAGTTCACGAACCTCTTCAACTCTGCTCTGGATCAGCTGAGCCGGATCGGCATTGAAACCACCGACCTGCGGCGTGCCATCGAAGGTTTCAACCTGTCGAGCTTCACAGGCGTCGCATCGCAGATACTGAGCGGGATCACCAGCGGACTGTCCGTGTTGTTGCTGGTCTTGGCCATGGTGGTCTTCATCACCTTTGACGCCGCCGGCTTCGGCGAGCGCCTCGGCCTGCTGCGCAACCTCCGCCCCAACGTCGCCAACGCTTTCACCGACTTCGGCGACAGCGTACGGAAGTACTGGGTGGTCACCACGGTCTTCGGACTGATCGTGGCAATCATCGACGTCGTCGCGCTGTTGATCATCGGCGTGCCGCTTGCCCTTACCTGGGGCGTGTTGGCGCTGGTCACCAATTACATTCCTAACATCGGCTTCATCCTGGGCCTGATCCCGCCAACCCTGATCGCCCTTCTCGAAGAAGGCTGGGGCGCAGCCATCGCCGTGATCGCCTCCTACAGTGCGGTCAACGTCGTCATCCAAACGCTGATTCAGCCGCGGTTCACCGGCGACGCCGTCGGCATCACATCAACGGTCGCGTTTCTGTCCCTGATCATCTGGGCGTTTATCCTGGGCCCCCTAGGTGCGCTGCTGGCCGTGCCGGCCACGCTCCTGGTGAAGTCGCTGCTGGTCGATCATGCCGACCGCGGGCGATGGATGGGGGCGCTGCTCAACTCGACGCCCGACTTCGCCGATCCCGAGCACCCGGTGACCGACGCGCCGAACGCAGCTGCGCGAGAGCGGGCAGTTCGCCGCTGACCGGCCAGTCGACAGTGCCCGAACGAGGGCGCTTCGCAGCCGGTCCGCCGCTCCGACCGGCCTTCGGCGGGTACCCTCGCATAGGTGAACAGTAGTAACCTGCCGATCTCCTCTCCGTACCGCAGCACACCGGACGCGCCGGTCACGGAGGCGGAGCGAGAACAGCTCAGCTCGCGGCTCAATGCCGCGTTCACGGACGGGAAGCTCGAGCAGGACGACTACCAGTTCCGTCTCGACCAGCTGTTCGCCGCGACTCGAATGGGTCAGCTGCTACCCGTGGTCGAAGGTCTGCCGCCGATGCCCACCCACGCGAGTCCCGAGATCGTCGCGAGTGGCGGAGGAGAGCCGGGTCAGTTGGCCGACACGCGAAGCGCCAGCCGCTTCGCTCTGTTGCTGATTGCCGTGCTGGTCGTCGCCATTGTCCTGATCGCGATCCTTTTCGTTGTGGTGCTCTAAGAACCGGAGCATCGCGATTTGGGTCAGTCCAGCAAACCGCGTATGATCATCTGTCGGCCACCCTTGCCGGTGGTCGTTGTGGCGTGCAATCAGATTGGGAGGTCATGGCGAAGAAGGAAGGCGCGCTCGAGCTGGAGGGCACCGTGGTCGAGGCACTGCCCAACGCAATGTTCCGCGTTGAGCTTGCCAACGGTCACAAGGTCCTGGCCACGATCAGTGGCAAGATGCGGCAGCACTACATCCGCATCCTTCCGGCAGACCGAGTGGTCGTCGAACTCTCCGCCTACGATCTGACTCGCGGCCGCATCGTGTACCGGCACAAGTGACCACGTTTCGTCCATCATCCAAACGAGACGCAAAATCATCCACCACGGCGAGGCATGTTTGCGCATGCGGAGCCTGATCAAGAAAGAAGCTCGATGAAGGTCCAGCCGAGCGTCAAGAAGATCTGCGACAAGTGCAAGGTGATTCGCCGGCACGGTCGCGTGATGGTGATTTGCGAGAATCCCCGCCACAAGCAACGGCAGGGCTGAGCAAGACCCAGAAAGCGTGCTAGCACGATCGAAAGTGATTTCGATCCCACCCTCGGTCGGAGGCCGAGGCCCCGGTGATTTGGCAAAGAACTCCAAGTCGAAGGCAGCCGGGGACGCATCACGCCAGACACCTCCGCGACGCTCGTCTGATCCTTCGACAGGACCAGGGCATCAGGGTGCGTCGACCAGACGAAAGGTAACCGCCTCATGGCCCGCCTGATCGGTGTCGATCTGCCGCGCGAGAAGCGGCTCGAGGTCGCCCTGACCTACATCTACGGCGTCGGGAAGACCCGCGCCCTGCAAACCCTGGAAGCCACCCAGATCAGTGGCGACGTCCGTGTTCACCAGCTGACCGACGAGCAACTGGTCGCCTTGCGTGACTGGATTGAGGCGAACTACCAGGTAGAGGGCGACCTGCGCCGGGAGGTCGCGTCCGACATCCGACGCAAGGTCGAGATCGGTTCCTACCAGGGTCGCCGTCATCGCAGTGGCCTCCCCGTTCGCGGCCAGCGCACCCGCACCAACGCCCGCTCGCGGAAGGGCGCCCGCAAACCCGTCGCCGGCAAGAAGAAGGCAAAGTAATGGCTACTGCAGGACGCAGCACCGGCGCCGCCAAGAAGGTGCGCAAGAAGGAAAAGAAGAACGTGGTCTCCGGCCACGCCCACATCAAATCGACGTTCAACAACACCGTCATCTCGATCACCGACCCGACAGGCGCCGTGATCGCGTGGGCGTCCGCCGGTACGGTCGGCTTCAAGGGTTCCCGCAAGTCGACCCCTTACGCCGCCCAGATGGCGGCGGAGGCCGCGGGCCGGCGCGCAATGGAGCACGGCATGAAGCGGGTCGACGTCTTCGTCAAGGGACCCGGCTCGGGTCGGGAGACCGCGATCCGCTCCCTGGGAGCGGTCGGCCTTGAGGTTGGCGCGATCTCGGACGTCACCCCCGTACCGCACAACGGCTGCCGCCCGCCCAAGCGGCGTCGCGTCTAGGCGACTCAGAGACAAGGACTGATTGAAACATGGCTCGCTATACCGGTCCCATGACCAAGAAGTCGCGTCGGCTGGGCGTTGACCTGGTCGGCGGCGATTCAGCGTTCGAGCGCCGTCCGTACCCGCCCGGCGTGCACGGCAAAGGCCGCACCAAGGAGTCGGAGTATTCGCTACAGCTACGGGAGAAGCAGAAGGCGCGATTCTCCTACGGCGTGCTGGAGAAGCAATTCCGCCGCTACTACGAGGAAGCCAACCGGCTGCAGGGCAAGACGGGTGACAACCTGCTGCAGATCCTGGAGTCGCGGCTGGACAACGTGGTCTACCGGGCGGGTTTGGCCCGGACGCGACGGCAGGCCCGTCAATTCGTGGTGCACGGCCACTTCCTCGTCAACGGCCAGAAGGTGGACATCCCGTCGTACCGGGTCAGCCCCCACGACGTCGTCGATCTGGCTCCGAAGGTGCGTGAAATGACGCCGCACATCGTCAACCGGGAGACCCACAACGAGCGTGAGGTACCCGGCTGGATGCAAGTCATCCCCGAACGCGGGCGAATCCTCATCCATCAACTGCCGGTCCGCCAGCAGATTGTGATCGATGTTCAGGAGCAACTCATCGTCGAGCTCTACTCCAAGTAGTAACGCGTGCCGCTTCAGCCAAGCTGAGCGCGCGTGATCTCGGACCGCCGGATGCGGTTCGGGTTCCGCGGGATCAAATAGCGGGTTCCGCGGGGAAGGAAGAACTGTCATGTTGATTGCACAGCGACCCACGCTGTCCGAGGAGCCGGTGGGCGACAGCCGGTCCCGCTTCGTCATCGAGCCACTGGAGCCGGGATTCGGCTACACGCTCGGCAACTCGCTGCGCCGTACGCTGCTTTCGTCCATTCCGGGCGCAGCCGTCACCAGCATCAAGATCGACGGCAACCTCCACGAGTTTTCCACTCTGGAAGGGGTGGTCGAGGACGTCACCGAGATCATTTTGAACCTCAAGGGCCTGGTCGTCTCGTCCGAGGAGGATGAGCCGGTCACGATGTACCTCCGCAAGGCTGGCCCTGGAGCGGTCACCGCGGCCGACATCGCACCGCCGGCAGGAGTGGAGGTCCACAATCCCGACCTGCACATCGCCAACGTGAACGAGGACGGCAAGCTGGAGATGGAGCTAGTGGTCGAGCGTGGCCGCGGCTACGTCTCTGCGGTCCAGAACAAGACCGCCGACGCCGAGATCGGCCGCATCCCGGTTGATTCGATCTACTCGCCGGTGCTGAGGGTCACCTACAAGGTGGAGGCGACCCGCGTCGAACAGCGTACGGACTTCGACAAATTGATCTTGGACGTGGAGACGAAGCTGGCGATCCGGCCGCGGGACGCAGTGGCGTCGGCGGGTCGCACCCTGGTCGAGCTGTTCGGTCTGGCACGCGAGCTCAACCTCGAGGCCGAGGGTATCGAGATCGGCCCGTCGCCGATCGACGAGCAGTTGGCTGCCGACCTGGCGCTGCCCGTGGAGGACCTGAACCTGACCGTGCGGTCCTATAACTGCCTCAAGCGCGAGGGCATCCACACAGTGTCCGAGCTGGTATCCCGCAGTGAGCAGGACCTGCTGGACATCCGCAACTTCGGATCGAAGTCGATCGACGAGGTCAAGCTGAAGCTGCACGAGATGGGCCTGTCGCTCAAGGACAGCGCTCCGGGCTTCGATCCGCTGACCGCCATCGGCCGGTATGACGACCTGGATGACGAGGACGTCGATTTCTCCGAGACCGAGCAGTATTGAGCCAGGGGGCGACCCCCTTGGACCCCCGCAGTCGTCCTACCTACTAAAGCTCTGGAGAGAAGATGCCATCACCGACGAAGGGCGCTCGGCTGGGCGGCAGTCCCGCGCACGAGCGCATCATCCTGGCCAATCTCGCTAGCCAGCTCTTTGAGCACGGACGGATCGTGACCACCGAGGCGAAGGCCCGGCGGCTCCGGCCGTTGGCGGAGAAGTTGATCACCAAGGCGCGCCGTGGTGACATCCATTCCCGCCGGCTGGTGCTGACCACGGTCAAGGACAAGGGCGTGGTGCACACCTTGTTCACTGAGATCGCGCCCACCTTCGCCGATCGCGAGGGGGGCTACACCCGGATTACCAAGGTGGGCCCGCGCAAGGGTGACAACGCTCCGATGGCCGTCATAGAGCTCGTCACAGAGTCGGTCGAGGACAGCAAGAAGGTCAACGCCAAGAGCGCCGGACCAGCCAAGAAGGCGCCGACGAAGAAGGCGGCCAAGAGCGCTGCCCCGGCTTCAGCGGCAGGAACTGCTGTCAACGAGCCAGCACCTACATCGGCTGCAACCAATGAGCCGGCGCCGGCCGAACCGGTTGAGGCGACCGAGCTCGACGCCGAGGAGCTGGTCACCGAAGAGGCGCCGGCCGAGGAGCTCGTCGGTGACACCGAGGAGCGGGAGGCGCTGACGCAGTCGCAGCAAGCTCCCAGCGACGACACCTCGGATGAGGAGGCGGCCGCGCCGACCACGGAGTCACGCGACACCAAGTCCTGAATCGTCCAGACGTGAGGGCGGCGCTTCGTGCGCCGTCCTCACGGCAACCGGCAGAATGCTGAGCATGCTGCTGTCCCGGCTGGCCGAGACGTGGAACGCACTGTCGGCGACCCGGTCCCGCAACGCAAAGCGTGACTTGATTGCGGCCATCTTGGCTGACGCCACGCCTGAGGAGATCGAGGTCGTCGTCTCATACCTCTCGGGAGAGCTGCGGCAGCGACGTACCGGGTTGGGATGGCGCTCGTTGCAGAGCCTCCCCGAGCCAGCCGCGGCGCCATCGCTAGAGGTGGTGGACGTCGACGGCGCCTTCGAGGAGATCTCTGCTCTTCACGGAGCAGGCTCTGCCGCCGCTCGCGCCAGCGCCACCAACGAGCTTTTCGCTCGAGCGACAGATTCGGAACAGGACTTCCTCCGGGGGCTCATCTTTGGCGACCTCCGTCAAGGAGCGCTCGAGGCCCAGGTGCAAGAGGGCCTCGCATCTGCGTTCGCCGTGCCGCTGGCTTCCGTCCGCCGTGCTGCAATGCTGCTCTCCTCGACCGCGGCGGCGGCCAGGCTGGCGATCACCGGTGGCCGTACTGCGCTCGATGCCGTCACGCTCCAGGTGGGCACGGCCGTGCAGCCCATGCTTGCGGCGAGTGCTCCCGACCCCGAGGGAGCCGTCGCCAAGACGGGCCTCCCTGCCGTTGTGGATTTCAAGCTGGACGGCGTGCGGGTGCAGGTTCACCGCAAGGGTCCCGAGATCACGATCTTCACGCGCAGCCTGGACGACGTGACGGCGCGGATGCCGGATGTGGTGGCGCTTGTCGCTGATCTTCCGTCGGATCAGATCGTGCTGGATGGCGAGGTTCTCGCCTTGAGCGCTGACGGCAGACCCGAGCGGTTCCAGGTCGTGGCGTCCCGGGCCATGAGCAGTGCCGATGTGGCGGCGGCCGCAGAGCGTCTGCCGTTGCAGGCGTTCTTCTTCGACCTGCTCCGGGTCGGTGATCATGATTTGCTTGACGAACCGCTGACCCGCCGAATTGAGGTGATGGCCGAGATCTTGCCACCATCGTTGATCGTCAACCGAGCGATCTGCGCAGACCTGGAGGAGATCTCGACGGTCTTCAGCGAAGCGGTGTCCGAGGGCTACGAGGGTCTGGTCGTGAAGAACCCGTCCGCTTCGTACGCCGCTGGTCGGCGAGACTCCGCGTGGGTCAAGCTCAAGCCCAGGCACACGTTCGATTTGATCGTCACCGCGGCCGAGTGGGGTCACGGGCGTCGGCGGGGCTGGCTGTCCAACCTGCACCTGGCTGCGCGAGATCCGGACAACGGTCAGTTGATCATGCTCGGCAAGACGTTCAAGGGGCTGACCGACGAGATGCTGACCTGGCAGACCGAACAGTTCTTGGCACGAGAGGTCCGCCGGACCGCAGGCACCGTCTACGTCGACCCATCTATGGTCGTCGAGGTCGCCTGTGACGGCTTGCAGGCATCGACTCGTTACCCCGGAGGCGTCGCGTTGCGATTCGCCCGCGTGCTTCGGTATCGCCCGGACAAGTCTGCCGCCGATGCCGACACGATCGATACCGTGAAGGCGCTCAGCGTGACGCGGCCCGAGTCGAGCACCGAGCCCTGAGCCCGCGTCATTACGTGCCCCGAGCCCGCGTCATTACGTGCCCCGAGCCTGTCGAACGGCCGGGCTCAAACCATTCAGCACGGCTGGGCGCGGAGCTGCGGACGGCCTCTCCCGGAGCAGCGAGCGGGCGGCTGAGGCGAACAGCGCCGGATGGAAGAGCAGCAGAGGCGAGCCCATCAGGTGGTACACGCGCGCGAATGCGCGATAGGCTCCGCGATCGCCGTGCGCGGCGAGCCGGCCGAGCTCCGCCATCCACCCGCCGAGCAGCCGCTGGCCCAGGCTCTGTCGCCCCGTGCTGCTCGGATAGCGAAGGTCGTCGCTGGTGACGACCGACCACGGCAGGTCGGCGACCGCGCCGATGCGTCGTTGCAGGCGCCGGGCCGCCAGCGCATCAGAGCTGGCCAGCGCATCGCGGACCAGGAGCGCTTGAGCGGCGGCGACGGTGATCCCCTGGCCGAAGGCGGGATTGAACGTGCAGTATGCGTCACCGACGGCGATCAGACCATCCGGCCAGTGCCGAAATTCGCCATAGCGCTGCCGGCGGTTTCCCGTTTGCCGATAGACGGCGACTTCGCTGACCGGCTCGAGGATGCGCACAAGGTCCGCCACGGCCGGATCTCGTAGATCAGCGAGAAACTGATCGAACTCGCTCACCCCGCGGCTTGGGCGATGGTCGCCGTAGCCGGTCGCGATGACGAGCCATTGGCCATCCTCCACCGGAAGAGCCAGACCGCCGGCTCCGGATTCCGGCGTCGCGGCCACCATAATTCCGGTCGAAATCGGCAGCGGCCCGCGACTCCGGTAGACCCGGCAGGCGTAGCCGAGCTGAGCATCGACCGTACGCGGGTCCGGCACCGAAATGCCGAGGGCGTTGAGCCATTGCGGCAGGCGAGAGCTGCGACCGGACGCATCGATCACCAGGTCGGCCTCGAGGACTGTCGAGTCTCCACATTCCACCCGCCAGGTACCACCGGACCGGCGTAGCTCGCTGACCCTGACGCCATCGTGGATCGTGACGCCGCTTAAGGCGCGCACCCGCTGGCGAACCACGTGTTCGAGCAAAGGGCGAGTTGTGGTGATGAAGTCGTACGACGGGATCCAGGTGGGCAGCCAGCCGTACTCGCCGAGCCACGGCATGTTGCCGGTGTTGAACTTGGCTCCACCGTGCCGGATCAGGTCGGCCTGCAACCCAGGTAATAGTTCCTCCGCCGCGATCAGACCCCGATGCAGCAGGACGTGGGCCTGCCGATCCTGCGGGACCCCTTTGCGCGAGGCCGGGACCGCCGGCAGGGTGTCACGTTCGACAATTGTGGCCGTTGTGCCGGCTGCCGCGCATGCGGCCGCGGCAAAGAGCCCCGCCAGGCTGCCGCCGATGATGACGACCTGGCTGGGCCGCTCTGCCATGGACCCGACGAGCTCCTGACCGTCAGGCTCGGGCGATCAGCCCGGCCGTCTGGGACCGCGCGGCCGTGAATCGAGAACGCGCGTCAGCCCAGTTGACCACGTTCCACCACGCCTTGGCGTAGTCGGCCTTGACGTTCTTGTACTGCAGGTAGAACGCGTGCTCCCACATGTCGAGCAGCACGATCGGCATCTGGGCCAGCGGCAGGTTGGACTGCTGGTCGTAGAGCTGCACGATATTGAGGCGCTGGCCTAGGGTGTCCCACACCAGCATCGACCAGCCGGAGCCCTGGATAGCCGTGGCGTTGGCCTCGAAATGAGCGCGGAACTTGTCGAAGCTGCCGAAGTATTCGTCAATGGCCGCGGCCAACTCGCCGTCGGGCTTGTCGCCGCCCTCGGGCGACATGTTCGGCCAGAAGACCGAGTGGTTGATGTGTCCGCCGAGATTGAAGGCGAGATTCTTCTCCAAGCCACCCACCGTGTCGAACGAGTCCTTCTCCCGCGCCTCCTCGAGCTTCTCCAGCGCAGTGTTGACACCTTTGACATACGTTGCGTGGTGCTTGGAGTGATGGAGCTCCATGATCTCCCCGGAGATATGCGGGGCCAAGGCACCGTAGTCGTACGGGAGATCGGGGAGGTCGTAGGCAGCCATCGAAATCCTCTCGAGAAATGTGGGTGAAGATCACAGGCGTCGAACACCATGCATCCTACGATCAACGACCCTGCTGATGCAGGGGGCATCCCTTTGGCCAACGTGTGAATGATCAGCCGGGCAATCCGATCTCCAGCACGCGGAAACCTTGAGCGGACGCGGTCCGCTCGCACCTGTAGCCCTGAGCGATCAGCCACCGCTGCAAGGTGTCGGCACCCAGGTTCTTGCCGACCACCAAGCGGGCGATCCCGGACGGCAGCAACCGGCGAAGCCAGCTGTCGAGCAGCAGATGCAGCACTTCCTTGCCAATCCGAATCGGTGGGTTCGACCAGATCTCGTCGTAGCGCACCTCAGGATCGATGTCGTCCGGGCGGCAGATATGGATCCGGTCCGCGACTTTGAGGGCGGTGGCGTTGTCCCGGCACAAGGTCAGCGCGCGTTCGTTGACATCCACCGCGTCGACCTTCGCATCGGGGCAGTGCAGAGCAATCGCGAGGGCGATCGGGCCGTAGCCGCAGCCCAGATCAAGAACTCGTGGATTCCCTTCAGGCACCGGAGAGGCCCGCAGCAAGATCGCAGTGCCCCGGTCCAACCCGTCCGGGGAGAACACGCCCGCCGCCGTGATCAGCTGAACCTCCGTGCCCCAGAGGTTGGTTTTGATCATCCTGCGCCGCTCGGCCGTCCCGGGCACGGCGCTGAAGTAGTGATCAGTCATCGGCGGTGGCCATCGCGGGCGCCACTCGACGGTTGCGCGCTTCCTCGGCCCGCATGGCGAGTTGATCATCGCGTGGGTAGCCGACTTCTTCGAGCGTCAGGCCGTGTGGCGGCATCACGTGAACCGTCGAGTCGCGCACCCTCAGCCGGGTGAGCTCGGCCAGCCAGTCAAGGTTGCGGCGGCCCGACCCGACCGCGACCAGCGCGCCCACCAGCGACCGCACCATCGAGTGACAGAAGGCGTCAGCTCGTACGGTGATCTCGATCATCTCTGGCCGGCGTTCGGCATGCAGATCGAGCAAAGTCCGAATCGTGCTGGCGCCCTGGTGTTGCCGGCAAAAGGCGGCAAACTCGCGCAAGCCAAGCAGGGCGGGAGCACCGGCGTTCACCACATTCACGTCGATCAGCTCACCGATCCGAGCGACATCGTGTCGCCGCAGCGGATCTGGCGGCACCGAGGCGTCGCTCAGCCGATAGACGTAACGACGCCAGACGGCGGAGAACCGGGCATCGAATCCTGGTGGTGCGGCCGAAATCCGACGCACCACCAGGTCGTGGGGAAGGGCCCGATCCAGACGGCGGTTGAGCGTCCGGCCGTCGTCCCCGATCGTCTGATCAGGCAGGTCGACGTGGGCTACTTGGCCACGAGCATGGACGCCGGCGTCCGTGCGGCCGGCGCAGACCAGGCTCACCGGTGCACCGAGCCGCAGCACCTTCGGCAGCCAGTCCTCGAGCTCACCTTGAACCGTCCGGCGGCCCGGCTGCGCTGCCCAACCGGAGAAGCCGGTGCCGTCGTAGGCAATGTCCAACCGCCAGCGCACGTAGCGAACTTAGACCCGGCGATACGCGAGATCGAAGATATCGCGGCCGGCGGCGAGGCCCCGCTTCTCGAAGCGGGTCATCGGGCGCGCTTCCCACCGTGGTGCCCAGCCCCCTGGGTGCTCGTTCGCGAATGCCGGATGATCGTCCAGCACCTCCCGAATCCAGCTGGCATAGTCCTGCCAGTCGGTGGCAAGGCGCCACACTCCGCTCTGGCGCATCCGGGAGGCCACTAGGTCGGCGAAGCCGGTGGTCAGCAATCGACGCTTGTGGTGCCGCGCCTTGTGCCATGGATCCGGAAAGAACAGCCAGACGCAATCCACGGTGGCGTCGGGGAGGAGGAACCGGAACCCTGCGACCGCGTCGGCCTCCACGATCCGCACGTTGCGAACCTCGTTCGCCGCAAGGTGGGCCAGGGTGCTGGCAATAGCGGGCTGGTACACCTCGAAGGCGAGGATGTTGGCCGAGGGGCGCGCTTTGGCCATCGACACCAGCGAATCGCCGGTACCTGGTCCGATCTCGACGATCAGCGGCGCCGAGCGGCCGAAGGCGGCTTCCAGATCGACCGACACACCAGGCAGGATCGACGTGGTTGTCTCGGCGCGTGGCACCGGCAGCACGAACGTGTTGTAGTGCCGCTCCCACGCGCGCCGCTGTTGCGGACGCATCCGAGTACTCCGGCGGACGAAAGAGGTGACGTCCCGTCGCACCAGGTTTCGGTCGGCGCGACTGCCGTTCAGCTGGAGATGTCCTTGCTGGAGAAGCGGGCCCAGGCGGCCAGCCAGAAGACGATCGCGTAGACCGCCGCAGTGATCAGCCCTCGCTGGAGGTTGTCGGTGGCTATCGGATCTCGCAGCAGATCGCCGAAGGAGATCCACCAGTGGGTGAGCAGCCACGGATGCAGCCAGTCGAGCTGCGAAATCGAGTCCAAGATGAACATCATCACGTTGACCAAGACAACAGCGATGGTGGCCCCAATAGGCTGCTCGGTCAGGGTGGAGATGAACAGCCCGATAGCGCCGAGCGCGGAAAAGCCGGCAGCCAGGTAGCCGCAGCACAGCAGCAACCGGAGCACCCCGCTGCCGAAGCTCACCTGGCTCCCGGAGAGGGTTGTCATGGGGCCGCCGCCGAAGAGCGCCAGACCCATGATCGCGCCTACCAGGGCAACCAGGGCCGTAGCGACAAAGGCGAAGATGACGATCGCCGCGTACTTGTTGATCAGCAGCCGGATCCGTCCGACTGGGATGGTGAGCAGATAGCGAAGCGTTCCGAGGTTTGCTTCGCCGGCCACCGTGTCACCGGAGATCGCGCTCACCGCCAGCGGCAGGAAAATGGGGAGTTCGACGGTCAACGCGGCGAACGCCACGAAAAGCCCGTTGCCGGTGATGGAGTTGATGAAGTCTGGGCCGCCGCCTCCGGGCGGGGACACACGAACCGCTATGGCGATGATCACCGGCACGACCGCGAGTACGCCCAATCCCGCCAGGTTGCGCCGACGACCGTAGATGATCTTGAGCTCGGAGAGGAGGAAACGTGGCGCCACCCGGCTTCGCGGAGACGCGCGAACCTGCAGTACGTCAACCGCTGACATCGAAGCCCTCCCCAGTCAAGGAGACGAAGACGTCTTCCAGGCTCGGCTTCAGGACCGCGAATCCGAGAACCGGCACGTCCTCGTTCACGAGGTTGGGCACGATCTTCTCGACGGCGACGTCGCCGATGGTGGCGGTGACTGAGCCT
>OCZS010000163.1_pt1 | contig 21255 bp, 20 predicted proteins | sample 1539071 | NCBI WGS metagenome assembly OCZS01 (sample SAMEA3113584, study PRJEB22503) | soil metagenome
AGGTAGGCGAAGTTAGCTTAGCCTGGTTAGGGTACGAGCTTCCCAAGCTCGGGGTCGCGGGTTCAAATCCCGCACTTCGCATATATGCTAAAAATTTCCTATTTTAAAAATTGCTACTTCCTTTGTCCTAGCATCGAATATTTCTAATCCTGACTTAACCGTTCAATGGTCTCGGTAAACAAATTTAGATATCAATCAACTATTCCTTAACCATATTAATGAAAGTACATATATATTGCATTTTTATCAAAATATCTATTTCTTATTTATTTTATTTTTATAAATGTCAATAAATATTAAATGCACATATACACAACTTAAAACCGATATGGAGATATTTTATTTCTACAAGATTGGAATTATTATACCTCAATATGTATACAATATATTTACTATGAACTAAACGATACTTTATAGTTAGGGGTAATAATAAAAGAACATCCTTATTTTTTCTTATCTAATGGAAGACTAAAGAAGAATGTTGCTCCAATCCCTGATCTATTGTTTTGTGCCCAAATTTTACCTCCATGAGCATCTATAATATTTTTTGAAATGTACAAACCCAAACCTGTTCCTTTATCAGATTTCGTTGCAAATTTACAAAATAAACGTGGAAAAATTTCAGGATGAATTCCACTTCCAGTATCTTCCACACTAATAATGACATTATTGTTTGTGTTTTCTATTTTTATCTTTATAAATCCTTCATCAGTAAATTTTAATGCATTACTTAATAAATTACTAACTACTTGATTGATTCTTTCTTTATCTCCAGATACTTTTAGGTCAACAGGTTCATAGAATATTTTTATATTTTTAGTTCCTATATCCCCTGAAGAAACTTGATTTTGGATGTCTCTAATAGAATTAGATAAAACGTCATTAAGATTAAAATAGACTTTTTCTAGCTTTAATGAATTACTTTCAATCTTAGTAACATCAAGAATATCAGATGCTAATCTGTCTAACCTTTTTGCGTTACGTATTATCAATTGAATCTGTTCTTCTTCTACTTTGACAGTTTTAGTTTTAGGATCAAGATCTTCTTCAATTATTTCGACTTCTCCAAGTATAGGCATGATTGGGGTTCTCAATTCGTGTGCAGCGATATTGATAAATTCTTTTTGCATTTTATCATGTACTTTTAATTGTTCATTTGCTTCTTCCAGAAGTTCGTTTGACTTCATTAGAGATATGTTTGTATTTTTTAGTTCTCCTGTTCGTGTATTGACTTCCCCTTCTAATCTCTTATTCCATGACAAAATTAGATAAATTATTCCAAAAGTAACTGAACCAGTTATAACTACAATTAGAGTACTAAAATTATTTTGTTGTGCTATCAGGGAACCTACATTACTTGCCAATTGATGAGGAAAGCTTACGTATAATGTCCATAAATATTTTCCATTTATTACAATTGGCTCATATGAGAGTGTTATAGTTGACCCATTATAAGTTAAATCTTCTGCTAAAGATTTTCCTTCTAAACCTTTTTTTATGATTTTATTATAACTTTCCCTCAGATCATTTGGTATTAAAGATTGGAATTCATTTGACATATAATTATTACCTATTAGTGACTGATTTCTCGCATATATTATGACACCATCTCTATCCATCAATCCGACATTTCCAATAATAGAAGATGTCATTTCATTTTGAAGAAATACACCAAGTGATTTTACACTTATTGCTGCTACCAGTACTCCATCAAATATTTGCTTGGCATTATAAGTATTATTTTGATATTTTAATATTTGTTGTTTTATTAATGGATAAGAAATGTATAAAAATGATGAGGGGCTTCCTTTAGATGTAATAGAAGTACTATAAAATGGAGTCAGTGTCTTTTTAGGATTTAGGAAAAAAGGTTGGTTTTGAGTGTCTAAAATTTCACTAGCTTTATCAGTTTGATATATTTTACTAGATGTCACAATTCTGCCATTAACATCTATCCAGTAATATGCATCTGTAATATTGAGGGTAGACGATTGTGCTGAATAAAGTAAATTTTGCACTTGATCAATATTACTTTCAAAAAGAAAAGGAGAAGATGTTAAAACTTTTAGGTTAGAGTTTATGGAGTCCAGACTATGAACAAGGATTCTAGACAAATCGTACGCTTGAATTCTTGCATTGGATTTAATATCTTCTTCTGCTATTTTCTTTATTTCGTCAGCGGTAAAAGATGCCGATTGATAAGAAATAATAGATAGAGAACCTATTCCAATTATAATTATTATCAATAATAATGAAACATTATTTTTGAAAACTGATAGGCCTATCAAGTATTGACAATATCATGATTATTTAAGATTAATAAATTAAATGTTGAGAATTCTTATAGTAAATTTCTCTATATTGTTCGTTATTCGGACAGCGTACAATAATCGTTCATTGAATTTAGCCAATTATTGATTAGAGACAACAACCATTAAAGAATCACCGAATTAACCTTGAGCTTGAAATTTTTGTAATTCCTTTTTGTTGCATTTCCACAAATTTCGCATTCTTTAATAGCTGGCGGATATTGTTTTTTACATGTTTTACAAAAATTCTTCCATTTTCTTAAGGTTACTATCCCATCATTCCCTAAAGAAATAGTCTTAATTTTAAGGAAATTAGATACGTTTAGAATTGAATAATCATCCGATACTAAAATGCTATTCAATTGATAAGCTAAAGATATAATAGAAATATCAGCTTGTGAAAGTTTTTTAATATCTCCTAAAAGATTTGCAGTATAAATTATTTTATCAATTGATTCTTTCGTTGGGTCTTGTATAACTAAGGCTCCTGATGAAATTAGTAAATCTAGGGTCATAGAGGATTTTAATAAATGTTTAATCTCTTGTAGAATAGATGTTGTTGTATAGAATTTAGAGTGGAGAGAACGATAGAAACCAGCATAGAAAGCACTAGAATCTAAAATAAAAATGTTAGAATCCAAGTTTTTCAAGTTGTCTAAAGCCTTTCTTTCTTAATCTTATAAAACGAGCATTAATTGGGAACCGAGTTATTTTGATAGTACTATTTTCTTCAACCAAAAATTTATCTTGACCATCAATTATTAAATCTAATTTGTGATTACTATAAATTTCAATCTCCTCTGGAGGTATTATTATAGATGGTAATTTATTAATTGAAGCTATTGGATTAATTACTAAGCAATTTAATTCTTCATGTACTACAGGTCCTCCTAAAGAAATTGAATGACCAGTTGATCCCGTTGAAGTAGATACTATTATTCCATCCATGCGCTGAGTAATGATACCATCTCTAAATTTTAACGTTATAGTTGGTGTTCTAGTAAGATTATTTCTAAAAAGTAAGATATCATTTAAAGCAGGAAGAAAAAGTTTATTGGATAAAGAAGCTTGGATTCTAATTCTTTCATCATAGTAATAATTTCCATTTAAAATTGCATCGAGAGCATAATCAATTAGGTCCAATTTAATTTCAGAAAGTATCCCTCTAGTACCTCCAACATTAATACTAAAAACAGGAATATCACTTGGATGAAATCTAAAAGCTCGTAAAGTTGTTCCGTCTCCTCCTAGTGCGATTATAAGATCAATTTCATTTACTAGTGAGGTAAAATTAGAACTATTATTTTTAAAATTAGATGTTTCAAAGGGAGGGATAAATGATACTTTAATATTTTTACTTGAAAGTATTTTAGTAATATATTCAGATGCTTCATATGCAGTTTTATTTAGATTCTTTGTTATAATAGCAACTCCTTCAATTTTTTTAATCATAAATCATACCTTATAACAATATTATAGTCTTAAATGCATTTTTATTATTCAGTTATTAAAATCTAATCTGTCTAACAAAAATATTGAAAATGGTCTACACTGCTACTAATATATGAGTTCAAAAAAAAAATTTAAATTGTCTTTGAAATAAAGCACCAACATCAGTATATAATAGATTGGGCCGATAGCTCAGCTTGGTGGAGCGTTCGACTGATAATCGAAAGGTCGAGGGTTCAACTCCCTTTCGGCCCATGTTTTTACTAATAGAAATACAGAATCACACTGCTAAGGTATATCAACTATTACAATTGTCCATTTTGATATTCAAAGACTTTTAAACTACTTTTAAACTAGTTCCTTTTCCATTCAATATTAAAATTATAATTTTATAGATAATTATAGCTGTATGATGATGCAACACGACTTGATTGCATAGCAAAATTCTCATAGTTAAATGGAACCAACTGCAATTTTGGTAGACGATTGGGTTCTTCTTGGATATCATTTATTTAATCTCATTTTTAATTCAGAAATAACGAGTTAATAATTACGATAGACTAATATATACTTCATTTAATTAATTAGAAGAGATTTTTAGTTATTTTATATTAATGGATCTATTCTGATTGAAAAATTAGAAGTTTCTCTATTCACTACTTCAAGGCCATATAGGCCTAAATATGGATGTGTTAAATGGATACATATTACATCATTAAAATTCTTGATTGTAAGTTTATAATCAAATAACTGTGGAGACAATTCAGGCTTGATTCCTGTTTGAACGAGTAGAAAAGAAAGATCTAGCTTTTCTTTCAAGGTATTAATCAATTTATACTCATCTATATTTTTATATCTATCAAAATTTAAAATGCCAAATATCATTGAATTGGGTTTAAAATTCTTTATTTCTTCAGAAATAGGATTAAATAATGAATCAGTGTTTAAATTATTATCTAAATTATCATAATTTGTATCCAAATTAAGATCAATTAACTTAAGGAATTTGTCGTAATCATTAGGGTCTGCAATATTTGATCGAATCAAATTTAAAAGAGAAGAAATATCGTTGGCAATTTTAGTGTCTAATAATAGCATATGGGAATTACTAATGCAATTAGTAATAAAATTAAACAAAAATAAAATAACATATCTAATTTCTATGTTTGGAGCATATTCTAATATTACTATAGATTTCTTAGTAAATCCTCCATTTAGATCTTTGTTAAGTGAAAGATGACCGGAATCAATTTTAACAATTTTGTTTTCGATAAAAATTTTATTGTTTCGTAAACTAATAATCTGATCCCAGATATGATCATACTGATAAGTCGGTTCATATGTTTTAAAAATTCCATTATTTAAGGTGTATACAAATGAATTTTTCTTTATATCGATTCCTCCTAACTTTGTTAAATTCATCTCTCTTGTATTGATGTGATTAAATTTATTTAATTTTAGAGTTACAATCCCATCGACAAGATAATCCAAAGTTGTTAATTCGTTTCCCTCATTTACTAAAATTAACCTCCCCCCTGCTCTTTCTAACCATGTTTGTAAAACACGTTCATTATTTAGTCTCGATTCACGATCCATGAAAGAAGCTATCCCATCCCAACTATCTACTATTATCAACGGAGATCTTACATCCATCAATTGATTTGTAATACGTTCAAAAAGAGATTCTGGTTCATCTAAACGTGCATCTTCAAAAAAAGGTTCTAAACTATTAATATTGTTAGAAGATTTATTATGATTATTTGGATGTTTAATTTTAAGGTATTTATTTATCCACTTAAAGTAATAAAATAATTTATTAGGTGATACTCTTGTAGAAATATAAAAGAAATTATTCTTTATATTTAATGCTTTAAGAATTGTCAAACATAGTGCAGTTTTTCCTGTTCCTGGTTCTCCTTTAATCAATAAGGAATAAGTTTCATTATTTAAAAATTGTAGCAGATCATCAGGAATTTTAAAAGAAATATCGTAATTTTTAGTCATTGCCCAACCTCACTTAACTTAATAATTACTCTGTTATAATAATAGTTCTTAATATCAAAATATAAAAAATATCCTTAAAATAATGAGGTATTAAATTAAGATAACCACGGATTGATATTTTTTTGGAAACGTAATGCATCTATTAACCCTTCTGCATAACCTATGCTAAGTATTCCTAATTCAAGTTTATGCTGATTGAAAAATCTTTCGGCATCCAATAAATAATATTCAGCATTTTCTAATACATTATCCATTGCTTTATACTGTTCATCGAGTATAGAGGAAGAATTTCTTTCACTTTCAAGATATGATTTCATCTTTTTCAAAGCATCTTTTGCTTTTGGTAAATATTTTTCTAACATTGTTACTGCAACATGTCGAAAGAATTGAGTATTATCAAAGGGAGGATCTTTATTTGGATAAAGAGACATTATAGAATCAATTTCTGTAAAATGGAGATGACCTGTTACTATGATAGAATGAGGACCTTTGCCAAAATCTATTTTTTTAATGGATTTAACTTTTCCTCCTAAGATATTTTGATCCTTTTTTCCTATTCTTGATGCCACTATAATAAATAACTCATCAGAGATAATTTCATAACGAACATTCTCTTCGACTTCGAGAAGCATATCTATAGCCCTTGCTGGGTCTAGAAAGAAAAAATCATTTTCATTGTTATTATTGTATTCAGTTAAGATTAAAGTATGATTTCCTACTCTTAGATTTTCGTAGATTGTGTTATAGACACTTATTGCTGACATAGGATCTGACATGATTGTTGTAGTTCTTCCAAATTTGTAATTATGCAATCCAATTTCACCGATCAAAGATGAAATTCCAGAAGCACCATGAATTATTTTTATTTCAATTAGGTTTTTTTTTGCTCTTACATAAAGTTCAATAAAAGTGGTTGCCATAAAAGGATCACCATAAGTCAATATTGCTACATTATTCTCTTTTGATTGAGAGATAATAGATCTTGCATCTTCAATAAACCAACGAGGAACTATTTGTGTACGTTTATTACCATTATTTAGTAAAATTTTTAGTTGTCTGATATCATCATCATCAATATAACTTGTAAATCTTTCTATATATATAAAATGACATTTTTGCAAAGTCTCTTTTGCTAATAGACTTAATCCAGAATAACCATTTATTCCAAGTCCAATAAAACATAACATACTATGTATTAAATCGCTATTGTTATCTCTAATATTATTTATTCTGGATATTATACATTCTTGACATATGAAATAAAGATCTTTTGTAGACTTCGATCCCTGAAAGATATTCTTCTATATTTACATGTTCATTAACACTATGAGAAGAATGTGGATCTCCTGGACCGTAAGTAACCACAGGAATTTTAAATGCATTTCCAATAATATTCATATCCCCTGTTCCTGTTTTTCTTAGTAATGCAGGTCTTTTTTTACAAACGTCAAGAATAGAAAGAACAAGAGACCTAACTAATGGAGAGGAAAAATCAGCTTCGAATGGTTCTGTAAAATCTTCAATTATAAAATTAGTTTTTATTCCATTTTCTTTTGATATTTTTGAAATGAGAATTCTAATAGAATCAAAAACTTGTTGACAAGTGACCCCATTTGGAATTCTAATATCCATTGTTATTTTACACTTTTGAGGAGTGACATTGTGACTAGAACCACCAAAAATTTCTGTAAGACAACAACTAACAGAATTACTTCTTTTTTCTTTCTCATAATTCTTATTTAATGCAGTTTTTATCTCATTCCAAAAATTATAGACTTCCTCAATAGAGTTTTTTGCTAACCAAGGAGCACTTGCATGTGCACTGTCTAAAACATCACATATTAATTTTAGAGCTAATCTTCCCTTATAAGAAATTGTAATATTTTGTATACCACTAGGTTCACCAAATATGGCGTAATCTATATCTAAATTATTTTTAACAAGATGCTTACTTCCTGTTGCATTTCCTTCTTCATCAACTACACCAGCAAATATTATAGTACCATTTTGTTTGGGGAACTCAGATGCAGCCAAAAGCATAGAAATTAAGGGAGCTTTAGCATCTGATGCTCCCCTTCCATACAAGAAGCCATTTTCTATTCTTACAGGAACTTTATTTGGAACAGTATCCATATGACCGCAAAGCAATATTCTTGGATACCCTCTTCCTTTGGTGGCAATAATATTTCCAACACTATCTATATGAGCTTGTTCAAAACCAAGTTCATTAATACACTTATCCTTTAGGAGATTAGCTAATGGACCTTCAGACCTAGATGGAGTATAAAGATTAAGTGACTTTTTTAAGAGCTCTATTGCATAATTAGATGAAACCAATGTATATCTAATTAATTTGGTATTGTAAAGAGTAATCTACAATCATATCTTGAATATTGATTTCAGTAATTTTTACTGTATTTTTAAACTCTGTTGTATTATTTACTTCATGTACCAATAGACCTTCTTTTGAACTTTCCATTAAATCTACTCCTACAATCTTTCCACCTACAGCTCTAGAAGATTTAATACAAATATCTTCCAGTTCATCTGTAACGGGACAGTTTTCAGCTCTACCTCCTAATGCCATATTAGTTTTCCATTCATCAGATTCAGAATATCTATATATTGCAGCAGCAACAACGTCACCTACTACTATAGCTCTTATATCACGAGGCGGGCGAGAAACAAATTCTTCTAAATAATATACATGGTAAAGAGGAAACATATGTTCTCTATCCTCAAATACAGCTTTTGCTGCATCTTTATCACGTAATAATGCTATCAATCTCCCCCAGCTTCCTATAGTAGGCTTAATAATAGCAGGATATCCGAAATTTTCTAATGCTGAAAGTGCAGAATTGGATGAAAAAGCTGTTATTACTTTGGGGGTTCGTATACCTTTTTTTTGTAGTAACATATGAGTAAATAATTTGTTTCCACAGGTAACATTAGTGTTTAATGGATTAATTACATTTGCTCCTAATCCTTCTAAGGCTGCAGTAGAATGTAGATTCTTGAAATAACTAACACATCTTTGAATAATGGTTCGATTAGTATATTCAGAAGAAAGTGTATTTAAATCTAAAACAATATCTTTGCAATCAATTTTTTTTATTTCAATTCCTTTCTTTTTAGCAGCTTCATAGATAGCCTTTTCTTCCCATCTTATAGTATCATAAAGAAGTGTGAGAGAAGAAGATGTATTCTTTCCCTCAGTCACTGTCCCCAATCCTCGCCGACTACTTGAGCGGGTTTTGTTGTAAATCCACCTTCATTTTTTACCAATTCATAGCTTGATCCACAATCTGGACAAGATACGATTTCACCTTCGATTGAATCTTCTGGTATTTTGATTTCGGCATCACATTCCTCACATTTTACCATATTTTATTCACTCCTTTTTTACATTGAATGTTTCTTCATTAAGTATCTTTCTTTCTAATTTCTCATCAAGATATAATTCTAATACATCACCCATTCTAAGTTCTTTTAACCCCTTGGCAAGATTTTCGGCTTCACGTATACTCGTACCTAGACCAAGTAAAGATAACAAATATGCCGCCCCATTTTTTCCTGCTAGTTCTCCAAACACAATCTTTCTTCTGTTTCCTACTAGACGGGGCTCAATAATTTCATACGCGGAAGGATTCCTCAAAATCGCTGCAAGATGAGTCCCAGCTTTATGTTTATACGCACTGTCTCCTACTATAGGTTTAGATTCTGGAATCTCCAAACTTGTATATTGTGAGATAGTCTTTGACAAGTCCTTTAACATATGCAGTCTTAAATTGTTATCAGAACCATATATGAGTGTCAATGCAATGGAAGTTTCGGCAAGCGAAGGAATACCTGTCCTTTCTCCAAAACCATCGATCGTAGTGTGAATCTGATCGGCACCAGCTTCACAACCAGACAGTGCGTTAGCTAATGCTAATCCAACATCATTATGACAATGTACATCTAGAGAGCTTTTTGATGTATCTATTTTATCATATACCATTTTGACTAAATTATACATCCCATTTGGGCGCATTATACCCACTGTATCTGGAATGCTAATTCTTTCTACTCCTAATCTATTCATTTCATTACACATCTCTAAGAGAAAAGAAGGTTCAGTCCTACTAGCATCCTCCATCGTGAAGCGACATTTTAAACCATGTGATTTGATATATTCAACTACTTCAATGGCTCTATTTTTTGCCTCCTCTTTAGAAATTTTTAGCTTTGCTCTAAGATGAATATCAGATATTCCCATATAGGTAGCTATCCAAGTTGAATTAGTTTTGAGAGCAATATCAACATCTGATTTTATTGCTCTAACATGAGCAACAATATCTGCTTTTAATCCTTGTTTGATAATTGTTTTTGTCGCTTCCAAGTGATCAGAAGACACAACAGGACTAATTTCTATTTGATCTACCCCAAATGAATCCAACATCCATGCAATTTGAATCCTTTGTTTGATAGTAAAAGAAACTCCTGGATGTTGTTCTCCTTCTCTTAATGTAGAATCAAGAATTTTTATTTTTTTTTTTTCATGACCCACATTATTGTATTGATGCGCATAATAGTTAGGATCATCTGATTTAAGTATCATTTTAACGATATTATTACACGTTTCGTATGTGATATAAATGTTAACGCTAAAAAATGAAAGTAAAATTCTGATATTTACTGCAGTACTTAACTAGAATATCATGTATTTTTTAAAGTTTTAAGAATAATCACGGTATTTGTATCTGAAACCCCTTCAATTTTTCTGACTTCATCGATATAAGAATTGATTTCAGAAATTTCAGGAGCACTGATAATTGCTGCAATATCATACTGTCCAGTTATTTCATAAACAACATCAACTCCTTCTAAATTTAATAATTTAGACGTTACTGTGGATGTATCAGAGCTTGAGGCAACTGAAATAAGAGTTATTGCGCTAGTTTTTCCCCTATTATTGATTTCAATTGTGAACTTTTTAATAACGTTATTATCAGTTAAATTTTTAATCCTTCTCCTTACTGCTGATTCAGATAAGCCAATAGTATTAGCTATTTCTACAAATGGTTTTCTAGCATCATTTTGAAGAATCTTTATTATTTTTTCATCGAATGAATCAATATTATTTAACATCTTTTCTTTCCTCTTCTTTAGTTAATAATTTATCCATAATGCTTAAGGTTTTTGCTACCTTAACCTCATCAAGTACTAATGGTGGCAATAATCGAATTATATTTCTCCCTGAGTATAACATAAGGAGACCTTCTTTAATTCCATCAAATAATATATCCTTAATATCAAAACGTAATTCAAGAGCTAACATTAAACCTAATCCTCGTACATCTCTTACAATTCTATGATTCTCTTTAAGTTGGAACAATCCATTTTTGAAAATATTCCCAACTTTTGCAGCATTCTCGACGAGATTTTCTTCTATTATAGATTCTATAGTAGCTATACCTGCAGAACAAGAAAGTGGATTTCCTGCAAAAGTTGAAGAATGTTCTCCTACTTTCATAGCATCTAGGATCTCAGGTTTACATAGAGTTAAACCCATTGGTAATCCTCCAGCTATACCTTTAGCTAGACACATAATGTCTGGAGTTGTTGACCAATGTTCACCAGCCCACATTCTACCGGTTCGTCCTAATCCAGTTTGTATTTCATCAAAAATTAATACTAAATTATTTTGGTCACAAATCTTTCTTATTTGTTGTAGAACTCCATCTGATGGAACAATTATTCCTGTTTCACCTTGAATTGGTTCAATAATAACTGTCCCAATAGAGTCATCCAATGATTCTTCAATCTTTGATGGATTACTGTAAGGTACAAATTTTACTCCTTCTAACAATGGTTGAAATGATTTTCTATATTTCTCATTGTGTGTTACAGATAATGCACCAAAAGTTTTTCCATGATATCCCCCACTCATGGCGATTATTCCACTTTTACCTGTGAATTTACGAGAAAACTTTAAAGCAGCTTCAGTAGATTCAGCACCACTATTGCTAAAGAAAATCTTAGATAATTTTTTTGGCGAGATTTTGGACATTTTTTCTAGGAATTCTAATCGAACATTGTTATAGATAGACATATGACATGTTATAAGTTTCTCAGATTGATTTTTAATTGCATTTATTACACGATCGTTACAATGGCCAATTAATGCAACACCATAACCACCCATACAATCAATGTATTCGTTTCCCGAAACATCCCAAACGATAGCTCCTTTTCCTTTTGAAATATTTATTGGAAATCTCTGATAAAGATTTCCAAGATAATTATCTTCACTCACTTTGTTATCACCGTACAATTAGTATGAAATAGTGCAGAAGAGACTGGATTTTCAACGTCACCTGAAGCTATAATTGCTTCCTTGACTCCCATATCTAAAGATTCTATACATGCCATTACTTTTTTCTCCATTCCATGACCAATTTTTGGTATAGATTCCTTTGCTTTATCATACGTTATTTCTTTTACCAGCTCATCATTTAGAATTAAACCATTGACATTAGTAATAAAAATTACTTTATCCGCGGATAGTCCCCCTGCAATATAGGCAGCAGCCCTATCGCCGTCGATATTTAAAAATTCATTTTCTTCGCTTAAAGCTATTGGAGAAACAACTGGTACAAAATTCCCCTCTATTAAATTTCTAATTAATAGTGTATTGATCTTGTTTATTTTTCCCGTATAACCACCATCAATTATCATTTTTCTACCTTTATCATTAACAACCAGAAGCTTTTTCTTTCTTAATGCTTCGATTGTAGATCCATCAATTCCCGATATTCCTGCTGCACTTATCCCGTTACTTAAAAGCAATCTGACGATAGTTTTATTTATTTTTCCAGACATAACCATGGTATATATTTCTGCAGTTTCCTTGTCAGTATATCTACTTTTTACACCTCCAGGAGAAACAATAAATTTTTGTTCTTTTCCCAATTTATTACCAATAATAGTGACATCCTTACCTCCCCCATGAACAAGAACAACCTTATCTTGTTTTAATATATTTTTAAGGTCTGAAATAGTCGATGAATGTAATCCATCTACTATGCTACCACCAATTTTAATTACGATCATACCGGTGTTAATGGAGTTAATTTTAATCCATCCATTTCATCGAAACCAAACATGACATTCATATTTTGTATTGCTGAACCTGCTGCACCTTTCATGAGATTATCAGAAGCTGAAAGTGCAACAACTCTATTGTTATCCTCATCAATATCAAAACCAATATCACAGAAATTGGAGCCAATTAAGAATTTTGGGTCTGGAAATTTATACAATCCCTTTTTATCTTTGATAAACCTTATAAACGGTTCATTTTTGTAAGATTGTCTATAGAGTTTCCATAGATCTAATTCACCAATTGTTTTAGTCAAAAAAGTATGATTAGTTGTTAGTATACCCCTAACAAGATTGACAGCATGAGGACTCATACTAACTTTTATATTCTTTTTAGATAATACGCTAAGTTCTTGAATTATTTCGCCCGTATGTCTATGTTTGGCTGGTTTATAAGGTCTGATAACCCCATATCTCATAGCATGATGTGTCCCTGCATTTGCTTGAGCACCTGCACCAGAAGAACCAATTTTACTATCTACAACTATATGATCTGTATCAATAAGATCATTATCAATAAGTGGTTTTAGTGCAAGTAAGGAAGTCACTGCCATACATCCTGGACATGATACTAATTTGGCTTTTTTAATCTCTTCACGATGAATTTCCGGAACTCCATAAACTGATTTTGAAAGTAAATCTGGAAAAGGATGTTCCCATCCATACCATTTTATATAATCTTTAGGATTATGTAAGCGGAAATCTGCAGAAAGATCTACTATTTTAATATCTCGTTCATATAAATTTTTAACAATTTTATTCGCATTTCCATGTGGAACAGAAACAAATACTAGATCAGATGAATCTGCAATTTTATCAAGATCCATTGATGAAAAGGTAAGGTCTATGAATCCTTTTAAACTTGGATGAAGTCTATGGACATATTCTCCAACATGTTGTCTAGATGTAACCACATTAACCGTTACTTTGGGATGAGTTACTAATAATCTAAGTAATTCTCCGCCAACGTATCCCGACGCACCTATAACTCCTACTTTCATTGTTATGAACTATAGATTAGAATATTACTGCATCTTATGAATTTTTTTATCATTTAAAGTAAAGACAAATATTAATTGAATTTCTATTTTTTAAAAACTTTTAAAACATACTCAATCATAGAATTTGGTATATCTACTTGAGATACTTGTGATGCTCCTCTAAATTCAACATTACTATTAATCTCATGTATAACAAATCCTTTATTTTCATCTTCCATAACATCTACTCCGAGAATACCCCCTCCTACTGCATTGGATGCCTTAATTACAATATCTTCTAATTCTTTTGTAATTGGTGCAAGTCCTGTATGACCCCCCCTAGCAACGTTTGTTCTCCATTCATTTATAGCAGAATATCGATATACGGCGGTAATAATTTGATCTCCAGTAACAATACATCTAATATCCCTAGGTGGTCTATTTATCATTTCTTGGACGTAATAGATTCTAGAAAATGCGGAATCATTTTCCTCTCTCATTTCCATGATAATATTTACCATTTCTTCATTTCGAATAGGAAAAACTCCTCTCCCCCAAGAACCAACAAGTGGTTTTAAAACTAAAGGGAATCCAAGTTTATTTGTCAATTCTTTAAAAGATTCAGCGCTAAAAGTGAAATATGTTTTTGGAGAAGGAATTTCAGATTTTGCCAAAATGAGAGATGTTCTTAATTTATTGCCACAAATCTCATTTACATCATAATTGTTTATTACCTTATGCCTCAAAAATTCAAGGCAATATGTGATATACAGGCCTCGATAATGACTTAAACATCGTTGAAGAAAAATATCACCTTTAATAGGATTATTTTGATTTATTTCTGTACTAAAAGAAATAGGTTTAGCATCTATTAAATGAGTAGTTATTCCTCTATTGGTAGCCTTATCGTATAGTTCTTTTTCTTCGAATCGTAGTTTATCATAAATTATAGAAAGTTCCATATTTTCTCAAACTTATTCTCCCCAATCTTCTCCTACCGACTCTGCTGGTTTCATGTCTACTTTACCTTCAGAATTAGAAGTTATTTCGAATTCGGCCCCACAGTCTGGACAGGAAACAATCTCACCCACTACTACATCTTCTAGAATATTTAATTCTCCTCCACAGTCTTTGCATTCACTCTTCATTCTATTGTTCATCTCCTTTATTCTCTTTTTTATTTAAATTAATTGCTATAGAATTTGCTGTAATAGATTGCAATCCCCATAATTCAACAAAACCTTTTCCTAGTTGCTGATCAAAAATAGAGTCAGAACTATACGTTGCCAAGTCATTCTTATATAAAGAAAATTTAGATTCTCTTCCTACTATCCGCATGGAACCATTTTGCATTCGCATTTTTACTTTTCCTGTAACTCTGTTTTGTGTTGCATCTATAAACTTATCCAAATCATTAACTAATGGATCCTGCCAAAGGCCAGAATAAGTCATCCAACTCCATTGCTGATCCACAATATGTTTGAACCTCAATTCGTGAGAGGTTAATACCATTTTCTCAAGATCTTGATGAGCTTGAATTAATACAATTGCTGCAGGACATTCATACACTTCTCGAGACTTTATACCGATAATTCTATCTTCTATATGATCAACAATTCCTACACCGTATGATCCTGCTTTAAAATTAATATAATTTATCAGATCTATAAGATTCATCCTTTTGCCATCAGCTGTTATAGGTAGACCTTTTTCATATTCTATTTCCATATAACCAACATCTGAATTCTTAAATTTAATAAATTTGAAACAACTTTCTGGTGGTTCAACAAAAGGATTTTCGAGATCTCCACCTTCTATTGACCGTCCCCATATATTCATATCAATACTATATGTCTTGACTTCAGTAGATATGGGAATGTTATGTTCTTTTGCAAATTGAATTTCTATATCTCTTGTTAGATTCATGTCTCTAATTGGTGCAATAATTCTTAAATTTGGATTAAGTGATTTGATGGTAATATCGAATCTGACTTGATCGTTTCCTTTACCTGTAGACCCGTGAGCTATTGTTTTGGCATTTTCTTTATTTGATATCTCAACTACTTTCTTTGCAATAAGCGGCCGTGCTAACGCAGTTCCCAAAGGATATTGGTTTTCATACAAGCCGTTGGCTTTTATACAATGAGAGATATATTCATTTACGAATTCTTCTTTAGCATCTACGTAGTAATGCTGAACAGCTCCTATTTCTTTAGATCTAGTTTCGATTTCTTTGAAATCATCATTTTGACCACAATCTACTGTTACAGTAATAACATCAAGATTATGTAAAAGCTGCAAATATTTTATACACACCGATGTATCCAAACCTCCCGAATAGGCTAAAATGCATTTTTCTTTAACCATCGTTAGCCGATGCGAATATAGTTATTATATTTATATTTTTGGATTCAGTTAATCATTAAATTTAGTTATGCATGAAATTTTATAAAAAAAAATGATAATAAAAAACGATAAATGCTATTTTATTAATTATATAGTTGAAAAATTTGTATAAAAGATATACCATGGATGAAATAAAAAATAAAGTCATTGAAACATTGGGTAACCATGAAGAAGGAATGTCTAGTATGGAATTGGCTGATGCCATTCATGTTAATAGAATGACAATAACAAAATATCTTAACGTTTTATCTGCAATCGGTTTAATAAAAAAGAAAAAAATTGGTTCAATTAATATATGGACAAGAGAATCAGGTGTAGACGATATAGAATTTCCTTTGAATTATATCCATATACAACAGAAATTTTTAACTGCATTGCTTGGATATAATAAAAGAGAATCAAGTAAAATATTACTTAATACTATTTATTCAGAAAGTGAAATCTTAAAAGTTTTAAAAGAAATAATCATTCCCTCATTAAATACTATCAATGAAATTTATAACAGAGGTAGATTAGGTAAAACAGAGCTTATTTATTTGAATAACTTATTATTTGACCTTTTAATTGTAATTGAAATATATTATAAAAATATTGAGCATAACAAAAATATTCACAATATTTTTATTGCTGGAAATGAAGATCAGATATTATATTCAAAGATATTATCATTAGTCTCTGAAGTTTCAAATTGTGATACTATATATCTTGGAAATATAGGGCAACATATAGACCCTTTTTTTGATATTGATTTACAAAGATACATAACTAAATTTTGGTCTCATAAGAAAGGGACAAAAATTATTTTTTTATGTTGCTCAGATGAAAGTTCTCTGAAATTTTTATTTAGTACTGCTGATTATATAAAAAGAAAAATGACCGAGATTATAAAAATAGTGCTATTTGTAAATCCAGAAATATTAAATTTGACAAAGGATTTGAAATTTGATTTCATTGCATCAGATCTCACTTCATTAATTATATGGATGGAAGAATTGATTAAACAAATTAGGACGAAATTTTAACCTACTTCTTCAAAATAATGTATAATAAATAATATCATATCTTATATTTATTACAAAGTTTATTTAAAAAATTTAATCCTTGCTTGATTTCGACTTTATAATTTCTATCTACTATAGGTTCCAAACCAATGTAATTATTATATTGTATCTTCCTTAATGTTTTTAATATTGAATTAAAATTAATATGCCCTAATCCTGGCATTTTTCTGTTGCTATCTGCAAAATGAATATGTTTTAAAAAATTTTTTGATTTTATGATACTATCAGAAAAATCCATTTCCTCAATATTCATATGATAAGTATCCAATAAGATTGAAAAATAGTCATTATTAAGATTAGATGTAACAAATATTGCATCGGCAGTATTACAACAAAAGGGAGTAGAATACCTATTTAATGGTTCTAATAAAAGATATACTCCAAAATCCTTTGAAAAACGAGTAAGTTCTGATAATATATTCACTGATCTTTTGAGTAATTTCTTTTTTTCCTTATTGGGAATCATTTCATGGTTCCAATCTTTTTTCAGATCATAATCTGATAATAGGCAAATATTAAAAATTGAACCCCCAAAAAAATTACAAATTTTTATACATTCTTTAACATAATTTTTTGAATAAGATAGAATATGTGGATCGGAGGTAAGGAAAATCGGGCTTATCATTCCTTTTGAGCTTGTCCATTTACCAGTTACACCAAGAACAGAAACGCTAAAAGTATTGAAAAGTTCAAAATTTTTTTTTGAATTAAAATTTGAAGGATCACCAGAAAGTTCAATATTGTTTATACCTAATTCTACTAAACCTTTAATTGTATTTTCTAATGATTCTATTTTTGTAAATGAATCAATAGTTATTGAAAATTTAACCAATTAAATCACTATATAACTATAGTTATAATATATTCATAAGATATTTTCCTATTTGAACAACGTCTAAGGAATTCGACTCATCTTTTGGCAGGTTTGAGCGAATATTTGATACATACAGCGAAAAGCCTTCTTGTGTTATCTTATTAACTGGTCTTCCATGTGATCCCTTTAGTAAGCCTGTATCAAAAGGAATGGACCTTTTTTTAGGATCTATAAATAATTCCAACGGGTCATAGCCGGGTTTCCTGTGGATATCTACCATCCTAGTAAAAGAAGGTGCCATATTTTCATCATACCACCAGTAATAACTAAACCATTTATCACGATTAGCTACAACTATAATATCGCCTGCTCGTTCATGATCAATATTAAAAGATTTCTTTTCCACTTCGGTTATTATAATATCTATATCTGAAATATTTCTTAAAATATTTACAATTCTTTCTTTATCTTGTGGAGATTTGAGATAAATATTTGCTATTTGATGATCTACTACCGCAAATGCTTTACTAAATTCGAAATCTACATATTCTTTCTCTCCAATTTTTCTCACATTTAAAAGGCCATTATTTCTTAAGATAATATTTATAGGAATTGCACCGTTAACATCATTAAAAGAATATTCTGAAAAAATAATAAATTGTGTATTTTCATAAATTTTACTCTTTTTTGTTGAATCTATTATTTTTTCTACAATACTGTCTGCCAAAACCAGATCATCAGAAACTTGATTACTCTCTTTTCCAAAACGCTGAGCAGAGTAATCGATATGTGGAATATATGTAAACATAAAATTAGGTTTACTTTTTTCTATGGTATATTGAGCTGCTTTTGTAATCCATTCACTTGATAAGCTAGAAGCTAATGGTCCCCAATATGAAGAAAGATCAAATTCTCCAATTTGTTCCACTATTTTCTCATAATAACCTACTGGTTTAGAATAACACCACATTTTCATTTCATTTTCTAAATGAATAGGCTTTGGAGTTATAATGATATCCGAATTTGAATATAAAGTATTTTGCCAAAAGAGAACAGCTGTTTTAAAATTAATATTCTTATTTTTTATGATATCCCAAATTCGTGGCACTTTTACTAAACTATTATATTGTTCCCAAAATGATACATTATAAGTCTCTCGATCCATAAAGCCATTAGAAATTATACCATGTCTATTGGGATATTCTCCCGACAAAAAGCTTGTTTGTACTGTAGAAGTGACTGCTGGGAAAACAGGCTTCATTTTAGAAGATTCACCTTTTTCAGCTAATGCAGAAATAGTGGGTAGTAACCTCGAATTAAGATGTTTTTCTTCTAAACCAACAATATCAATAACAATAACATGTTGAATCATACACAGCTTTAAACAATGAGTAATTTAAATAATATGTTAAGCATAGTTCAAAAGCTCAAAAGGTTTAGTGTCTTTAAAATAGTATAAAATTTACTCAACTCATATAGACCCTTCTTGATAAAAAAATAACAGGAGTTATTAATACTAATACTAAAATAAGGCTATAATAAACTCCTAAAATATCGGTTATAAAAATACTATCTAGAATAACTATCACAGTTATTAACTGAGATACAGATTTGATAGTAGTGGTAATTTTTTTAAACAACCTTATGTGAGAATAAATTATAATACAAGAAAATATTATTAATGGAATTAAGGATTCATAATTAAATGTACCAAGAATTATAAAGATACCTATCGAAAATATGAGAATATATATAATTATGAATGGAAGGATAGTCCAAAGATTGAAGAAAAAGTCTTTAGTTTCATTCTTACTTAAAATAGTAATGGCACTTACGTATAAAAATTCTGATAATAATGGAATCAAAAAACGAGTATCAAATATACCTCCATCTATGAGGAATATGGATTGACTAGCTCCTAAAAGGACATTTAAGCTTCTTATAATTCCCATGATAATAGATCCAAAGATTGTATTTTTTAAAAATCTGTTATACGAGAAAATAAAAGTGACCATAGCTAGAGTAATTATAAATGTATACCATCCTATAATAACCGAAATAGTTAGAGAGTATAAAAAAGATATAACCATTATAATTAAAGCATTTTTTTTTGATATTTTATTAGATGGTAAAGGACGCCAAGGTCTTTCCTTTTTATCTATTTTTATATCAAAATAATCATTTAATACCATGCCACCAATATATAAAAAAGCAGATATTGAAATTAATATAAACATATCAAAATAATTAAAATGGTCTATGCTAGTGAAGAAAATATAACCCAAAAGAATGTTAGAAATAGTAGTAAAAACATTGGGTATACGTACTAATCTAAAATAATTTATTATAGTAGATGACATATGCTTAATTAATTCCCATTAATTGCAACAATAAGATAACACGTCATGGTGTAAAAAACCTTATACAATTTAACAATAAAATCCTATTTATTAAATAAATCTTGTGATTTCATATTAAAATTATATGAAATGAAGCAATTAGAAACTAGTTAGATGATCTTCTCCTGTTTCGCAATGGATATTTACAGCACGGGCACCTATTTCCCTCATATTTTATATAAATAGCACATTCTGTACATCGTTTAAAATTTTGAGCATATAAAGAGTATTTTCCTCCTTTTTTGCTACCCAATCTACTACAATATCCTTTACAGCTCAAATATACCCAAGATAATGGAGATTGAATTAATTATTTTTTATGTTTACATTGCAATCGTTTGTATTATATTTTGTTTAAATTATTATTTACTTTTTTAACTTTAGGTAATGCAAATAATGATTAACGAAAAGAGAATTTTGTGAACAGGAATGACAAGATGGGGTCTTATTTTTCCTATATTGTTATTTTGATAAAAAAAGCTATAGAATTTCATATACAACTATTTTGAGATCTATATAAAATTAATGAAGAAATTTCTAAATTAGCATAGTAAAGTCTTTAGCTCATCATCTTACATCTATACTTCAAGATATTTAAGCATGTTAAGATAAGTTATATTATGAAAATTCAAGCATATGCAGCTCATCAAAGAGCCGGAAAACTTGAACCATTTGAATATGATCTAGGTC
>OCZS010000164.1_pt1 | contig 21241 bp, 15 predicted proteins | sample 1539071 | NCBI WGS metagenome assembly OCZS01 (sample SAMEA3113584, study PRJEB22503) | soil metagenome
GTACGGACTCGTCGGTGGGGGTGGTGACCGCCTCGTCGTAGGCGTTGGTGTGCAGCGAGTTGGCGTTGTCGTAGATCGCGCACAGCGCCTGCAGCGTCGTGCGGATGTCGTTGAAGTCCATCTCCTGCGCGTGCAGGGACCGGCCCGAGGTCTGCACGTGGTACTTGAGCTTCTGGCTGCGCTCGTTGGCGCCGTACTTCTCCCGCATCGCGACGGCCCAGATCCGCCGGGCCACGCGACCGATGACGGTGTACTCCGGGTCCATCCCGTTGGAGAAGAAGAACGACAGGTTGGGGGCGAAGTCGTCGATCGCCATACCTCGCGCGAGGTAGGCCTCGACGTAGGTGAACCCGTTGGCGAGCGTGAACGCCAGCTGGCTGATGGGGTTGGCTCCCGCCTCGGCGATGTGGTAGCCGCTGATCGACACCGAGTAGAAGTTGCGCACCTCGTGGGCGATGAACCACTCCTGGATGTCGGCCATCATCCGCAGCGAGAACTCCGTCGAGAACAGGCAGGTGTTCTGTCCCTGGTCCTCCTTGAGGATGTCGGCCTGCACGGTGCCCCGGACGGTCGACAGCGCGAGGGCTCGGATGCCGTGCGCCTCCTCGGCGCTCGGCTCCCGCCCGTTCTCCGCGGCCCACTTCTCGACCTCGCGGTCCATCACCGTGTTGAGGAAGAAGGCGAGGATGGTCGGTGCGGGGCCGTTGATGGTCATCGAGACGCTCGTCGTGGGCGAGGTGAGGTCGAACCCGGCATACAGCTCCCGCATGTCGTCGAGCGTGGCGACCGACACCCCGGAGGTGCCGACCTTGCCGTAGATGTCGGGGCGTCGGTCCGGGTCCCGGCCGTAGAGCGTCACCGAGTCGAACGCCGTGGAGAGACGCGTCGCGGGCTGGCCCTCGGAGAGGAGAGTGAACCGTCGGTTGGTGCGGAACGGGTCGCCCTCACCGGCGAACATCCGGGCCGGGTCCTCGTTGTCACGCTTGAACGGGAAGACCCCTGCCGTGAAGGGAAAGTGCCCCGGCAGGTTCTCGCGGCGAAGGAACGACACGAGGTCCCCGTCGTCGGCGTAGCGAGGCAGCGATACCCGGCGGATCCGGTTGCCGGACAGGCTCTCCTTGACCAGGGGAGTGTGGATCTCCTTGTCACGAACCGTGACCACCTGCTCGTCACCGGAGTACGCCTCGACGACGGAGGACCAGCCCGCCAGCTGGCGGGCCACGGGCAGCGGGAGCCCTTGCCGGGCGTCCTGGAGCAGTGCGTCGACGCCGGAGCGCTCGGAACCGGCGTGCTCGAGCTCGGTCCCCACCTCGGTGAGCCGCTGGACCCGGCGTGCGGCGGCGGCATACCGGGTGGTGTCGTCGTGGTAGCCGCGGACGGTCTCGGCGATCTCGGCGAGGTACCGGACCCGCCGAGGCGGGACGACCTGGCGGAGGACCGAGGAGTGCCGCACGTCCACCTCGGCGAGGGCACCCTCGGAGACGTCCAGCCCGCGCTCGGCGAGCTGCGCGCGAAGCTCCTGGTAGAGCGCGGTGACACCGTCGTCGTTGAAGGTGGCGGCGGAGGTGCCGAAGACGGGCATGTCCTCGGGGCGCTTGCCGAAGGCCTCCCGGTTGCGGACCATCTGCCGGCCGACGTCGCGCAGCGCGTCCATGGCACCCCGGCGTTCGAACTTGTTGATCGCGACGACGTCCGCGAAGTCGAGCATGTCGATCTTCTCGAGCTGGCTCGCGGCTCCGAACTCCGGTGTCATGACGTAGAGGTTGACGTCGGCGAAGGTCGTGATCGCGGCGTCGCCCTGGCCGATCCCGGGCGTCTCCACGACGACGAGGTCGAATGCCGCCGCCTTGAGGATGGTGAGGACGTCCCCGAGCGCCTCGGGTACCTCGTGGCTGCCGCGGGTGGCGAGGGAGCGGAAGAAGACCCGGTCGCCGTCGAGGGCGTTCATCCGGATCCTGTCACCGAGGAGTGCACCGCCCCCACGGCGACGGGTCGGGTCGATGGCCACACAGGCGATGCGCAGCTTGTCCTGCTGGTCCACCCGCAGCCGCCGGACGAGCTCGTCCGTGAGGCTCGACTTGCCCGAGCCACCCGTGCCCGTGATGCCCAGGACCGGTGTGCGACGGCCGGATGCCGCGCGCTCGAGCTCGGCACGCATCTCCCCGGAGAGGTGGCCGGTCTCGGCGGCCGTCAGCGCCCGGGCGATGGCCGACCGTTCCCCCGACAGCACCGCCGCTGCGGTGGTGGGATGGGCCTCCCAGAGGTCGGTGTCGCAGACCTTGATGACCTCGTTGACCATGCCGGGCAGGCCGAGGCGCTGCCCGTCCTCGGGGCTGAAGATCCTGACGCCGGCCTCGCGCAGACGAGCCACCTCGGTGGGCACGATGACGCCGCCCCCGCCCCCGACGACGTGCACATGGCCTGCACCCGCCTCACGGAGGAGCTGGACGAGGTACTCGAAGTACTCGACGTGCCCGCCCTGGTAGGAGGACACGGCGACGCCCTGGACGTCCTCCTCGATGGCCGCGTCCACGACCTCGCGGACACTGCGGTTGTGCCCGAGGTGGATGACCTCGGCACCCTGGCTCTGCATGATCCGCCGCATGATGTTGATCGACGCGTCGTGGCCGTCGAAGAGAGCCGACGCCGAGACGATGCGGACGGGGTGCTCGGGGACGTGCAGGTCGGGCCTCGGGGACGTCGGCTGCGCTGCCATGGTGTTCCCTTCGTCGCGGTCCTCCAGATACTAGGACGTCCTACTACCTACTCGGAAGTTGCGGACGAGCGCTCACCGCGCCACGGCTGAGGCGTACGGGTCGGGAGCGGCGGCATCGAGGAGCCACCCCGTGACCGAGCGACGGAACTCCTCGTCCACCCGGTGGAGAGGCACGTCGGCCTGCAGCCGGCGCCAGGACTCGGCGCGGTGGAGGCACGAGACGCGGTCGGCGTGAGGCAGGAGGGCTCGCAGCGTCGAGACGTCCCAGGCGTCGGTCCACGGCTCGAGGTAGGCGTCGACGGCACGTCGCAGCTCCGGACCGCCCGGGTCCAGGGAGAACCGGTGGCGCATGATCCACAGGGGTATCCGCAGGGTGGTGAGGGGGTGCGTCCACAGAGCGTCACCGAGGTCGATGTACGCCACTCCACCGTCGGGACGCCGGAAGGCGTTGCCGAGGTGGAGGTCGTTGTGCTGCAAGGACGGGGGCAGTCCGCTCGCGGCCAGGACAGCGGCGGCGTCGTGGATGCGGCCGAGGCCGTCCTCGACGAGCCGCGCCTCGGCGTCGGTCGGCCGGCGCGGGTCGTCCCGGGGAAGCGCGCGCAGCGTCGCCAGAACGTCCGTGACCCAGCCGACCACCTCGTCCGGGTCCTCGGGGAAACGGGCGACACCCACGGCGAGCACCTCGTCCTCGTGAGCCGACAGCGAGCGCTGCGCTCCGGCATACCCGCTCATCACGGCGACCCAGTCCTCGACCGGTGGCGGCGTCTCGTCGTGCCACATTGGATACCCGAGGTCGGCGGTGGCCAGCCACCCGCGTTCGGTGTCGACGGCGAGGAGTGGCGCGACGACTCCGGGCAGCACGCGGTCGACGAGCCCGACCAACCCGGCCTCGAAGGCCTGCGACGGTGCGTTCTCCTTGACCCACACCCGTCCTGCATCGGTCTCGACCCGCGCGACGACCGACCAGAAACGGACCCGGTCGCGAACCACCGGTGCCGTCACTCGTATCCCGTGGGTGGCGAGCGCCGGCACGAGCCAGGCTTCGAGGCCGACCAGCCACTCGGCACTCTCCCAGAGCGCCGGGTGGTCACGCTCCGGCACGGCGCCCCGCGACCCACTCGATCGCCTCGGCGTAGCCCGTCACGCCGTGGCCGACGACGTGGAAGTCGCAGACGTCGCTGAGATAGCTGTGGTGACGGAACTCCTCCCGGGCCGAGATGTCGCTGATGTGCACCTCGACCCGGGGGACCCGGCAGGCAGACAGCGCGTCCCGCAGGGCCACCGAGGTGTGGGTGTACCCGGCCGCGTTGATGACGATGCCCGCGGTGCCGACGCGGCCCTCCTGGACCCAGTCGACGAGGGTGCCCTCGTGGTTGCTCTGCCGGAAGTCGACCGCCAGGCCGGTGCGCCCTGCCGCCTCGACGCACAGCGCCTCCACGTCGGCCAGAGTCGCGCGGCCGTAGACCTCCGGCTCCCGCTCACCGAGGAGGTTGAGGTTGGGCCCGTTGAGCACGAACACCGTGCGGTCGTCCATGACCGGGAGTATGCCGTGGCGCGCCTTCGTCGACTCCGGTGTCTGCCGGCATGGCGGTGGTCTCCCGGGGGTGGAGGTGGTCTCCGGGGGTGGTGGCGATCTGCGGAGGTGGCGGTGCGGTGGCACCACCACCGCAGCAGGTGGACCCGAGCCCCGCTGGTGGACCCGAGCCCGGCGGTGGACCCGAGCCCCGGCGGTGGACTCAGGCCCCGGCGGTGGACCCGAGCCCCGCGCAGGTGGACCAGAGTCCCGAAGGTGGACGAGGCCCTCGCAGCCGGGGCGTGCGGGGTCGAGGATCAGCCGCGGTAGTCGTCTGTCACCAGGGCGGAGCACTGCTCACCCGTGGTGCTGACGCCTTCGGCGGCGAGCTGCTCCGTCGCCCCCTGGGCCCGACTGCGCCCGAGGTTCCAGGAGAGCCAGTCCTCGCTCTCGAACGGTGTGCCCGCCCCGCCCTCCGTGAGGCACGAGGCCATCTCCGCCGGCAGCCGGTCGACAAGGACGGGCGTCGCGTCGGCGCTGAGCGTCGAGAGGTAGGCGGTGTCCAGGCTCGAGCCCGCGTCGAACCGGTCGATGTTGCGGCTGGCGACCCAGGCGTCCGGGTTCATCGCGGCGAAGCCCAGGGCGAACACGGCCGCGGAGACGAGCACCGCGCGCGGCACCCACCACCCGGACAGCCGCACCCCGGCGATGAGGAGGAACACGACGACCAGGCCGAGCCACAGCTCGAAGCCGTCGACGAAGACGCGTAGCACGGTGTAGCCGAAGGCGTCCTGGTAGAGCGACATCCGGTACAGCGCACTCGCGACCACTGCGAGGGTGAGCACGCACAGGGCACCGAGGAGCAGCCGCAGCAGCATCCGGTCACGAGGCGTGTCGCGGGCGGCGACGTGCGTCGTCAGCCCGACGACGACCACGGTGAGGAAGGTCGCCACGGTGAGCTGCCCGAAGCCCTGGTGGACGTACTCGGCGTAGGTGAGACCGGTGGTGCGCTCCAGGTAGTCGTGGCCGCCCCACATGGCCGTGGCCTGGGCGACGAGGAAGCCTACGAAGAGGGCGACGACGATGCCCACGGGAACCCCCCACTCCCACCGGTGGGCGACCCGACGGCTCTCCGGGAGGGTCACGCCGTCGACCGGCGGCGGGTTCAGCGCGAGGTATGCGCCGGTGAGGGCGACCCCGGCCACCAGCACCAGGACGAAGGTGCGGGCGACGATGGTGTCCCAGCCGAGGTCGGGCACGAGGGCGTCGGCCCACGAGCCGAACAGCGCGTCGCCCGAGGCGAACAGGCCGCCGAACAAGGCCAGCGCCACGAGGGAGAGGCCGACGGTGCGGAGGATCGGCCAGAGCTTCGACACCTTGCTCGTCGCGGTGATGGTCCGGCCGAGGAGCGGCAGCCCGCGCAGCGCCGACAGCGGCCACGCCACGACGCTCAGCGGCACGGCGAGGAGCGTTCGGGCCCGCGTCGTCCCGGCGGCCGCCACCACGACGGCGACGAGCACCGCCAGGGCCACCACCCCACCCGCGTCGCGGATCATCGTCGTCGTCGCGAGCACGGCGGCGAGCACAGCGCACCCCATCGTCCACGGGTTGCGCCGATACCTCGCCACGACCCACATGAGCAGTCCGGCGGCCAGCATGGTGAGGCAGACGGCCAGGCCGACGTTGCGCTCGGGCCAGGTCAGGGCGGCCCAGGCGCCGATGCCGAGCGCCGCCAGCACGGCCAGCGGCTGGACGGGCACTCCCTTCTCGGGCCAGAAGCCGTCGAAGACACCGCCCCCCGGCCCGGGGCCGGCGGGTCGAGCCGCCCCTGGAGCGGTCGGACTCGGTGGCGGAGGCGTCTGGTTCGTCGTGGCGGGTGCCTTCATGGTGTGGCTCTCCTCATCGGGTCCAGGGCGGCGCTGCGCCTTCGGGGCGCGGGGCAGCACGGCACGCACGCGCGCCCCGTTGTCCCCCGGGGCGGTGGGGACGACGGTGACCGTCCCACCGTGGAGCTCCCCCACCCAGCGGGCGATCGCGAGGCCCAGGCCCGTGCCGCCGCCTGCGTCCTCACCGGAGCCGAAACGGTCGAAGACGCGGTCCACCTGGTCCACGGGGATGCCGGGCCCGTCGTCGCACACCTCGAGCGACCACATGGCGGCATCCACGGATGCCGCCACGACGTGCACCTCGCGGTCCTGTGGGCTGTGCCGCACCGCGTTGTCGACGAGGTTGGCCACCAGCTGGTGCAGGCGCGCCGGGTCCGCGCGCACGGTCAGCTCGGGAGGCTCCACGACGGTGCGCACGCGGACCGTCCGGCCGTCCACGCCGGCCTCGGCGACGACGTCGTCCAGAAGCTCGGACACCACGACGTCGGTGAGCTCGAGAGGCGCGGCGCCGGCATCGATGCGAGAGAGGTCGAGGAGGTCACCCACGAGGGCACTCAGCCGCTCCGACTGGCGCAGGGCCGCCCGAAGCGCCTCGTCGTCGGGGCGGACGACCCCGTCGACGAGGTTCTCCAGCAGCGCCCGCTGGGCGCTGAGGGGGGTGCGCAGCTCGTGCGAGACGGTGGCGACGAGCAGCCGTCGTTGCTGGTCTGCCGAGGCCAGGTCCGCCGCCATCGCGTTGAAGGCACGGGCGAGCTCCCCGACCTCGTCCGTGGACGACGCGGCGACGCGCTGACCATGGTCACCGCGCGCCATGGCCCCCGCCGCGGTCGTCATCTCGCGCAGCGGCGAGGTCATCCCGCGGGCCAGCCACTGGGTCACGGCCAGGGCGGCGGCCACGGTGACGGGCAGGCTGATCCAGCCGGCCACGCCCGCGGCGTCACCCACCTCCGCCACCACGGCAGCGACCACGACGCTCACTCCGACGAGCAGGCCGAGCTTCGTGCGGATCGTCCGGATGCCGTCGAGCGGTCGCTCGGGGTTCACGACCGAGCCTCGAGCGCATAGCCCACGCCGTGCACCGTGCGGACCCGGTCCGCCCCGATCTTCGCGCGCAGGGTCTTGACATGACTGTCCAGGGTGCGCGTGCCGGTCGCGTCGGACCAGCCCCAGACCTCGTGCATGAGGACGTCCCGGGAGCGCACCACCCCCGGCTCGGCGGCCAGCGCCAGCAGCAGGTCGAACTCGAGCGGGGTGAGGTGGACCTCGGCGCCGGCGACCTCGACCCGCCGGCCCGCGGCGTCGATCGCCAGTCCGTCGAGCTCCACCCGGGCGTTGCCGGACGCGACGAGCGCCGCCGAGCGCTCGACGCGACGCAGCAGCGCGCGGACGCGGGCCACGAGCTCGCGCATCGAGAAGGGCTTGGTCACGTAGTCGTCCGCGCCCACGCCCAGACCCACCAGGAGGTCCGTCTCCTCCGTGCGTGCCGTGAGCATCAGCACGGGCACCGGTCGGACCGCCTGGATGCGGCGGCAGACCTCGAGGCCGTCGAAGCCGGGCAGCATGAGGTCCAGGACGACGAGGTCCGGACGGTGGGTCCCGAAGGCGGTGACGGCGCCCGGTCCGTCGTGGGCCTGCTCGACGACGAAGCCCTCCGCGCGGAGGCGGTCGGTGACCGCCTGGTTGATCACGGGCTCGTCCTCGACGACGAGAACCCGGGCGGCGGGTGGGCCCGCTGCCCCGGTCGGCATCGCCTCGGTCATGTCTCGAGCCTATGAGCCCCGCGGTGGGGCCGATGCGGGCGACGTGTGGAGATGGTGTGAAGGTGCGCCTGCCGGGCGGCGCCTGCGCACCTCAGGCAGGGATGCGGCGAGAGCGCCGGAAGGCCGTGGGGGTGATGCCGGTGCACTGCGTGAAGTGATGGCGCAGGAGCGCCGCCGAACCGAAGCCGGCGTCCCTGGCCACCGCGTCCACGGGAAGGTCCGTCTCCTCGAGGAGACGGCGGGCCCGCAGGACGCGCTGGTCGGTGAGCCACTGGTGCGGCGTCGTGCCCGTCTCCGCGACGAAGCGGCGGGCGAAGGTGCGTGGCGACATCGCGGCGCGCCTGGCCAGGGTGTCGACGGTGTGCGGCTCGTCGAGGTGCTCGAGCATCCAGGTGAGCACCGGGCCGAGGCTCTCCGCAGTGGTCGCCGGAACCGGCCGGTCGATGAACTGCCGCTGTCCGCCGTCACGGTGCGGCGGCACGACCATCCGCCGGGCGATCGCCGTGGCGACCGACGTGCCCAGCTCCGTCCGGACCAGGTGGAGCGCCGCGTCGATGCCGGCCGCGGTTCCGGCGCTCGTGATGACCGTGCCGTCCTGCACGTAGAGCACGTTGGGATCCACCCGCGCCAGTGGGTGCAGCTCGGCGAGCTCCGCCGTGTAGCGCCAGTGGGTCGTGCAGTCCCGGCCGTCGAGGATCCCCGCGGCGCCCAGGGTGAACGCCCCCGAGCAGACCGAGAGTACCCACGCGCCGCGGTCGACCGCCGCACGCACGCTCTCGACAACCGCCCTGGACGGCGTCTTGGCGGAGGTCGAGGCGGGGACCGCGACGAGGTCGGCGTCGGCGGCGCCCTCGAGGCCGAACGGCGCCGTCACGGTGGTGCCGTTGTGCGCGTCGATGGGACCCGATGTCTCTGCGCACACCCGGTAGTCGAAGGCAGGCACTCCCTCGTCCACGCGGTCGATGCCGAAGACCTCGGCGAGCACGCCGAACTCGAAGAGGGACACCGGTTCCTGGAGGAGGACCGCGATCCTGTGGAGTGCCATCCCCCGAGTATGGCAGAAATCTGACGCACCATGGCGTTTCTGCCACTCGTGGCAGAGTATTGCTGCACGTCAAACTCGTGCCATGGATACGAACACCGTGGTTGAGACACTGGTCACCATCGCCGCCCTGGGCGGCCTCGCGGCGCCCATCGCCGTCCTCCTGGAGCGCAGCCACCGCCGCGAGCGGCGGGAGCACGGCGTGCGCACCTCGTGGACCTCGTGGGCCGCCGGCCCGCACGACGCCGACACCCGACGGATCGCCGACGAGATCCACCTGCTCGACGGCGCCGCCCACCGCTGAGGCGGTCGCCCACCGGCCACCGCTGAGGCAGTGGTCTGCCGGCTGCTCGCTCAGGTGGCGTGGTGGTGGATCGGCCCGGTGACGTCATGGAGCCGGGCCCCACCGCCACCCCACCGGAGGGCGACGATCTCCGCGGCGATCGACACGGCGGTCTCCTCCGGCGTCCGGGCCCCGAGGTCCAGGCCGATCGGAGAGGCCAGCCGGGCCAGCTCGGCGTCGCCGAGTCCGGCGTCGCGGAGCCGGGCGATCCGCTGCTCGTGAGTACGCCGGGAGCCCATGGCCCCCACGTAGGCCACCTCCGGGAGGCGCAACGCGGCTTCGAGCACCGGAACGTCGAACTTCGGGTCGTGCGTGAGCACGCAGATCACCGTCCGCGAGTCCACCCGTCCGGCGGCCACCTCGGCCGCGAGGTACCGATGGGGCCACTCGACGACGACCTCGTGGGCCTCAGGGAACCGGGTCGAGGTCGTGAAGACGGGGCGCGCGTCGCACACCGTGACGCGGTACCCGAGGAACGAGCCGACGTGGGCGACGGCAGCGGCGAAGTCGATGGCGCCGAAGACGAGCATGCGCGGAGGCGGTGCGTGGCTGGCGACGAAGACCCGCATGCCCTCGCCCCGACGCTCCCCGTCCGGGCCGTAGGTGAGGCTCTCCGTCCGGCCCAGCGCGAGCAGCCCGCGGGCGTCGTCCGTCACCGCCGCGTCGGCCCGCGCACTGCCCATCGTGCCGGGCGGGACCTCGGAACCCCGCTCCCCAGACTCCTCGGGACGAACGACGAGGCGTCGGCCGAGCCACGCGGCATCCGGGTGCTCGACGACGGTGGCCACGGCCACCGGCCGGCCCGACTCGATGTCGTCGGCGACCGACCCGAGCTGGGGGAAGCTCTCCGTCGACACGGGCTCGACGAAGACGTCGAGGATGCCGCCACACGTGAGCCCGACGGCGAGCGCGTCGTCGTCGGAGACGCCGTAGCGCTCGAGCACCGGAGCGCCGGATGCCACGACGTCCTGCGCGAGGTCGTACACCGCCGACTCCACGCACCCCCCCGAGACCGACCCCACTGCCTCTCCTCGCGGCCCGACGAGCATCGAGGCCCCGGGTGGCCGGGGCGCCGACTGGAAGGTCGCGACCACGGTGGCGAGTCCCACCACCTCCCCGGACCGCCACCACCCCAGGAGCTCGGGCAACACGTCACGCACGGGCGACCACGTCCGTCAGCTCCTCGAAGGCCGCCAGCGAGTGTCCGGCCACGAGGTCGTCGACGTGCGGCAGCACGGCACGGATGCCGCCCTGCACCGGCTCGTAGCCGGGCCGCCCCCGGTGTGGGCTGACCCAGACCACGCGGTGCGCAACGGCCGCCAGGCGCCGAACCTGCTCGCCCAGCGCCTCCGGCCGGTCACGCTCCCAGCCGTCGCTGCACACGACGACGACCGCACCACGCGCCACCCCTCGGCGGCCCCACCGGTCGAGGAACAGCTGGACGCCCTCCGCCAGCCGCGTGCCGCCGGACCAGTCGGGAATGGCCCCGCCGGCCGCGACGAGGGCGCGCTCCGGATCGCGTTGGTGGAGCTGCCGGGTGACGTGCGTGAGCCGGGTGCCCAGGGTGAACACCTCGGTGGGGACGCCGGCGGCGCAGTAGGCGTGGGCGAGACGGAGAAGGGCGTCCGCGTAGGCACTCATCGAGCCGGACACGTCGACGAGGAGGACCAGCCGGCGCGGACGGCTCCCCCGTCGGCGCCGGCTCACCTCTCCCGGCTCGCCCATCCGACGGAGTGTCGACCGCAGTGTGCGGCGGGCGTCCAGCGAGCCTCGACGTGCGGCGCGATGCCGGTGCGCGCGGCGCCGCGGCGACCGAGGGCGCAGAGCCGCAAACAGGGCCCCGAGCTCGTCCCTCTCCCGGCGGCTCATCGCCGCGATGTCGCGGTGCCGCAGTACCTCCTGGGAACTCGCGCGAGCACGCACCGTATCCGCGTCCCCCGTGGTTCCGCCCGTCGGCTGCTCCGCCACGGCGAGGCCGGCCCGGGTGACGTCCCGGGCCCACGCCCTTCCATGCGCGGGAGGGCGGCTCCGTCCACCGAACCACTCGGCATACACGTGGTCGTGACGGTCCAGGTCTGCGGGTGAGGCGCAGAGCGTCGCCCGCCCGGCGTGGTAGGCGGCGACCTGGTCGTCGAGGCCGACCGCGGCGACGGCCGCCAGGTAGGTGCGCTCCCGGTCGGCCGTCACCGGAACCCCCGCTGCACGCAGGGCGCGTGCGAACCCGAGGAGCACCTCCTCCGGCGGCCGTACGGCGGGACTCATCGCCCGAGCATCGTGTCGAGGACCCCACGCACCCGCTCGACGTCCTCGCGGTACTTGACGACGACACCCACGGTCGCGGCGGCGGTCTCCGTGTCCAGGTCCCGGGTACCGAGCTCGTGGAGGGCGCGGGCCCAGTCAAGGGTCTCGGCCACCCCCGGCGGCTTGAGCAGCTCTCGGTCGCCCCGGATGCCGTGGACCGCCCGGACGACCTGGTCGGCGAGGGCAGCGGAGACCTCCGGTGCCCTGCGGGCGACGATGGCGAGCTCACGCTGGATGTCCGGGTGCTCGAGCCAGTGGTAGAGGCACCGCCGCTTGAGGGCGTCGTGGAGCTCACGCGTCCGGTTGGAGGTGAGGACGACGACGGGCGGGACGGCTGCGCTGACCGTGCCCAGCTCGGGGATCGTCACCTGCCACGTCGACAGCACCTCGAGGAGGAAGGCCTCGAACTCGTCGTCGGCCCGGTCCACCTCGTCGACGAGCAGCACCGCCGGGCCGTCCCGGAGGGCACGCAGCACCGGCCGGGCGAGGAGGAACCGCTCGTCGAAGAGCCCGTCCTCGACCTCGCGGGCGTCAGTGGCGGCACCCTCCACCGCCTCGAGAGCCCGTACGTGGAGGATCTGCCGAGGGAAGTCCCAGTCGTAGAGCGCTTGGGTGGCGTCGATGCCCTCGTAGCACTGCAGCCGGATGAGCGGGAGCTCCATCGTCTCCGCGAGCGCCTCCGCCAGGGCGGTCTTCCCGGTGCCGGGCTCCCCCTCCATGAGAAGCGGCCGGCCGAGCCGGAGCGAGAGCCAGGTCACCGTGGCAAGGGCGTCGTCGGCGAGGTAGCCGGTCCCAGAGAGGGCCCGGCCCAGGTCGGACGCCGATCCGAACGTCGTGCGCGGGTCCATGCCGCCAGCATCGCCGACCCGCGCCGCCTGCGGAAGCGAAGCGACGGCCGGTTCAGCCCACCCGGGCGAGCCCCGACGCGAGCTCACCGAGTGCGAGGACGGCGAGCAGCGACGCCACGACGCCCGGCAGCCGGCCGTCGCGAAGCACGGACATCTCCGGTTCGCCGTCCCGGCCACCGGTGAGCCGTCGGGCGCGGGCCGCACCGACGAGGACCCCGGCCCCGATCGCCGCGACGAGGACCGAGGGGACCACGACCCTCTCCCCCAGGTGCTCGAGGGCGAGCCGGCCGATCGTCAGGGCGCCGACGACGAGCGCGAGCCCGGTGCGCCGCCAGGCTAGGGTCGTCCGCTCCTGAGCCGCCCCTCGGTCGTCCCCGGGTGCCGGCCCATCACCCACCGGTCAGCGTCCCGAGCGCGAGGGCGAGTGCGGCCACCACCACCGCCAGGAGGACGACGGCCATCGCGGGGTTGGACGGGAGTGGCCGCCCTTCGCGCATGGCGCGCTCGGTGAGGGCCCAGCTGCGCCAGGCGACGGTCGCGGTGACCAGTGCGGCGAGGGCCAGGACCACCGCCAGCGCGGTCTCCACGGCATCCGCCAGGGGAAGCTCGAGCGCGTCGACGGCGGCTGAACCCGCGAGCAGGGCCAGACCGGTGCGGACCCAGGCGAGGAAGGTGCGCTCGTTGGCGAGCGAGAAGCGCGGGTCGGGCTCGGTGCCGCGGTGATAGACGCTTCTCGGCCAGCGGTCGTCGGGGGCGCTCACGGGCCCATCATGCTCGGTGCAGGTCTTCCACCGTGTCGACGTCGCGGCCCGTGGCCAGGTCACCGCACTCGACGACCTGGTGCGGGGTCGAGCCGAGGTAGTCCCGGGCACCGCGGTCGCCCCTCGCCGTCGAGCGGATGCCGGCCCAGTGTGCGCGGCCGATGGCGACGGGGTGGCCCGGTATCCCCTGGTAGGCCGCTCGGACGAGGGTCTGCCGGCCCTCCCCCTGGGCAGCGGCCAGGAGCCGTGTCATCACCTCGGCCGTCACGTCTGGAAGGTCGACGAGGGTGACGAGCGCGATGTCCGCGCCGCCGTCGGGCACGGAGGTCGACTGGAGGTGGGTGAGCCCGCATCGGAGCGAGGCACCCATCCCTTCCTCCCAGTCGGGCGCGTGCACCGCCTCCGCCCCGAACTCCGCCGCCAACGGCCCCACGTCCTCGCCCGCCGCACCCGTGACGACGACGAGTCGGGTGCAGCCAGCGGCCCCGAGCCGGCCCAGCGCGGTCTCGAGGAGCGTCGGCCCGTCGGCCGGGACGCGGACCAGCGCCTTGGGCCGGCCCATCCGCCGCCCCGCTCCGGCCGCGAGGACCAGCCCGGCGATGCTCACCGGTGAGCGACCGACGCCGGACGCCACCCGGCCGGCGGGTCCTCGCCGACCCGTCCGTCCACCGCCTCGCGGATCAGGTCGGCGTGGCCGGTGTGGCGGCCGTACTCCTCGATGAGGTCGACGACCAGGCGCCGCAGGCTGGCGTGCCTCCCCTCGTCGTCGGAGGAGTGCACGAGCTGCTCCAGCGGGCCTTCTTCGAGGGCCACCCGAAGGCGGTGCCGTGACCTCTCCACGGCACCGTCGTACAGCGCGTAGAGCGTGTGGGCGGGGTCCTTCGCCGCGGACGTGAACTCCCACTCCGGGTCGTCCTTCCAGGCCCCCTCCTCCCATGGCGCACCGAGGGGCTCCCCATGCAGCCGCACGGTGTGGGCGTGGTCCTCGATGAGTGCAAGATGTTTGAGCAGGCCACCGAGGGTGAGCGCGGAGCTCGGCAGTCGGGTTCGAAGGCCGTCCTCGTCGAGGCCGTCGGCCTTCCACCGGAAGGTGGCCCGCAGCCGGTCCAGGGCGCCGACGAGGTGCTCGATCTCGGTGCCGGCCAGGGGTGGCTCCCACCACACCTCGTCGGCGCGCGCCAGCCCGTTGACGTCCATGTCGCTCATTGCTGGGCCTCGATCGCGGCGATGATGCGCGGACGGAGCTCACGCGGCGCGATGACGGCGTCCACCGAGCCGACCTCGACCGCCCGGTGGATGTTGTGCACGGCGTCGAACTCGGACGCCACCTTGCCGAGCATCTCCGAGCGCACCGCCGTCCGCGTCTCGGCCAGCCGGGTGGCAACCGCCGCACGGTCCGCGCCGTTGGCCTCGGAGAGCCGGTGCTGGAGCGACGCCACCCGCGGGTCGGCGGCGGTCCGGGCGTCGACGTCGCGCGCGAAGACGACGGCGGCGGCCGGCGCACCGCCGATCACCGACGCGAACGACCCCTCGACGGCGAGGGCCGTCATCGCAGGGTTGAGCGCCTTGGAGAACACGACGAAGGCACCGCCGTGGTACCGCGAGACGACGACGAAGACGATCGGTCCGTCGAAGTTCACGACCGCGCGGCCGATCTCGGCTCCGTACTCGAGCTGGAGCGCCCGCATGGAGTCGGGCGACCCGTCGAAGCCGGACAGGTTCGCGAGGACGACCAGCGGACGGTTGCCGCTCGCGGCGTTGATCGCCCGCGCCGCCTTCTTCGACGACCGCGGGAACAGGGTGCCGGCGGTGTAGACGTCCGGGCCGTCCGTCGGGGGCACCCCACGCCGTGGCACGGACTTCGACTCGATGCCGAGGAGGCAGACGGGGATGCCGCCGACCCGGGCGTCGAGCACGACCGCGGTCTCCGCGTCCGCCATCCCGGCCCACCGCTCGAGGGTCCCGTGGTCCTGGTCGGCGACCGCGCGCATGAGGGTCCGGATGTCGAAGGCCTTCTTGCGGTCCGGGTTGGTATCGGGGGAGAAGATGTCACCCACCGTCGTGAAGTCGCTCCCAGGGAGGGAGTGGGGGTATGCCGTGACGTCCCGGTCGTGCGGGTCCTCGGTCGGCGCCCGCCGCGGCCGGTCCTCGCCCGGAGCCACCCAGGTGTTCTCGTAGTGCGCGAGGAGGATGCCGTAGGCGCCCACGAGGTCGGGGGCCCAGTACTGCGCCTGGCCGTTGGGACCCATGACCCGGTCGTATCCACCGATGCCGAAGTTGTCCTCCGCCGAGACCCCGCCGGAGAAGTCGAGCGACTGCTTGCCGGTGAGCACCATGGCCGAGTCCGGAGTCATGACGAGGATGCCCTTGGTGTGCATGAGCATCGTCGCTTCGGCGTTCCAGTACGGCTGCGCCCCGACGTTGATACCGGCGACGACGACGTTGATCTCCCCGCCGGCCTGGGTGAACTCGATGATCCGCTTGAGCGCCTTGGCGACCCAGTCCATGTTCTCGGTCCCGGAGTCCATCGAGATCCGGGCACCGGCGGACAGGGCGAACCACTCCACCGGCAGGCCCTTCTCCTCCGCCAGGGCGATCGCCGCGATGATGCGGGCGCACTCGGGCTCCGCGACGGACCCGAGGGCCCGCAGCGGGTCGCCGCAGAGCAGCACCCTCGTCACCCCCTCGGGGTGCAGCGGGGTCGGCGTGGTGACGACACCACAGATGATGCCCGCGGAGTTCTCCCCGTACGGCCGGGACACCGGCACGAGCCGGCCGGCTCCGTCGAGGTCGTACTCCACGGCCGACCCGCCCGTCCCGGCGACCATCGAGACGAGCTCGTAGGGGTAGACCAGCCCCCGGCGGCGGGCGCGGACGACCTTCTCGGCATACCCGTCGAGCGCGGCGACCCGTGTCGTCGGCGGTGGTTCGAGGGCGAAGGTCACCCCGGACCCCGGCTGGTACGAGAAACGCGCGCAGATCGGCACGGTGTGCTCGTTGGGACCCGCGATGGCGCCCTGGATGCGCACCTCCTCGATGCCCGCACCGGCGGTCATCGGCGCGACCTTGCCCTGCAGGGCGGTCAGCTGGTCGAGGTCGGCCTCCACCGGTGGCCAGATGTGCAGCCACACGTGGTTGGTGTCCAGGCGTGACCCGCCGCCGAGGGAGGCACGGGCGCGACGGACCGCCTCGAGGCAGTTGGCGAGGGCCCGCTCGATGTGCGGCAGACCGGTGACCTTCCCGTCGTCGTCACGGACCACGATGAGCTGGCGGACCTGGGCGAGGGCGACGAGGCGTTGGTCCTGCGGGTTGCCGGCCGCGACGGCGTGGAGCAGCAGGACGTCCTCCGGGGCCTCCAGCCGGGTCAGCTCGAAGTCGCGGAGCCGCCAGAGGTTCAACCGGCGCCCGACCATGGGGTGCACGTCGCGGACCGGCCGGTCCTCCGCCATGCTGCCGTCGGGCTCCGGCCGGAACGTGAAGTAGCCGACCTCCCGGGTGTCGTCGGGCACGACGCCCACGGCGACCCGCCGCACCTCGGCGGCGAACGGCATCCGGGCCAACCGGTCGGCCAGCTCGGCGGCCGCCTCCTCCGGGTCGTCGGGAAGGCGGGGCCAGTGCACGTAGAGGTCCACGACAGCCTCGTGGCCTGCCGGGCGGTCGGCGACGAGGGTGGCGAGCGTGCGTGACAGCTCGGTGTCGGCCGTCAGCTCGTCGAGGGTCCCGGTCGTGCTGACGAGGTGCGAGTCTCGCTCGTCGAGGCGGTACTCCGCCGCGGCGACGGCCCGGCCGGCGACGGTCTGTTCCCGCAGGCCGCTCAGCTGGTACTCCCGGTAGTGGCGCTTGATGAGCACGGCGAGCATCGGCTCGCGGTCGCGGACGCCCACTCGCAGCCGCTCGCCGAGGAACCGAACGATGCGCTCCGGGATGGCGGCGAGGGCGTCGAGACGGCGGGTGCGTTCCTCGCCGTCGGGCAGGGCGTCGATCTGCTCCAGCTCGTCCCCGACCGAGCCGAGCACCGACGCGCGGTCGGCGTCGACGAGGGGCTGGTCGAACCAGCGGAACCGGACGCTGCGCGCGAGGTCGCCGACGATGGGGAAGCGGAGCTGGGTCGCGGCGACGAGCCGGTCGAGCAGCTCGTGGGCAGCGCCGTCGGCCGGGGGGTCCGGCACCGGTTCGGTGAGCCACCGCTGGAGGATCGAGGTCGCCATCGTCACCTCGGGCGCCGACCGCTGCTGGGCGAGGAAGACCCGGAAGACGGCCCCCTCGAGCTCGGGCGTGCGGTCGAGGCCGGCCACCCCGTAGTGCGCGAGCACGCGCTCGAGGCGTCCGACGAAGTCGCCGGGAAGCGCGCCCCGCTCCGGGTCGAGCGTCTGGAGGTAGGTGTGGAAGTGCTCACGAGGGCTGTGGACGCGGTTCTCGAGGTGCGCCTCCTCGCCGACCGGACGGTTCCGGCTCAGCTCCGCGAAGTCGGCCAGGACGCCGAGGAGCTCCATCTCGGCGCAGACCGGCGAGCGGCCGCTCGAGGCCAGCTCGTCGCGGGCCTCGAGGTAGTCGGCGAGCATGTGGCTCTCGTGCGCCGGGTCGAGGTCGTAGCCGAGGAGCATCGCGGAGAGGTCCGCCCGCCCCCGTTCCGCCCGCTCAGGCACGTCGCCGTCGTCTCCGGCGTCGGCCAGCGCGAGGTCGGGTGCCTCGGATGCGGCCTGCGAGGACGCTTCCGCCGGGTCACCGGTGGGCTCCAGCCGCACGAGCGCCGAGCCGGTCTCGACCTGGCTGCCCGCGGACACGAGCAGCTCCTTCACCCGGCCGGCGAAGGGCGCCGGCAGCACCGTCTCCATCTTCATGCTCTCGAGCACGAGGACCGGGGCGCCCTCGGCCACCTCGTCCCCCACGGACAGTGGCGTTGCCACCACGAGCGCAGGTGCCGGAGACCGCAGCACACCGCCCTCGTCACGACTGACACGGTGCGTGACGCCGTCGACCTCGACGAGCTGGACAGGCCCGTGCGCCGCCGTCACCAGGCGGTGGCTCCGTCCGCCCACCCGGATCCGGCTCGCGTAGGGGCCCACCCGCTCCACGTCGGCGACGACGGTCGTCGTGTGCCCGGTGGGGTCCGCCACCCCCACCCGGAACCGGGCCGGTCCTGTGCGGAAGACCGTCACCTTGTATGCCGTCCCGCGCAGCTTGAGGTCGACCGCCCGTCCCACGTCGTGCTGCACCTGGGGACGGCCGCCCCTCGCGGTCTCGAGCAGCCGGGTGCGCTCGATCGCCTCCGCCTCCTCGTACGCCTCGATGCCGGCCACGACGAGCGCGACGCCGGAGTGCTCGCTCGCGACGAGGCGCCCCTCCGCGCGGACCCGGTCGATCCAGCCGGTGTCCGCCGAGCCGTCGACGACCTCGGGCTGCTCGAGGAGGTCGAGGATGAACGACTTGTTGGTCGCGCCGCCCTCGATGACCACGGTCGTCTCGCGCATCGCCCGACGGAGCCGTGCCAAGGCCTCCTCGCGGTCCCGGCCGTGCGCGATGATCTTGGCGATCATCGAGTCGAAGTCGGCCGGGATCGAGTCGCCTTCCGCGACACCGGTGTCCACGCGGATGCCGGGGCCGGCGGGCAGCTCGAGGTGGGCAATCCGGCCGGGCGCGGGAGCGAAGTCCCGGTCGGGGTCCTCGGCGTTGAGCCTGGCCTCGACGGCATGGCCCACCTCATCGGGCCGGTGGCCCTCGAGCCGGCCACCGGCGGCCACGTGGATCTGGAGACGCACGAGGTCGGTGCCCGTGACGACCTCGGTGATCGGGTGCTCCACCTGGAGCCGGGTGTTGACCTCGAGGAAGGCGAAGAACCGCTCGCCGGGGTGGTAGAGGAACTCCACGGTGCCGGCACCGGAGTACTCAACGGCGATCGCCAGCCGCTCGGCCGACGCCTTGAGCTCGCCGACCTGCGCCTCGTCGAGCACCGGTGAGGCGGACTCCTCGATGACCTTCTGGTTCCGGCGCTGCACCGAGCAGTCCCGCACCCCGATGGCCCATGCGGAGCCCTGGCCGTCGGCGATCACCTGGACCTCGACGTGCCGGGCGCCCGTGACGAGCTTCTCGAGGAAGACGACCCCCGAGCCGAAGGCCCGCTGCGCCTCTTCACGTGTGCGCTCGAACGCGTCCGCCAGCTCGGCGTCCGAGGCGACCTTACGGATGCCCCGGCCGCCCCCTCCGGCCGTGGCCTTGAGCATGAGGGGATAGCCGATCCCGGCAGCCGCCGCCGTCGCGTCCTCCAGGGTGTCGACCCCGCGCCGGCTCCACGGGGCCACGGGCACGCCGACCTCCTCGGCGATGAGCTTGGACCCGATCTTGTCGCCGAGCCGGCGCATGGCCTCGGGGCTCGGCCCGATGAACGCCACGCCCACCCGCTCACACAGCTCGGCGAAGGTCGGGTCCTCGGCGACGAAGCCCCAGCCCACCCACGCGGCGTCCGCCCCCGTCTCGCGCAGGGCCCGCTCCAGCACCCCGTGGTCGAGGTAGGGGCGGGCGGACGCGGGGCCCAGGTCGTACGCGGCATCCGCCTCGCGCACGAACATCGCCGACCGCTCGGCCTCGGTGTGGAGAGCCACCGTCGAGATCCGGTGCCCCCCGGGCGCCGCCTGCGCGTTGAGGTCGCGCACGGCGTGGATGAGCCGCATCGCCGCCTCTCCGCGGTTGACGATGGCGATCCGCTGGAACATCCCTGGTCCTCCCGGGGTCCGGTGTCTGCGTCCTCTGCGGGGGGTCGGCCGCGTCTGCCGAGCCTGTCACCATCTCCCGGTGACGCGCGAGTAATGAGCGTCAGGCGTTCGGCGGGCTGGCCTCCACGAGCCGAGCGGCCTGCTGCTCCGTCTCCGGGGTGAGCTCGTAGCGCCGCTGGTAGATCTCGAGCATCGCCATGATCGTCGCGGCGACGGGCACGCCCATGAGTGCCCCGGGGAGGCCGAACAGCTGCGCACCGAGCAGGGCGGACGCGAATGACACCGCCGGGTGCACGTCCACGGCACGGGCCGAGATCCGGGGCTCGAACGTCAGGTTCTCGACCTGTTGGTAGGCGATGCCCCAGGCAAGCACCCACACACCGAGGAGAGGCTCGCCGGACGTGAAGCCCACCAGCGCCGGCAGGGCGATCGAGATGTACGTGCCGACGTTGGGGATGAACTGAGCCACGATGCCGGTCCACAGCGCGAGGGGCAGCCAGTAGGGCAGGCCGAGCAGCGCGAACACGATTCCGCTGGCCACCACGTTGATGGAGGCGAGGACGACCCGGGCGGCGATGTACCCGCCGACCTTGACCCGGGCCAGCTCCCACGCGGTGAGGAACGGCACCTGGACGCGTGGCGGCATCCGCTGCGCCAGCCAGTTCCGCAGGGCGGGCATGCCCGCCGAGATGTAGAAGGCGAAAAAGGCGACGACGAAGAGGCCGAAGGCGGCCGAGAGCACCGCTGCCAGGACGCCGAGCAGGCCGATGGCGAGGTCCTGGGCGTATGCCGTGAGGCCACCGCCGCTCAGGCCGGCGGTCTCGAGCAACCGGTCGAAGGTGAAGTCGGAGCCCGTGACCCGGTTCACCCACGCGAGGACATCGGTCGCGATGTCGGGGGCCGCCTCCACCAGGGCGGCCAGCTGGTCGGCGAGCAGGCTCCCGAACGCCCAGAGGAAGCCCACGACCGCGAGCAGGACGGCCACCATGACGAGCCCGGTGGCCGCGGCGCGCGGCATCCATCGGGTCAGCCGGGACACCGCCGGCTCCATGGCGAGGGCCGCGAACCAGCCCATCACGACGTAGAAGACGGTCGTGCCGCCGCGCCACAGGACGAAGCCGAGGAACGCCACGACCAGCAGCACCCCGACGACGACCCAGACGCGCCGGATGTCCGACCGGCTCCCGCGCGCGGTCGGTACCGGCGCGCTGCGCCCGGCGGACTCCGGCCTGATGGGCTCCATGGACCAAATCTAGGTGTGCGAAGGGCCCGGACCGGCGGATGCCGGACCGGGCCCTGGTGACGCGTGGCGGGTGAAGGATTCGAACCTTCGAAGCTTTCGCGACGGATTTACAGTCCGC
>OCZS010000165.1_pt1 | contig 21208 bp, 16 predicted proteins | sample 1539071 | NCBI WGS metagenome assembly OCZS01 (sample SAMEA3113584, study PRJEB22503) | soil metagenome
GCATGCCTTCTTGGCCGACGATGACCCGCTTGATCTCGAACAACGCCGCCTCGAGCTGCTGGCGGGCGACGGGAGCTTCGCCCACCGAGGCCAGGCGGGAGGGTTGCTCGGTCACCTGGCGGCTCCTCGGGCGAAGGGGCGGCCACTCCCAGGGCGGCCGGTTTTTCCACCTTAGCGGTCCCTGCGAGATAAGGCACTACCCACGGGCCCCCAAGGCCCCGAGGCCGGAGCGGACTCCGGCCTCGTCCCACCATGCAGGCCTCGGGCGTCACCGCCGCAGCGGCCGGGCGGCTAGCCTGCCGGCCGCCCGCGCCCGTCCGCCGCGAAGGCCTTGGTTGTACCTGGCGTCCCTGAGAGAACCATGAGTTTCTATTAGGACACTCTTAAGAATGATGTCCTGAACCGGTCACCCGGCTGACGCCGAGCAGCTCGCCGTCCCGGCGCCGGGCGCGCTTGGGCGGGCCCTGGACCACGGGCAGGGTGAGCGCGAAGGTCGTCCCGTGGCCGACCACCGACTCGACGGCGATGGTGCCCTCGTGGGCCTGCACGACCCAGCGGGTGATGGCCAGGCCCAGCCCCGACCCGGCCATGCCGCGGACCCCAGGGGCGCGCCAGAAGCGGTCGAACACGTGCTCCAGGTGGTCGGTGGCGATGCCGATCCCGGTGTCGCGCACGGTCAGCTCGGCCTTCCCGTCCTCGGCCCGCAGGCGCAGGTCGATCTTGCCCGCCCGGGTGTACTTGAGGGCGTTGTCGACCAGGTTCCAGACCGCCCGGCGCAGGTCGTCGCGGTCGCCGGAGACCCAGACCTCGGGCAGCGGGCCCAGCGTCACCTCGACCTCGGGGCTGGCCATCCGCAGGGCGTCGCGGTGCACGTCGGCCAGCATGTGGTCGAGCCGGAAGCTCCGCCGGGCCGGGGTGGCCACCGCCGCCTCCAGCCGGGCCAGGGCCAGCAGGTCGCCGACCAGCGACTCCATCCGGCGCAGCTCGATGAGCACGTCGCGCAGCGCCTCCACCCGGTCCTCGGTGCGGGCCCCGGGCACCCGGGCCAGGAACTCGACGTTGGTGCGGATGGCGGTCAGCGGGGTCCGCAGCTCGTGCGAGGCGTCGGCGACGAAGCGGCGCTGGGAGTCCAGGGTCGTCTTGAGCCCCAGGTTGGCCTGCTCCAGCTCGGCCAGCATCTGGTTGAACGACAGCGACAGGCGGCCGAGCTCGTCGTGCGGGTCGCCGTCGACCGGCATGCGGTGGGAGAAGTCGCGCTCGTCGCCGATCCGCTGGGCGGTGGCCCGCATGCGGGCCAGGGGCCGGAGCAGGGCCGCGGCCAGGCCGAGGCCGAGCAGGGCGGCGACCAGCAGCACGGCCAGGCCGCCGGCGATCAGGATGGTCCGCAGCAGCCGCAGGGAGCGCTCGACGCTGGCCAGGGACCGGGCCACCGTGACCTGGCCTTCCAGCTTAACGGTCTGCTTGGGCTTCTCGGGCGGGTTGGTGCCGACCTGGCGTACCACCTTGCTGGCCTCGAACCGCTCGGTGTAGACGGCCAGGGGCAGGCCGAGCTGGTTGGCCGACGGCCGGACGGTGACCACCTTGCCTGGGGGGACGCTGGGCAGGTCGACCCCGGCCAGGATGTCCTCGGGGTGCTTGGCCACGATGCCCAGCCCCAGCTCCTTGCCCTTGCGGGTCTCGACCACGATGTAGGTGTCGCGCTCCTGGCCGTTGGACCACTGGGCGAGGGTGCCGCCGGCCCGGTCGGCGGCGGCGTCGTAGTCGTCGGCCAGAACCTTGGCCAGCTGGATGCTCTGGCGCTGCACCGAGCCGTAGAACTCCTGGTGGAGGTTGCGGTCGACGTAGGCGTAGACCCACAGCCCGAACCCGGACAGGGCGGTGGTCAGCAGCACCAGGTAGGTCAGGGTCAGGCGAGCCCGGAAGCTCATCTTCCACCCTCCGGGTCCTCGCGGAGGACGTAGCCGACCCCGCGGACGGTGTGGATGACCCGGGGCTCGCCCTCCGCCTCGAGCTTGCGGCGCAGGTAGCCGACGTAGACCTCGAGGACGTTGGAGTCGCGGCCGAAGTCGTAGTCCCAGACCCGCTCCAGGATGGTCGAGCGGGTCAGGACCTGGCGGGGGTGCTCCAGGAACAGGGCCAGCAGGTCGAACTCCTGGCGGGTCAGGGAGATGGTCCGCTCGCCCCGCCAGACCTCGTGGGTCGAGCGGTCCATGCGCAGGTCGCCGAAGCGCAGCTCGGCCGACCCGGAGCCGTTGCGGCCCCGGCGCAGCAGCGCCTTCACCCTGACCAGCAGCTCCTCGAAGGCGAACGGCTTGACCAGGTAGTCGTCGGCCCCGGCCTCGAACCCGGCCACCCGCTCGGGCACCTCGCTGCGGGCGGTCAGCATGAGCACGGCCACCTCCCCGGCCTGCCGGAGCCGCCGGCACACCTCGAGGCCGTCGATCCCCGGCAGCAGCACGTCGAGGATGACCAGGTCGGGCGGGTGGTCGAGCGCCCGGCCGAGGGCCTCCTCGCCGGAGGCGGCCACCTCGACGTCGAACCCCTCGTAGGCCAGCGGCCGGCGAAGGGCCGCGGCCAACAGGGGGTCGTCGTCGACGACCAGGATGTGTGCGCCCATGCACCCGCCGTCCTGACCGGGCCGCCGCTGGGGCGGCGGCGCTCGCATGCTGCCTTGTGGCCATTCTGCCTGCTCGGCGGGCCGATTGCCTAGCGCGGCGCTGTCACCGGGTGCTCGCGGCGGGCGTCGGTGGGCGGCTTGTCGGGCCGGAGACCCTTGAACGACGAGGCCCGCAGCTTGTCGTCCTGGGTCCACTTGAGGTACTCGACCTCGCAGACCAGCTCCGGCCGGACGAAGCGGGCCCCGCGCGGCCGGGGGGTGCCCTCGAAGCCCTCGAACATGGGCCGGGGGACCTCCAGCTCGGCCAGCTTGGCCAGCAGGTCGGCCAGGAACGCGTGGGTGAAGCCGGTGCCGACGTTGCCGGCGTAGCGGAGCCGGCCCTCGTCGTACACGGCCAGCAGCAGCGAGCCCAGGGTGGCCGAGCGGCCGCCCTTGCCCGGGGTCCAGCCGACGATCACGCAGTCCTGGAGGCACAGGGCCTTGATCTTGCGCCAGTCGTGGGAGCGGATGCCCGGCCGGTAGGGGCTGGCCGCCCGCTTGGCCACGATCCCCTCCAGCTGCAGCGCCCGGACCTGGTCGAAGAAGTCCCTGCCGGCCCCCTCGACGACCTGGGAGAGGCGGATGTCCCTGGTCTCGACCAGCACCTCGACCAGCCGGGCCCGCCGCTCGACCAGGGGCAGGTCGAGCAGGGGCTGGCCGTCCAGCCAGAGCAGGTCGAAGGCGAGGAACTGGACCGGCACCCGGCCCTTGTTGCGGGCCAGCTCCTCGGGGGTGCGGTGGAAGCGGTCCTGCATCCGCTCGAACGACGGCCGGCCATCCCGGTCGAGGGCCACGATCTCGCCGTCGACCACCGCGTTGCGGGCCGCCAGCTGGCGGTGCATGTCGATCAGCTCGGGGAACTGGGCGGTCATGTCGCGGCTGGTCCGCGAGGTCAGGCGGGTCGAGGTGCCCAGGTTGGCCAGGCAGCGGTGGCCGTCCCACTTGACCTCGAACAGCCACTCGTCGTCGTCGAACGGCCTGCTGGTGAGCACGGCCATCATCGGCTCGTAGGTCGGGGGCGGGGCCGGCTGGGGGAGCGACACCTTGCCCTTGAGGATGACCAGCCAGTCGCGGTCCCGGGTCCGGAACAGGTGGTACTCGGCGCCCTTGTAGCGGGACCCGTGGAGCCGGACGGTCAGCTTGCCGTCGGCCACCTCCAGCGGCTCGTAGGTCCCGAGGTCGAACAGCCGGACCTCGCCCCCGCCGTACTCCCCGGCCGGGATGCTGCCCGAGAAGGTCAGGTAGTCGAGCGGGTGGTCCTCGGTGTTCACCGCCAGGTGCCGCAGCCCCGGCTCCTCGGGCAGCCGCTTGGGCACGGCGAACGACACCAGCACCCCGTCCTGCTCGAACCGCACGTCATGGTGGAGCCGCCGCGCGTGGTGCTGCTGGATGGTGAACCGCCGCCCCTCCTCCAGCGCCGCCACCTCCGTCAGCCCAGCCGGATGCGGTTCCTCCGGAAGGCCTGTGGACAGCCGTTCGCCCCCGTCCCCGGCCTCGGCTACCCTCCCGGTAGGGGCCCCATCCACCGGTGGGCCGGGCTCACGGGCGCCCACTGCGTCCACCGGTGGGCCGGGTTCGGGGGTGCGCTGGAAGTCGCGTTTGGCGACGTACTCGTCCAGGCTGGACCTGGAGGCCGGGCGGGTGGTGCGCTTGGAGGGGAACCGGGGGCGACCGCGAGGCTCCTCAGGGGCGCCCGGGGTGAGGCCGAGGGCCTCCATGGCCGGGAGCAGGGACTGCTTGTCGTCGAGGACCGGCGCGAACCGGTCGCCTTCGGCGAACCGGTCCCAGACGTTGTCGATCCGGAAGTCGCCCGGCTCGAGGTCGTTGTCCAGCTCCTCCCAGTCCAGCGGGGTCGACACCGGCGCCCCCGGCATCGGCCGCAGCGAGTAGACGCTGGCGATGTTGGCCCCCGACCGGTTCATGTTGTGGTCGATGAAGATCTTGCCCGCCCGCTCGGCCACCGGCCAGGCCATGGTCGCCTTCTCCGGGTAGGCCCGGACGACCAGCCTGCCCACCCGCTCGACGAACTCGCGGGCGTCGGTGTGGGTGTGGGTGCCGTCCAGGGGCACGAACACCTGCATGCCGGTCGCCCCCGAGGTCTTGGGGTAGCCCCGCAGGCCGAGGCCGTCCAGCACCACCTTGATCAGCTTGGCCACGGTGCGGACGTCCTCGTAGGTGTACGGCTCGAAGGGGTCGAGGTCGAAGAATGCATAGTCGGGCCGGTCCAGGGAGCCGGCCCTCGAGTGCAGGGGGTGCATCTCGATGCAGCCGAGGTTGACCACGTACAGCAGGCTGGGCAGGTCCTGGGCGAGCACGAACTCGACGACCCGGGAGTCCTCCTCGGTGGGCACGGCCGCGGTGGGCAGCCAGTCGGGGGCGTGGGCCGGGACCTGCTTCTCGTAGAACGGCTCCCCGGCGAGGCCGTTGGGCATCCGCTTCATGGTCAGGGGGCGGTCGTGCAGGTGGGGGAGGAGCAGGTCGGCGACGTTCCAGTAGTAGGCCAGCAGGTCGCCCTTGGTGATGCCGTCGTCCGGCCAGTAGACCTTGTTCAGGTTGGACAGGCGCAGCTCGCGGCCGCCGGCCTCCAGCCGCCAGGCGTCGCCGGCCCGCGAGGCGGGCAGCGCTGACGGGAACGGCAGGCGGCGGCGCCTGGCGGTAGCCAACGAGCCCGAGCCTCCTTCAGTTGCGTTGCTCGCCAGCGTACAGTTGTCCCTGGTCCGTGACCGTCGCCTTCCGACGTGCCCGCCGCTCGCGGAGTGTTCCGACGTCATAAGGAGGCCTGGCTTCGTGAAGACGATCTGGAAGGGGGCGATCTCCTTCGGGCTGGTCACCATCCCCGTCCGGGTGTATGGGGCCACCGAGGCGAAGAGCCTCCGGTTCAACCAGCTGCACGAGCCCGACGGCGGCCGGATCCGCTACAAGCGGGTGTGCTCGGTCGACGGCGAAGAGGTCGACTACTCGGAGATCGTCAAGGGCTACGAGTACGAGAAGGACCACTACGTGACCCTGACCGACGAGGAGCTGGACTCGCTGCCGGTGGCTTCGGCCAAGGCGATCGAGATCGAGCGGTTCGTCGAGGCCGAGGAGATCGACCCGATCTACTTCCAGAAGGCCTACTACCTGGTGCCCGAGGGCACCGGGGTCAAGGCCTACCACCTGCTGCGGGAGGCGATGGCCGACGACGGCAAGGTCGCCCTGGCCAAGGTCGCCTTCCGCGACAAGGAGCACCTGGCCACCCTGCGGCTGCGCGACAACGTGTTCGTGCTGGAGACGATGTACTGGCCGGACGAGATCCGCGTGCCCAAGTTCGACGTCCTGGACGAGTCGGTCGAGCTGCGGCCCCAGGAGATCCGCATGGCCAAGAGCCTGATCGACAGCCTCACCGACGCCTTCCAGCCCGAGGAGTTCCGCGACGAGTACCGGAAGGCGCTCGAGGAGCTGGTCCAGAAGAAGGTCCAGGGTGAGGAGATCACCTATACCGAAGAGGCCGAACCGTCTAAGGTGGTCGACCTGATGGAAGCGCTGAAGGCGAGCGTCGAAGCGGCCAAGGCCGGCAAGCCGGCCCCGGAGCGCAAGACCAGCAGCCGGCGCAAGAAGGCGGCAGGCGAGTAGTCGAGTAGCAGGCGTCCCGGTCGGGGCGTCGTGGGGGGTGGACGTGGGGCTTGACCTCTGCCCGTCGACGGCGTTCCGGGACGCGGTCGCATCGATGCTGGACGGCCTGCCGGCCCGGACCGGTCTCGGCACCTGGCTGCTGGTGCGGCTGACCGACGACGGCGGGTCGGTGGTGCTGGCCGTCCGCGACCGCAGCTACGGCATCCAGGACGACCAGGAGCTGTCCGACGCCGACCTGCCCGTGCGGGCCCTGGTCGACGGCCGCGGCCCCCGGGTGGCCAGGGTCGCGGCCGAGGTCAAGGCCTACGCCAGCGCCTCCCTGGGTGGCGGCGTGCCCGTCGGCGCCCTGGCCGGCGTGCCCGTGCTGGCCCCCGACGGGTCGGTGTTCGGCTGCCTGTGCGGGGTCGACCCCGAGCCGGGGCGGCCCCAGCTTGCGGCCGAGCTGCCGACCATCGAGCTGCTGGGGCGGATGCTGGCCGTCCTGCTGATCCAGGAGCTGGACCGCCAGGAGCTCCAGCGCCGGTTCGAGCTGGCCGAGCTGGACGCCCTCGCCGACCCGCTCACCGGGGTCGGCAACCGCCGCGCCTGGGACCGGCTGCTGGAGGCCGAGGAGGCCCGCTGCCGCCGCTACGGCTCGGTGGCGTCCCTGGTCGCGATCGACCTGGACGAGCTCAAGCGGGTCAACGACGGCCAGGGCCACGCCGCCGGCGACCGGCTGCTGCGCCGCACCGCCCAGGTGCTCGACTCCTGCCGGCGGGCCGCCGACGTGGTCGCCCGCCTGGGCGGCGACGAGTTCGGCGTCCTGGCCGTCGAGTGCGACGAGCCCGCGGCCAAGGTCCTGGCCGACCGCCTCCGGGGCGCCCTCGAGGCCGCCGGCATCCGCGCCTCGGTCGGCCACGCCACCCGCCAGCCCTCGGGCACCCTGGCCCAGGCCTGGTCGGCCGCGGACGCCGAGATGTACGCCGAGAAGCGGCGGGTGGCCCGCTAGCTGTCGCTCTCGGGTGGCGGCTCGCGGCGGCCGATCCGCACCCGGTGCTCCTCGGACTCGCGCAGCGAGCGCTCGGCCAGGCGGCGCAGCTCGGTCGCCTTCTGGCGCTCGGCGATGCGGCGGCGGCCCTCGGGGGTCTCCTGCTCGACCTGGAGGGAGAGGTAGGCCAGGGCGCCCAGGGGGATGGGCAGCCAGAAGTTGATCAGCCGGTAGGAGACGACCCCGAGGGTGGCCGTGCCCCGGTCGGCGCCGAAGAAGGTGAGCAGGGCGATCATGGTCGCCTCGACCACCCCGAGGCCGGCCGGGGTGATGGGGATGGCGGCCAGCACATAGGCCAGCCCGAAGGCCACGATCAGCCCGTCGATGCCGGCCCGGTAGCCGAAGGCGAGCAGGAACACCCAGAGCGACGCGGCCGAGCAGAGCCAGAAGCCCAGGTCCCAGAGCAGGCCCCGGACCAGCCGCCGGCGGTCGGCGACCAGGGTCTTGAGCCGGGCCGCCAGGCGCAGGACCAGCCGGTAGACGCTCTCCTCGTCCAGGAACGGGATCCGGCTGGCCACCGTCCGCGTGACCCTGGCCGCCCCCTGCTCGCCCCGCATGAGCAGCACCACCGCGGCCGAGAAGCCGCCCAGCAGCAGCACCCCGACCAGGGCGGCGGTGGCGTACAGGGGGTTGTAGGAGCCGCCGATGATCGACACCAGCAGGCCGACCCAGAGGAGCAGGTTCAGCACCACCGCCGAGCCGATGCCCTGGGCGGCCATGGCGAAGGCGGCGTCGGTGCCGGACAGCCCGAACCGGGTCAGCAGCCGGAACCCGAGCGCCCCCCCGACGGCCGCGCCCCCCGGGACCACGTGGCTGACGGCCAGGGTCGACAGGTTGATCCGGAGCAGGGTCAGGTAGGGGGGCGGGGTGCCGTGGATCATCGCCCTGGTCAGGTTGGCGTAGCAGAGGATGGAGGCGGCCTCCAGCGCCACCCCGAGGACGATCAGCCACAGGTTGACCCCGGCCAGCAGGCTGAGGGCCCGGCGGGCCCCGGCGATCTGGGGCAGCACGAAATAGATCACCACGAAGGCGACCAGCAGGAGCTGGACGAGGCGCCTGACCGGCGTGACCAACCGCACTCGGGTCCTAGCCATGGGTACTGGAAGTATAGGTGCCCGGTCGCGGAACCCCTGGTAGGGGGCTTAGGTCCGGGCCCCCAGGCGGGCCAGCAGGCCGGCCAGCAGGGCGGTGCGGGGGACGATGCTGTCCAGGTCCAGCCACTCGGTCGGCCCGTGGGCCTCGCCGCCCACCGGGGCCAGGCCGTCGATCGTGGCCAGCCCGGCGGCGGCGGTGGTGTTGGCGTCCCCGGCCCCGCCGGTGGCGGCCTCGCCGACCTCGAACCCGAGGTCGCGGGCGACCGCCTGGGCCTCGGCGACCAGCGCGGCCACGGCCGCGGTGCGCTCCATCGGCGGGTGGCGGTGGGCCGGCGACATCGTGGCCGTCGCCCCCTCGACCGTGGTCGCGGCCACGATCCGCTCCACCTCGTCCATGGCCTGGTCGAAGGCGGCAACGGTGGCCGCCCTGACCTCGACCTGCATGACCGCCCGGTCGGCGACCACGTTGGTCCGGCTGCCGCCCGACAGCACCCCGACGTTGCAGGTCACCCCCTGCCAGCGGCCGTTCAGGGCCTGGAGGGCGACCGTCTTGTGGGCCGCCTCGAGGACGGCGTTGACCCCTTCGGCCGGCCGCACCCCGGCGTGGGAGGCCTTGCCGGCGACCTCGACGGTGAAGGCCGAGATGCCCTTGCGGGCCGAGACCAGGGCGCCGTTGACCCGGGCCGCCTCCAGCCCGACGGCCACGTCGTGCTCGCCGGCCAGGGCCTCGATCAGGGGGCGGCTGAACGGCGAGCCGATCTCCTCGTCGGGCGAGCAGACCAGGGTGATGGCGGCGAAGTCGTCGAAGCCGGCCAGGTCGCAGAGGACCTCGACGGCCTCGAACCCGCACACCACCCCGGCCTTGTCGTCGGTCACCCCCGGCCCGTAGGCACGGCCGTCGCGGGTCCGGAACGGCCGGGCCGCGGCCGCGCCCTCGTCGAACACCGTGTCCAGGTGGGCCAGCAGCAGCAGGCGCCGCCCGCCCTCGGCCACCGGCCGGCCCCCGGCCCGCCGGCCGACCACCATGTCGCCCAGCGGCGCCCCGGCCCACTCCTGGTCCGGGCGGTGGCGGTGGCGCTCCACCTCCCAGCCGCCGGCCTCGAAGCGGGCCTGGCACAGGTCGGCGACCCGGTTCACGCCGGCGGTCGTGTAGGAGCCGGAGTCGATGTTGACCAGCTCCTCGATCCGGCCCAGCAGCTCGTCGTAGCGCTCGCGCAGCGGCGCCAGCAGGGTGGAGGGCTCGGCCCTTGGGTCGGTCACAGCCCGAGGCTCTTGATGACGCCCTTGACCGTGTCGGCCGAGTGGCGCAGGCCCTCGGCCTCCTCCTCCGAGAGGGGGCTCGGCAGGACCATCTCGACGCCGAGGCGGTCGACCACCGACGGCAGCGACAGGCAGACGTCGTGGATCCCGGCCTGGCCGTCGAGCAGGGAGCTGACCGGCAGCACCTGGCGCTGGTCGTAGAGGACGGCCTCGACGATCCGGGCCGTGGCCAGCCCGATCGCGTAGTTGGTGGCCCCCTTGCCGCGGATGATCTCGCCGGCGGCCCCGACCACCCTGCGGTGGATCTCCCCGCGGGCGGCCGCGTCCAGCGGGGGCCGGCCGGGGACCTCCCAGGCCAGCAGGGGCACCGACCCGATGGAGGCGCTGCTCCACAGGGGGATCTCCGAGTCGCCGTGCTCGCCGGCGATGTAGGCGTGGACGTTCTGCACGGCCACCCCGCAGTGGTCGGCGACCAGCAGCCGCAGCCGCGAGCTGTCCAGCACCGTGCCCGACCCGAAGACCCGCTGCGGGGGCAGGCCCGAGATCTTGAGGGCGGCGTAGGTGATCACGTCGACCGGGTTGGTGACCAGCAGCAGGATCGCCTCGGGGGCGACCTCGAGCAGCCGGGGGACGATCGCCCTGGAGAGGGCGACGTTGGCCTCGGCCAGCTCCAGGCGGGTCTGGCCCGGCTTCTGCTTGGCCCCGGCGGTGATCACCACCAGGTCGGCCCCGCGGCAGACCTCGATGTCGTCGGAGCCGACCACCGTGGCCTGGGGCACGAACTGGAGGCCGTGGTTGAGGTCGAGCACCTCGGCCCGGGTCTTGTCGGCGTTGATGTCGTAGAGGGCGATGGTCCGGCCGATCCCCCGGATCAGGCAGGCGTAGGCGCAGGTGGCCCCGACGCTACCGGCCCCGACGACGGCCACCTTGGTGGTGGCCGCTGGGGCCGATGTCCCGGTCATGCGCGCACCCTACCGGATAATGTCCTGGCCATGGTCGAGACCGCGGGGCCAACCCTGGTCGAGCTGCGGGTGCTCGACGGGGCCAACCTGTACTTCCCGCGCCCGGCGATCAAGCTCACCCTGGACGTGCCCGGCCTGCTCTCGCTGCCCGAGGAGCGGGCGGCGGCGGCGGCCGGCGAGGTCGGCCTCGCGGCCGGGTCGCCGGGACCGCCCGGGGGCGAGCAGCGGCGGCGCTTCGCCACCCGGCTGCTGGCCCACCTGGTCCGGCGGACCGCGGCCGCGGCCGGGGTGCGGGCCCTGGCCGTGCGCAGCCGCCCCGGGCCCGAGCCGACCCAGCTGGTGGCCGCCTACCCGTGGCGGCGCCAGCACGCCGCCGAGGCCCTGGGCCGGGCCGTGGCCGAGCTGATCGCCACCGCCGGCACCCCCGGCCTGGCCGAGCGGGTGGGGCAGCGCGGGGCGGCCCTGCGCCAGGTCGAGGCCGGCCCGGGCCCGTCGCTGCCCGTGCCCCGGGTGCCGACGGTGGCCGTGACCGGGACCAACGGCAAGACGACGGTGACCCGGCTGATCGCCCACATGGGCCGCTGCGCCGGGCTGCACGTCGGCTGGTCCAACACCGACGGCATCTACCTGGACGGCGAGCTGGTGGAGGAGGGCGACTGGTCGGGCCCGGGCGGGGCGGCCCAGGTCCTGGCCCAGCCCGGCGTCCAGCTGGCCGTGCTGGAGACGGCCCGGGGCGGCATCCTGCGCCGCGGGGTCGGGGTGGCCCACAACGACGTCGCCGTGGTCACCAACATCTCCGCCGACCACCTCGGCCTCGGCGGCATCCAGACCCTCGACCAGCTGGCCGAGGTCAAGGCGACGATCGTGCGGATCACCCGCTCCGGCGGCTGGGTGGTGCTCAACGCCGACGACCCCCGCACCCTGGCCATGCGCCGGCTGTCGCGGGCCCGGCCGTTCACCTTCGGCCTCGACCCGGACGCGCCCGGCCTGCGCGAGGCCCAGACCGAGGGCGGCCGGGCCGCCACCGTGCTCGACGGCGACCTGGTCGTGCTGACCAGGGGCCGGGTCGACCGGCTGCTGCCGGTCCTGGACGTGCCCGTCACCCTGGCCGGCCTGGCCTCCTTCAACGTGGCCAACGCGCTGGCCGCGGCGGCCGCCGGCATCGCCGTCGGCCTGCCCCGGGAGGCGGTGCTGGACGGGCTGCGCGGCTTCCGGCCCGACCCCGGCCAGAACCCGGGCCGGATGAACATCCTCGACCTGGGCGGCCGGGCGGTGATCGTCGACATGGCCCACAACGAGGCCAGCCTGCTCGCCCTGCTCGAGGTGGCCAGGGGCCTGCGCCTGCCCGGCGGCCGGGTGCTGGCCCTGGTCGGCACGGCCGGGGACCGCTCCGACGAGCTGATCCGCTCCCTGGGCGAGCTGGCCGCCCGGGGCGCCGACCGGGTCGCGATCGGCGAGAAGCACCGCTACCTGCGCGGCCGTGAGGCCGCCGAGCTGGTCGGGCTGCTCCGCGAGGGCGCGGCCACGGTCGGGGTCAGCGACGTGCCCGCCCACCCGGGCGAGCTGGCCGGCCTCCAGGCCCTGGTCGCCGAGTCCGGCCCGGGCGACGTCCTGGCCCTGATGGCCCCGGCCGAGCGGCCCGAGATCCTGGCCTGGCTGGAGGAGCAGGACGCCACCCTGCTCGACCCCTCCCAGCTCCGGGCCCGGGTTGTCGCCGCCGCGGCCGGGTAACTCTCAACCGCGACCTGCTGCCGCCGCGACCTGGAGGATCCCATGCTCGACGAAGGCGTCCGCGCCCTGGCCAAGGGGAGGAACTTCGCCGCCCTGACCACGCTGCTGCCCGACGGGCAGCCGATGACCCACGTCATGTGGGTCGACTGCGACGACGAGCACGTGGTCATCAACACCGAGACCCACCGCCAGAAGGCGAAGAACATCCGCCGCGACCCCCGGGTCACGGTCACCATCTGGGACGCGGCCGACCCCTACAACTACGCCGAGGTCCGGGGCGAGGTCGTCGACACCGTCGCCGGGCCCGAGGCCAGGGCGCACATCGACGACCTGTCGATGAAGTACAACGGCCACGAGTACCGCAACCAGATCCAGTCCGAGCGGCTGATCGTCCGGATCAAGCCCCTCCACCAGCGGCTGCGGACGCCCTAGAGCGGGCCTGGAGCTCGTCGACGATGCTCTCGACCTGGTCGGCGCAGAGCACCACCAGGTCGCCCGGGTTGGCCCGGTCCAGGGCCAGCCGCGACGCCTCCATCTCGTCCAGGACCACCTCGAGGCTGCGGCAGCGGGCCCCGTCGCCGGCCGCGGCCCTGGCCCCGGCGGCCACCAGCTCGGCGATCTCGCCCGGCCGGCGGCCCCGGAGGTTCCGGTCCTCGCGCACCACCAGGGCGTCGAAGTGCCTGGCCGCGACCTCGCCCAGCTCGCGGATGTCCTTGTCGCGGCGGTCGCCCGGGCTGGCGATCACCCCGGTGCGCCGCCTGGCCATCATGTCGCCCCCCTTGGGCGGGGTGGCCAGGCGGTCGACGAAGTCGCCCAGCATCCGCATGCCGGCCGCGTTGTGGCAGTAGTCGACGATCACCCGGTAGCCGTCCACCTCGAACAGGTTGAGCCGCCCCGGCGCCACCTCGTAGGAGGTGGTGAACGAGCGCAGGCCGGCCCGGATGTCGTGGAGGTGGGCGCCGGCGGCCAGGGCGGCGGCGGCCGCGGCCATGGCGTTGGCCACGTTCATGCGGGCCCGGCCCCCGAAGGTCGCCGGCACCGCCCCGGTGGGGGCGATCAGGGTCGAGCGCCGGCCCTGGCGGAGCACGATCCCCTCGCCCAGGCGGCCGTCCTCGAGCACGATCGCCCGCCCGCCCCGGCGGCAGTGGGCCTCGACCAGCTCGTTGCCGTCCTGCATCGAGAACCAGACCAGCTCGCCCGAGCAGTGGCGGCGCATCCCGGCGACCAGCGGGTCGTCGGCGTTGAGGACCCCGTGGCCGTCGCGGGGCACGGCCTCGATCACCACCTGCTTGACCGCGGCCAGCTGCTTGAGGGTGTCGATGCCGCGCAGGCCCAGGTGGTCGGCGCCGATGTTGAGGACCACCCCGACGTCGTTGCGCTCGTAGCCGAGGCCCTCGCGCAGGATCCCGCCCCTGGCCACCTCGAACACGGCGAAGTCGACCCGCGGGTTCTGCAGCACCATCCGGGCCGAGCGCGGCCCCGAGGCGTCGGCCGTGACCACCAGCCGCTCGTCGATCAGGATGCCGTCGGTCGAGGTCAGGCCGACCTGGCGGCCCATCCCCTTGAAGATGTGGGCGATCATCCGGCTGGTCGTGGTCTTGCCGTTGGTGCCGGTCACGGCCACGATCGGGATGCGGGCCGGGGTGCCGGGCGGGAACAGGAGGTCGACCACCGGCTTGGCCACGTACTGGGGCTCGCCCACGGTCGGGTGGGTGTGCATGCGGAACCCGGGGGCCGCGTTGACTTCGACGATCGCCCCGCCGGTCTCGCGCACCGGCTCGGCCAGGTCGGGGGCGATGAAGTCGATCCCGGCCACGTCCAGGCCGACCACCCGGGCCGCCTCCTCGGCGATCTCCACGTTGTCGGGGTGGGCCTCGTCGGTGCGGTCGATCGAGATGCCGCCGGTCGACATGTTGCCGGTCAGGGTCAGCTTGACCATGGTGCCCTCTCCGGGCACGTCGTCCAGCTCGAACCCCTGGGCGCGGACCAGCTCGACGGCCGCCTGGTCGACCCGGATGCGGGTCAGCACCTTCTCGTGGCCGACCCCGCGGCGCGGGTCGGCGTTGGTCCGCTCGACCAGCTGGGCCACGGTGTGCTCCCCGTCCCCGACCACATGGGCCGGGACCCGCTCGGCGATCGCCACCATCCGCCCGCCCACCACCAGCACCCGGTAGTCGTTGCCGGCGACATAGGTCTCGACCAGCACCCAGCCCCGCCTGGCCTCGGCCTGGGCGGCCGGGAAGGCGGCGGCCACCTCCTCCTCGCTGCGCAGGTCGAGGTGGACGCCGCGGCCGTGGTTGCCGTCCAGCGGCTTGACCACCAGGGGGAACCCGAGGCGGCGGGCGGCGGCCCGGGCGTCGTCGACGTCGCGCACCGGGTAGGAGCGGGGCACGGGCAGCCCGGCGGCGGCCAGCAGCCGGGTCGTCAGCTCCTTGTCGCCGGCCACGTCGACCGCCAGCGAGCTGGTCTTGGAGGTCATGGTGGCCCGGATGCGCTGCTGGTAGATGCCCTGGCCGAGCTGGACCAGGGAGTGCTCGTTGAGCCGCAGGAAGGGGATGTCGCGGGCCACCGCCTCGTCGAGGATGGCCTGGGTCGAGGGGCCGAAGGCGGTCCGCTCGGCCCGGAGGATGAACCGCTCCAGCTCGGCGTCGAAGTCGAAGCCGGGCTCGCGCTCGACCAGGTGGTTGACCAGCCGCACGGCCAGCCGGCCGGCGGCCAGCCCGACCTGGTCGTCGCCGTAGCCGTAGATGACGTTGTAGCGGCCGCGCTTGCCGGCGCCGCGGGTCTTGCCCCGCCGCTGCTCGCCCCCGGCCTCCCGCTGGAGCTGGAGGGCGACGTGCTCGGCCACGTGGCCCAGCCAGGTGCCGTCGCGCAGCCGCTCCACGAACCCGCCCTTGCGGCCGACCCCGCAGGTGTGGTCGACCAGGCCCGGGAGGAGCTCGAGCAGGTCGTCGGTGAACCCGGGGAGCAGGTTGGAGGGGAAGTCCTCCAGCGACCCCAGGTCGACCAGCAGGTGGATGGCCTTGTCGTAGGACCAGTAGTTGGGCCCGCGGTAGACGCGGGACTCCAGGATCTCGAGGTCCGGCCGGGGGCTGTTGACAGCCGGTCCCGTCCCTTCCCCCGTGCGGCTACCCTCCCGGTCGGGGGCCCGGCCATCGGCGGGCGGGGCTGCCGCACGGGCGCCGGCCAGGTCCTCGCTCATCGCCGCCTCCTCCTCGCCGCCTACTGCGACGCTTCCTGCTCCTCGCCGCCGCTGCCGCGGCGCCGCCTGGCCGGGCGTCCCGCCGGCCACTCCTCGGCCACCTCCTGGCGGGCCTGCCGCCGGGGCGTGGCGATCGCCTGCAGCCGCGGCAGCAGGGCCCGGGCGCCGAGGTCGAAGCGGTAGCCGGGCGGCAGGGCGTGCAGGACCACGCCCGACACCAGCACCGGCCGCCTGGCCCTGACCTCGAACGCGTCCGACTGGGCCCTGGACCCGTCGACCACCGTCACCGTGCCCTTGCCCAGCACCTCGAGCACGCCGTCGGGGCTGATCACGGCGGCGGTGTCCTCGTCGATGCCGATGCCGAGCTGGCTGGGGGACTCGGCCACCAGCAGCAGCAGCCGGCCCAGCCGGTTGCGCTGGCTGAAGTGCTGGTCGATGACCGCCCCGGGGAGCAGCCCGAGCCCGGCCGACATGTGGGCCAGGCGCTGCTTGGGGACCTCGCCGGGGCCGCCGAAGGCGACCATGTGGGCGCTCAGGGCGCTCGCCCCGGCCGAGGTGCCACCGACCACCGCGCCCCGCCGGTGCGCGTCCAGCAGGGCCGCCCCGAGCCGGGTCCCGGCCACCACCATCGACAGCCGGAGCTGGTTGCCCCCGGTCATGAACACCCCGGTGGCCTGGTCAACGGTCTCGGCCGGCCCGGGGGCGTCGGCCTCCTCGCGGGTCGCCGGCCGCAGCGGCATGACCTCGGCCGCGCCCAGGTCGGTGAACACCTGCCGGTACAGCCCGAGGATCTCGTCGCCCAGCGAGGAGGCGGTCGCGATCACCGCGATCCGGGCCCGTCGGCCGCCGGCGCGCTGCACGAAGTGGTTGAGGATGGTCCGGTGGCCGAGCTTGTCCTCCGCACCGCCGATGGCCACGAGGACGCCGGCTCCGGCCCGATTGGTGTCGGAGGCCATGTGGCAGTCTAACAAGCTGGCCTCTTACGCCTGCTTGATGGCCCCGGCGGCTACCATTCAGGTCATGCGGGTGCTGGTCGTCGAGGACGAGGCCGACCTGGCCGACGCGATCGCGCGCGGCCTGCGTCGGGAGGGCTACGCCGTCGACGTCGCCTACGACGGTGACGAGGCCGTGGACAAGGCGAGCGTCAACGACTACGACGTGGTCTGCCTCGACCTGAACCTGCCCCGGCTGGACGGCATCGAGGTGGTCCGGCGCATCCGGGCCGACGACGTCGGCCAGCCGACCCGGGTGCTGATGCTGACCGCCCGCGACTCGACCCGCGACCGGATCACCGGCCTGGACGAGGGCGCCGACGACTACCTGGTCAAGCCGTTCGACTTCGAGGAGCTGAAGGCGCGGGTGCGGGCCCTGCTGCGCCGCGACGCCGGCCGCTCCGGGGCCGTGCTCCGGGTCGGGGACATCGAGCTCGACAGCTCCCGCCACGACGCCCGCCGCGACGGCCGGCAGCTGCCCCTGACGCCCAAGGAGTTCGCGCTGCTGCGCTACTTCATGTCCCGGCCGGGGCAGGTGCTCAGCCAGGAGGACCTGCTGGAGCACGTCTGGGACGAGAACGCCGACCCCTTCACCAACACCGTCCGGGTCACCGTGATGACGCTCCGCCGCAAGCTGGCCGACGCGGGCGACAGCCAGCCGATCGAGACCGTCGTCGGTCGCGGGTACCGCCTGCGCGAGCTGCCGTGAACCCGCCCGGCTGGCTGGTCGACCGCCTGCCGGAGTGGGCCAGGTCGATCCGGTTCCGCTACACCCTGCTGTACTCGGCGGTGCTGTTCGGCCTGGCCGCGGTGCTGGTCGCCGCCATCTACCTGGTGCTGCTGATGGCCCTGCGCGGCGAGCCGGTGTCGGCCGGCCGCGTCTGCAAGTACGGCGAGTGCATCCGGCTGGTCTCCCTGAGCGAGTTCGAGCGCCTGGTCAACTCCCAGACCCTGACCAAGCTGCGCAACTACTCCTTCGGCGCCCTCGGGGTGCTGTTCGTGGCCAGCCTCGGCGTCGGCTGGGTGGTGGCCGGCCGGGTGCTGCGCCCGATCGGCCGGATCACCGCCGTGGCCCGCGACATCCAGGCCACCGACCTGTCGCGCCGCATCGAGCTGCCCGGGCCCGAGGACGAGCTCAAGCAGCTCGCCGACACCTTCGACGCCATGCTGGCCCGCCTGGACGCCGCCTTCGCCGCCCAGCGCCAGTTCACCGCCGACGCCTCCCACGAGCTCCGCAACCCGCTGGCCATCATCCGCACCAACGTGGACGTCGCCCTGGCCGACCCCCACGCCGACCCCGACGACCTGCGCCACACCATCACCGTGGTCAAGCGGGCCAGCGACCGCATGGCCCGGCTGGTCGACGACCTCCTGGCCCTGGCCCGCCGCCAGGAGCCGACCCTCGAGCACGAGCCGGTCGACCTCGGCGTGGCCGTCACCGAGGCCAGCGACGACTTCGTGGTCCCGGCGGCCGCCCGCAACATCGTCCTCGACCGGGCGATCGCCCCCGGCGTGATCGTCACCGGCGACCGCGACGCCCTCAAGCGCGCCGTCGCCAACCTGCTCGACAACGCCGTCCGCCTCGCCCCCGCCGGCTCCCGCATCCGCCTGGCCACCGGCAGCGAGGGCGACCGGGCCTGGATCGCCGTCGCCGACGAAGGCCCCGGCATCGCCCCCGAGGACCAGCCCCACGTCTTCGACCGCTTCTGGCGCGCCGACAAGGCCCGTTCCCGCGCCGACGGCGGCACCGGCCTCGGCCTGGCCATCGTCCGCCAGATCGCCCAGAGCCACGGCGGCAGCATCCGCCTCCAGTCCAAGGTCGGCGTCGGCTCCTCCTTCGTCATCTGGCTTCCCGTGACCACCCCCTCGGCGGAGGCGCCGACCCAGCCCCCTGGAGCCGTCACCTCGGCCCCGGTCCCCACCCCCACTCCCGCCGAACGGGCCCGCACCCGGCCGTCGTTCGGCCCTCCCTCGGAGTAGGCGGCCGGCCCTTATCTCGCCTTGAGGAACGGCTTACCGGTGCTTTAGCGCCGGTCGCCTAGCCTCTTCGACAACGAGGCTTGCCATGTTCGACCGCAGGAGGCGACCGATGTCCATTCGCGACGGCCTGGAGCCATCGCGCTCCCCGGACTCCGAAACCAACACCCAGCCCCTTCCCCGCGACGAGGTCGCCCCCGCCAACCCCGGCGGCGCCGACCCGCGACCCGCTCCGCCCGAGTCCCCGCGCCCCGCGGCCGCCGGCGAGCCCTGGCCGCCGTCCTGGGGCGAGTCGTCCGCGTCCTGGGGCCAGGCCCCGGCGGCCCCCGACCGCCCCCAGCCCCCCGCGCCCGAGGCCGGCCCGGGCTGGACCCAGCCCAAGGCCGCCCAGGGCCCCTCCTGGACCCAGGCGTCCGGCAATGACAGCCCCGGGGCGTCCTGGCCTCAGCCCCCTGGGAACGACGCCCCCGCCGCTCCCCGAACCCGGCTGACCAGGGACGACGGCCCCGGCGACACCACCGGTGCCCAGCCGCCCGCGGCCCAGCCCGGCTGGGGCCAGGGTGGCGGCGGTCACCCGGCCGTCCTCGCCTGGGGCGCGCGGTCGGCCGACGCCGGCTCGCCCCGCGGCCGCCGGCCGTCCCGCTGGCTGGCCGGGGTGCTGGCCGGTGCCGTCCTGCTCGCGGCCGGCTTCGGCATCAGCCAGGCGCTCGACAACGACGCCGAGCCGGCCGGCGCCGGCATCCCGGCCGCCGGCCCGGCCCCGGTCGCCGCCGCCCCCGCCCCCTCGGGCGAGGAGCCGGCCGCCGCCGTCGCCAAGGCCCTGCTGCCCACCGTGGTCGAGATCCGCCACGGGAGCGGCGTCGGCTCCGGCTTCGTCTACGACAGGAACGGCTACATCATGACCGCCGCCCACGTCATCGACGGGGTCGAGGAGGTCGAGGTCCGGCTGTACGACGGCACCAAGCTCGAGGGCCGGGTCGTCGGCACCGACGATCTCAACGACGTCGGCGTGGTCAAGGTCGACCGCACCGGTCTGGCCACGGCGCCGCTCGCCGTCGGCCAGGACCTCCAGGTCGGCCAGCTGGCGATCGCCATCGGCAGCCCCTTCGGCCTCAACGAGACCGTCACCGCCGGGATCATCAGCTCCACCGACCGGGTCCTCGAGGACGGCCGCGAGGTCATCCAGACCGACGCCCCGATCAACCCGGGTAACTCCGGCGGGGTGCTCGCCGACCGCCGGGGCCGCGTCATCGGCATCAACAGCGCCATCCGCCCGGCCAGCGAGGGTTCCAGCGGCAACGTCGGCATCGGGTTCGCCGTCCCGATCGACCTGGCCGCCACCTCGGCCGCGGCCATCGTCCAGGGCAAGCCGATCCAGACCGCCTACCTGGGCGTGACCCCCTCGCTGACCACCACCGGCGGCCAGGACGGCGCCCTCATCCAGGAGGTCGCCCCGGACAGCCCGGCCGCCCAGGCCGGCCTCCGGCCCGGCGACCTGGTCACCTCCATCGACGGCCAGGCGGTCCCGAACTACAGCGAGATGGTCGCCAGCATCCGGGCCCACAAGCCCGGCGACAAGGTCACCCTCAACGTGAGCCGTGGCGGGAACGAAACCACCATTACGGCCACTTTGACCCAGCGTCCCGCCGGTTGATCGGGGGACGGACGGCGCGGCATGGTCCGACATGAGGTACGTCGACCGAATCTGGTATTTTGGCTGATAACGATTTGGCGACGAGGGAGCCAAGAACGGGAACGACCCCTTACGCTTGGTAGGCGAACACGGAGCTGGTCCACACGGGCGCTGGGGGGCGTTCCAAGAGGACCACTTCCGCCCGCAGGACGGCCCAGGCCGTTTCGGCCTAGGCCGAGAGGACACGGGAGGCGCGGGAAGCACGTTCGCCTAGCGACGGCCGCGCCGTCCGGTGTGTGGACCGGTGGTTGGGGGACTACCGGGACCCCCCGGACGGCAGGCCGTCCTTTACGTTCCACCTCAGGTTGAACGCCGCCCCAGCCGGTCTCTGCGACCATCCCCGTCGCAGGCTTGCCCAGACCCCGTCGCCGGCGGCTGGAGGCAGACGATGATGGATGCCGCCTTCGCGGCACTGACCTCGGAGCGGCTGGTGCTGCGCCGATTCCGGCCAGAGGACCTGGACGCGTTCGTCGCCTACCGGTCCGACCCCGAGATCGCCCGCTACCAGAGCTGGGAGGCGCCCTACCCGCCCGGCCAGGCCCGCCAGTTCCTGCGGGAGCTGGCGACCATCCACCCCGACACGCCCGGCGAGTGGTTCCAGTTCGCCGTCGCCCTGCGGACCACCGACCGGCTGATCGGCGACTGCGCGGCCCACGTCCCCGCCGACGACCCACGCCAGGCCGAGATCGGCTTCACCCTCGCCCCCGAGCACCACGGACACGGCTACGCCACCGAGGCGGTCCGCCGCCTCCTGCACTACCTCCTGATCGAGCGAGGCAAGCACCGGGTCAGCGCGACCTGCGACGACCGCAACACCCGCTCGGCCGCGGTCCTGGAGCGCGTCGGCATGCGCCGCGAAGGCCACCTGCTCCAGAGCACCTGGTCCAAGGACGAATGGACCAACGATCTGCTCTACGCCGTCCTCCACCACGAGTGGCCCCGGGTCCCTGACCCCCCCTGATCCCCCCCGGATCGACCCTCCCCGGGCGTTTGCGCACGGCC
>OCZS010000166.1_pt1 | contig 21048 bp, 21 predicted proteins | sample 1539071 | NCBI WGS metagenome assembly OCZS01 (sample SAMEA3113584, study PRJEB22503) | soil metagenome
CGACCGGCTTGCGCGCGCTGCCACCTATCTCGCTGTCGATCATGAGAAGGTGGTCGGCACCGCGGTCGGCCTGCTGCAGGACAACGGTGACATGTTGATCGTCGCCATGTACGTGGCACCCGAGGCGCGCGGGCGAGGAATCGCCGCCCGACTGATCGATGAGATCGCCACGATGGCGATCGTGCGAGGCTCACGCCGCCTTGTCCTGGATGTCGCCGACGGCAATGTCACCGCGGAGCGCAGCTATCTCCGATATGGATTCGTGCCGATAGGGCTGCGGGTGCCGATGCTGCGGAACCCGACGGTCTTCCAGACTCGGCTGGTTTACGCACTTCCCCGCGCCGGTGGAGGTGTCACCGGCCCCGATTAGGGTGACGTGCGTGTCCGTCGTTGGCATGAGGTCGAGTCCGGAAGAGCTGCTGGCCGGGCTCGATCCCGAGCAGCGTGAGGTCGCCACCACGCTGGCCGGTCCGGTGGCGGTGATTGCGGGGGCGGGCACGGGAAAGACGCGAGCCATCACACACCGGATCGCGTACGGGGTAGCGATCGGCGCTTACAACCCGACCAGCGTTCTGGCGGTTACCTTCACCACGCGGGCGGCCGGTGAGCTGCGCGGGCGGCTGCAGCAGCTCGGCGCATACGGTGTCCAGGCCCGGACGTTCCACTCCGCAGCCTTGCGGCAGGCGCAGTACTTCTGGCCGCGGATCTACAGCGGTGAGTTGCCTGCGGTGCTGGACAACCGGATGTCGCTGGTCGCCGAAGCGGCCAGCCGACTGCGGGTCAGAGTCGATACCCCGAAGCTGCGTGACCTGGTTGGCGAGATCTCCTGGGCTAAGGTCAGCAACGTTTCGGTCGAGGACTATCCGCGGCTCGCCACCGAGCACAATCGGGTGCTTGCTTCCCTGGACCCCGAGACCATCGGCCGGATTTTCGCCGGCTATGAGGCGGCCAAGCGCGACCGGTCCAGGATCGATTTCGAAGACATCCTGCTCTGCGCCGCCGCGCTTCTCTCAGACCATCCCGAGGTGGCCGATGCGGTGCGCCGCACGTACCGGCACCTGGTCGTCGACGAATACCAAGATGTCAGCCCGTTGCAGGAGGCACTGGTCAACCTGTGGCGTGGTGACCGTCAAGAGGTCTGCGTGGTCGGTGATCCCGCCCAGACGATCCACTCGTTCGCCGGCGCGAAGGCCGGCTTCTTGACCGACTTCGCTCGACGGTTTCCGTCGGCCAGCATCATCCGCTTGGTGCGCGATTACCGTTCCACACCGCAGGTCGTCGGTTGTGCCAACAAAGTGATGTCACAGCTCGCCGCCGAGGCGGGCCTGCACACGGTGACCTTGGAGGCCCAGCGGCCACCAGGGCCCGAACCGGAGTTCGCCCAAGCGGCAGACGAGGCCAGCGAAGCGGCCGCGGTCGCCGACTGGCTCGTCCGTCTATCGGCTACTGGCGTGCCTTATCGCGACATGGCGGTGCTGTTCCGGATCAACGCCCAGTCGCCGGTGGTCGAGCAGGCCTTCTCAGAACTCGGCATCCCGTACCTCGTGCGGGGTGGCGAGCGGTTCTACGAGCGTCCGGAGGTCCGCCAGGCGCTCCTGGCTTTGCGGACCGAAGTGCGTACGACCGAGACCGGCCCAGGACCAGGCGTCGGTGGCGTGGAGCACGTCAAGGCCGTTCTGGCCACTCTCGGTTGGACTCCCGAGCCCCCCACAGGAGCAGGAGCAGTCCGGGAACGCTGGGAGTCGCTGGCCGCTTTGCTGAGTGTCGCCGAGGACATGTCAACCGTTGGCAATGAGCCGGTCGATCTTGCCGCCATTGTGGCCGAGCTGGAGCGGCGCGCCGAGGCCCAGCACGTACCGGCGGCGCAAGGCGTGACCATTTCCACGCTGCATTCCGCCAAGGGACTCGAGTGGGACGCCGTCGCGCTGCTCGGTGTGCATGAAGGGTCCTTGCCCTTTGCCTTGGCGAGTACCCCTGAACAGATTGCGGAAGAGCGCAGGCTTCTCTACGTCGGAATCACCCGGGCTCGGAAACACCTCCGGATTTCCTGGTCGCGTACCCGAAACGGCGGTGGCCAAGCCCGCAAGCCGTCGCGTTTCCTGGATCCGGTCCTGCCTGCCTCACTGTTGACCGCCACGACACCGCGCCCACGGGGGAAAGGCTCGGTGCTGGCGGCGCAGTGCCGATCATGTGGCAAGACCTTGCACAACTCGGTGGAACGCAAGCTCGGCCGGCACACCGATTGCCCCTCGACCTTCGATGAGCGCACGCTCACTCTTCTCAAGGAGTGGCGTCGACAGGAAGCCGCTGCACAGAGCATGCCGGCCTATTGCGTTTTCACCGATGCCACGCTGGTTGCCCTGGCAGAGGCTCGGCCGGCATCGCCGACCGAATTGATCAAGATTGTCGGACTCGGCCCGACCAAGGCGGAGAAGTACGGAGAGCAGGTCTTGACCATCCTGGCGCAAGAAAAATCACCGGCCGACGGTTCCTGAGCCAACATCAATGGTCGCGATTTCTTCATAAAAGTGTTTGCACACGTTTGCGATGGTCCCTTAGTGTGAACGAGGACGCCAGTTTGCGTATGCGGCTGTCGTCAAACGATGCTCGAGTAGCCCGCAACATGATCAGTGAAAGGAGGGCGGCAACGATGGACAATCGCCTCACGCATTGCCCGCTGCTCGCCGGACCTGCGCCTGATCTCGCGGTCGTACGTCGAGATGCGACGCAGGCGCCGCGCTGGCGTGCGTCCTGGCGCCTCAACGTCCGTTCTCTCCCCGCGACGCAGGGAGTTCAGCTCCAGCAGGGAGCAGCGGACGCCTACGCCACGGCAAGGATCGCGCTAGCAATCAACGCAACTCAGGGCGGACACATCGCCGCAACCCGCGGTGTGTACGTCACCGATATGAAGTTTTCGACTCGTTTGGGACCACCTCCGACCAGCCCGCCGGTGTAGAGCGCACCGACAGCCTCCAGGGCCGTGATCCCAGACAAACCGGGAATCGCGGCCTTCGTGATTTCCGGCCAAAGAGAGTCGCCCAGGAGCCTGGGCGCTCACGAGCAGAAAAGCTGGCCGAAATGAATGAGGCAGGTGGCGGCGTGATGACGTTCCCAGGTGTTACGCCGCACAACGCAGGACCTCCCGAGCTGCCCTGTCGCCTGGTGGACCCTGAGCTGTTCTTCGCCGAAGCCCCAGCAGACGTCGAAGCAGCGAAAGCGCTGTGCAACGACTGCCCGATCCGGGAGCGCTGCTTAGCCGGCGCTCTGCAGCGGCGAGAGCCTTGGGGCGTCTGGGGCGGCGAGCTGTTCGTGCAGGGCGCCATCGTGGCGCGCAAGCGCCCGCGCGGGCGGCCCCGCAAACATCCGCTGCCCGATTTTGCCCCGGCGGCTCGGCGGTCGGATCGGGAAGCTGCAGCATGACCCGCACTGAGCCATCCGGACTCGGCGTAGGAGGACGGATCTTCCACAGCATCCGGCTCTGGCTCGGTCGGGCGCTGTCGTGACCCGCCCGACGTCAGGCGGCCCTGCCACCAAAGCCTGGGAGGAACTGGGCGAGCACGTCACCGAAGGCTGCGCGAGCATTCAGCTGCGACAAGACGGCGATGCCGCCCAACCAGACCCGGTGGATCAGCAGGTAGCTCGGCGGCAGATTGAGCTTCATCGCGACGCCGCCCGACGCCATCGGATTGCGTACCCGGAGGAACTGCTGCCGCATCCAATCCCGGCTGAACTCGAACTCCTCCACAGCGGCCGGCTCTACAAACGGCCCGAGGTAATCCATCAGGTCCGCAGCGTCAATGTCTGACGCCACGAATCCCTCCTGCCGCAGACCGTCGGCTACCCGTTCGGCGTCACCATCCATGGCGATCCGGAGGATGCGGCCCATTGCTGGCGGGAGGCCCTGCGGGAGCCGTGCCACCAGCCCAAAATCGACCACTCCGAGCCGCCCGTCGGACATGATCTTGAAGTTGCCGGGGTGCGGGTCGGCGTGCAGCAGCCCGACCGTGCTCGGCCCCGCGAAGAGGAAACGTACGTAACGCAGACCGGCCGCGTTTCGTTCGGCGTCACTCCACTCCGCCACACTGGACAGCGGTGTACCGTCGACCCACTCACTGATCATCACCTTCGGCGTGGCGGTCACCACCGCAGGTACGACGAACTCAGAGTGCCCCCGGAATCCGGTCGCTGCTTGTTGCTGGGATGCCGCCTCGAGGCTGTAGTCCAGCTCCTCGCTGACCCGCTCGGCCAGCTCGGCTGCTAATGGAGCGACATCCATCCCGCCGGCGACCGGCGTGATGATCTTGGAGAGTCGCCCGATCTGACGGAGGTCGGAGCGCAGCGCATCATCAGCGCCCGGGTATTGCACCTTCACCGCGACATCTCGACCGTCGAACCACACGCCGCGATGCACCTGGCCGATGGATGCGGCTGCGGCCGGCATGCCATCAAGGGAACGGAAGCTCTTGCGCCAGTCGGAGCCCAACTCGCGGCGGAGGACGGCGTGAACGCGCGACGTAGGCATCGGCGGCGCCGAGTCCTGGAGCCGTACCAGGTGAGCGCGGTAGGGAGCGGCGACGTCCTCGGGCAGCACGGACTCGAACAGGCTGAGCGCTTGACCGAACTTCATGGCCCCGCCTTTGAGCTCACCCAGCACCCGGAACAGCTGTTCCGCAGCTCGTTGCTGGAGCTGCTCACTGACTTCGTCGGCTGGTGCCCCGCCCAGCCGTTTGCCAAGCCCGACCGTGGCCCGGCCGGCAAGGCCGAGTGGCAAGGAGGCGAGCCGGGCACCACGACGCAGCGCAGAGCGCGCCAGGGCGTCGGGCGCTACTCGACGGCTCGGTGCGCTCTCGTCGGCCGAGCCGAACGGGTCGTCGACTCGGTCATCGCTCATGCACCCCATTGTCCAGCCGAAAACCAGTAGCAGCCGCAGGCCGGATGCGCCAGCCACGTCCGCCATCGAGTCACCAGGTCGCGCTCACTCAAATCGAGAGTGCTGCCGCAGGCTTCAGGCTTTCTACCGCGCAGAAACGCCAGCGCCTGAGTGGCCGCCATTGACGCGGCCCAAGAACCGAGCGCAACCGCTGTGGGCAGTCGAAGGCGAGTCAACTGGTCGAGCAGTGCCGGCCAAGCGGTATCGGCGTCTCGGCGAGTCAGATCGGTGCAGCGCAAACAAGCCGTACGGCCCGGGATCACCAGCGGCCCGACGGTCACCAAGTCACCGGCTGGGCGTACGACCAGGTGCGGCTGATCCAGCCGGACTAAGTCGTCGGCGATGAGACGGTCGGCCTCCGCTGTGTCGCTGACGATGATGGTCAGGTCGACTTCGGCCGGTGAAGGTCGCGACCAGTGCTTCGCCGTTGTGACGGACGTGTCGAACTCGTCGGCCAGAGTGGCGCGCAGCGCCTCTGCTCGGCTAGTACCTGGCCTGCCGGGTGGGCTACCGACCGCCTCGCAGCTCGGTTCGGTGTCGATCACCCACAGGTGCCCTATGCCGCTTTCGGCAAGCAGCCTCGCTACGGCCGCGCCCAGGGGGCTGGCCCCGATCAGCCGTGCGGACTGGCGGCCTGGTGCGTCGTGTGACCTGAAGCCGCGCCCGCCTTCCAGCAGCATGCAGGCGTCGTCGAGGAGCCGCAGCACCTCGTCGATCTCGTCGGCACGCAAGCCTGCCGCTCCACCGGCGTTGCGAATGTCGCGAACGTGATGGGCTCCGTCCAAGGCGAGCAGGACAGGAACTAGCTTGGGTTCACTGAAGATCAGTGCCGTATCGCAATCGATACCGACCTGCACTTCCCCTGCGCCGCGCTGCAGCACGGGAATCTGTGGTCGAAGCTTGGGGTAGCGGAGCTCGGCGGGGACCGCAAGCTCCAAAGTCATCGCATCAGTGTGCGACCGCGCTCTGCGCCACCTGGTGTTATCCACAGGCGCGGGTGTTGTCCGTTCAGTAGAAGTGTTGTCGACTCCGGGTTCGTTTAGAGCAGGCCGCGGAATGCGTCAGGGGCAGCCGGTTGGCTGCCCCTGAAGTGGTATGCGCGCTGTCCGCGCGAGATGCGGTTCAGGCCTTGCCGAGGATTCGGTTGAGGTTGGTGCCGCACACCGGGCACTTGGCCTTGGCCATCCGCGTGCCCTTGTCGTTGACATGAACGTCGCCCGAAGCTTCGCGCTTCGCCTTGCACTTCACGCAGTAGAACTCACCGCTGTAGGTCTCCGCCATGACTTTCTCCTCGTTCGATGGTCGCCCGCGAATCGACTCCTCGCTGAGCAAGTTGGCGATCTGGCGAGCCGCTGCCCGGCGGCACCGCCTGATCGCCGGTAACTCTACGCGAGGAGTGCCGCGTGCGCGGCCGACCACGCCGCCGAAAAGGCGAAACCTCCAGGAACATCAGCAGCGCTTGCCTTCCCCTGCGAGCGTGCCGACCGTCTGGAGGTTTCGTCCTTGGAACGCTAGCTGCCGGGCTGGCGCCCCGTCAAACGGCTGGAGATTGAAGGGAATCCACCGGCTGTGGAAAAGCATGTGCACGAGATGTGGCCGGAACTGATGACATTGTGGAATGAGTGCGTCAGTGACAGGTCCCACTGCACAAATGGCTGTGGAAACCTTGTCGGTTACTGGTCTGATGAAGCCGACACGTCGCCGAACGACAAGTCTCAACGGATGGCGGAGATACCGTGAGGACGTCGACCCACCGCCGAGTCAGTTGGGAGCCGGATACCGCGCATGGAGCCCTTCAACCTCCGGGCGACTAGTCAGTCTCAACAGCCTCGGGTGGAGGTGCGTCGCAGCGTTCGCCGCCGTCGTACGGTGACGGCCTACCGGGAGCAGGACGCCATCGTTGTCCTGATCCCGCAGTCGATGTCACGGGCAGATGAGCGCCGATTTGTCGATGATCTGGTGCGGAAAGTACTGGCTCGCGAGTCCCGCGTATCGCCTCCGCACCGTGATTCCGAGCTGGCAGAGCGGGCCTGCGAGTTGGTGGACCGCTATTTAGCCCCTGCGCTCGAAAGCTTCCCCGAGCCTCGAGCGGTGAACTGGGTGACGAACCAACAGCAGCGCTGGGGATCGTGTACGCCGAGCACTCGAACGATCCGGCTCTCGAATCGGTTGCAAGCTATGCCGTCGTGGGTGGTCGACTACGTCCTGGTGCACGAACTGGTCCATCTGGTCGAGGTCACTCACTCGGCGAGGTTTTGGGATCTGGTCGGCCGCTATCCGGCTGCGGAGAAGGCCAAAGGGTATATGGAGGGTTATCTCGCCGGACAGGGTCGGGCGGGTGCGGAGACCGAGGATGTCGACTGAGGCGGAATCTTCACACTCGCCCCGAACCGCTGTCGGAAGACGCCGGTTGGCTGTCGTGCTGGCTCGGTACGACGCCACTGCGGGGGCCCCACCGGGCATTGATCCTCATGAATTTGCCGCGGCCTGCCTGGCCGATACCTACGAGGTCGTAGCCGAGCTGGCGGAGGTGGAGTCCGGCATCGCCGGCCCCCCCTCGATTGGTTACCTGCTGTGGCCGGGGGACCGGTCCTGGCCGCCCGACATCACGGTGCCCGATCTTGCCGCACAGGTCTCCGAGGAGATGGACGAACTCGTCGTTGTTCCGGCGGACGTCCCCGACCTGCCGGCTCTGGTACTGGCTAAGGTCTTCAAGGCTCTCCAGCGGGCGGACATCGTTCTCGCGCCGGAACGTACGGGTGGCGGATACGTGGCGATCGGCCTTGCATTGCCGATGGCGGGCTGGATTCCTGCGGACATCCTCGACCTGGACGGCAGGTCGACCAACCCATTGCAGGCTGCGGCGCCCCGGCGCAACCGTTGGGCTCTGGCGCCGGAGTGGCACCGACTGCGAACACCTGCCGCCATGCATCGGCTCGATCCAGGCCTCGAAGGCTGGGAGCAGACTCGCGCACTTCTCTCCGGTGCTCCTTTGCTGGACCGGGACTGATATGGCCGCCAGGCCGACTCGGTGACGCGGATGCGCAATGGCCAAGAGAACGGCTCAGACGATCGACGACTCGAGCTGCGAGTCCCACCCCAGACGGTGCGCGGCTGCGGCCACCAGGGATGTGACGGAATCATCGACGCCTGGCAACTGATGACGCCCAAACCACTGCACATTTAGAGACTCGTGCCCGAAGGCGGGCTCTGTGCACTCTTGGCTGATCACCAGGAACTGCACATCGAGATGAAAGGTGCGTCCGCCATTGCAGAGGACATCATGTCGCGAGAGCAGCAGAGGGTCGCGATCTATCGTCAAGCCGTCGAGCCCGCTTTCCTCGGCCGCCTCGCGCAGCGACGCCGCTTGTAGAGTCTGGTCGCCGGGTTCCAGGTGACCTCCCGTCTGCAACCAACGTCCGAGCCGAGCATGCAGGGTCAGAAGCACCGCCTTCGCCCTCGGGACACAGATCAGCGAGCTGGCCGTCAAGTGCGCTCCGGGGCAGCGTCTGGACCAGCCGTCCGGCGAATTCGCGAGGTGATCAAGGTAGCCTCGCCGGAGATGATCTTGTTCGGGCGCCGGCGCCTGCCAGTCACGAAGGGTGCGGAGGCAGCTGTCCCGAAGTGCGGAACCGACTGACCAATGTCTTGGGCCGCTCACCGCTCTTCGTCGCGCTGATCATGATCATCGGGTGCCGAGTCGCCCTCGGACGTGGGGTTGTCCTCGTTGAGCAATTCCGCCAAGGCGCGGTCAAATGACGCGTCGGACTCGTTCGCCTTGCTCTCTCCCGCAACGAAACCCAACGGGTCGTCCAGGTCGGCTGAGCTCGGCAACAAATCCGGATGCGACCAGATGGCGTCGCGGCCCTCGACACCGCGCGCTGTCCGCACCGCGGCCCACAGGTTCGCAGCGTCCCGCATCCGGCGCGGTCGCAGCTCGAGGCCGACCAGGGTGGCGAAGGTTGCCTCTGCCGGCCCACCCGTTGCCCGCGCGCGCCGTACGGTCTCTGCCAGCGCGGTCGCCGACGGCATCCACTTCGCGGTGGCCTGGCTGACGACCTCGTCCACCCAGCCCTCGACCAGTGCGAGCATGGTCTCCAGTCGTTCCAACGTCGCTAGCTGAGCGGGCGTCTTCTGCGGTTCGAACAGCCCACCTTCGAGGGTGCTGGTGATTTCCTCCATGTTGCTCGGATCCAGCTGGCTGACCGCCTGCTCCAGCGCCGAAGTGTCGATGGTGATTCCCTGCGCGTACTGCTCCACCAGGGTGAGCATCTGTTCGCGCAGCCATCCCGCTGCCGCAAACAGCCGCTGCCGTGCCGACTCTCGCAATGCCAGGTACAAGGTGACGTCGGTGCTCGACTGCTCCAGGCCTTCGCCGAAGGCCTCCACATTCGTGGGCAGCAGGGCCATCTGGCCCGGCTCACTCAGCGGCAAGCCGATGTCGGTGGCGCCGACCACTTCGGTGGCCAGCTGACCGAGGCCCTGCCCGAGCTGCAAGCCGAACATGCTGGCGCCTGACGTCCGCAACATCTGCTTAATTCCCGCCAGGCCCGGCATGGCCGCGCTGTCTTCGCCGCCCAGCGTGAGCGCTCCCTCCATCGCGTCGGCGATATGCGCAGCGACCGGCTCGACCAACCGCTGCCAGACCGGCATCGTCTGCTCGATCCAGTCAGCCCGGCTCCATGCCGATACGGTGGCGCTCACCCGGGGGAAGGTGGTTGCCTCGTCGAGCCACACCTCGGCGATCGAGGCGGCTTCAGTCAAGGCTCGACGCTGCGCGGCATCCGGAGTTGGATCGGCGCCGAGTGACGCGACGGTCTTGCGGGCGGTGTCCTTGGTGACCGCCCAGTTCACGCCGGACCCCGAGCCGGCTGGCGCGCCAGCGAAGATCGATCCGGCTCCGCCCAGCATTGCGAAGGCGCTCTGCATCTGCTGCATGAACGCGTTCATGTCGCCGCCGGCCAGCGACGAGAAGAAGGCCTCGAAGGGGTTGTCACCGCCAGCTGCGGACCCGCCTCCGGACGATATGCCGGATCCCGAACCTGATCCCAGGCCGCCGCCCAGCACCCATCCTTCCGATCCAGAACCCGACGCCTTCGACCCGCCGCTCGACTTTTCGTCACCCTGCTGCGACTCATCCTCTGGCTGGTCGTTCGAATCCGGCTGCCGATCGTCGGCCATGCCAACTCCTGCCCTTGATGTACGTCTTCCACCGTACGCGTCTGGGGAGCCAGCTACGGGACGTTCATAGCCGGATCGCTGACAGCGCAATCCTTCTCTGTCCGCCAACCGTCCGGCTCGGCTAGGGTTTGGGGGTGCCTTCGAAGGTCCGGCTGGCTGGCATCACGGACGCACCGCTCAGTGTGGACAAGCTCATTGCGGCGGTGTCAGCGCCGGAGATCGGTGGTATAGGCATCTTTCTCGGCGTCGTACGCAGCAGCGATGAGGGGCGCGACGTCCAGTCGCTCGACTACAGTGATCACCCCGGTGCGGCTGCCGCCCTGGCCCAGTGCGCCGAACGCGTGGCAGCTCATCATGATGTGATCGGCGTCGCTGTCGAGCACCGCGTTGGCCACCTGGAGGTCGGCGACTTGGCTGTGGTCGTGGTCGCCGGTGCCGCACATCGGCATGCCGCCCTGTCCGCGTGCAGGGAGCTGATTGACGACATCAAGGCCTCGGTGCCCATCTGGAAGGAGCAGCACTTCAGCTCTGGTGCGAGCGCCTGGGTCGGATTGCCGTGATTCGTCTGCCAATCACACCGCTGGGCCACGCGTGACCCGGCAGACATGGACCGCCTTCGTTTCGGCGGCGGTCTTCGTCGTGCTGGCCATCTTGCTGGTTGTGGTGCCCGTACCTTTTGTCAATTGGAGTCCCGGCGGCGCTCAGGACACGCTCGGCGAGATCGACGGCAAGCCGATCATCGAAATCTCGGGCATTCAGACCTTTCCCACGACAGGGCAGCTCGACTTGACGACCGTGGCAACCACTCCCGCGGACGGGCGGCTGAGCCTGCCGCAGGCGTTGCTGGCCTATTGGCTGCCGCGTCGCGACACCATCCCCAGGGCCTCTATCTATGACCCCGGCAAATCTGCCGACGAGCTGGAGGCCGAGGACGCGGACATGATGGAGACTGCCCAGGACGACGCGATTGTGGCGGCGCTGCATGCCGCGAGCCAGCCGGTGACAGAAATGCCTCAAGTCACCTCGGTCACCATTGGCGGGCCTGCCCACAACCGATTGCTGCCGGGAGATCTGGTGGTCTCGGTCGACGGCGTGCCCGCGACTGAGACTGAGGTGATCCAACGACTGGTCCGCCGACACGAGGTTGGCGAGCAGGTTCACTTTGTGGTTCTCCGTGAGCGAACCGAGACCGAGGTGACCGTGACCACCGTGGAGTCCCCCAGCCAGTCCGGTGTTCCAGTAGTCGGAATCAACATCGGGGTCGGGTATCGCTATGAGCCCTCGATCTCCTTTGAGCTCGGACAGCAGATCGGCGGTCCGAGCGCTGGCCTGGTGTTCGCGGTGGCGATATACGACAAACTCACCGAGGGTCCGCTGCTCGAGGGCAAGCACGTCGCGGGCACCGGAGCAATCACGCCGAATGGTGATGTCGGCGGCATCGGCGCCATCCAGGAGAAGGTGGCCGCCGCCGAGCGGGAAGGCGCCACGGCGTTTCTGGTTCCGGCGGCCAACTGCCCTGCGCTTGCCGGGCTGGAGACGGACATGACCCTGATTAGGGTGGAAACCCTCTTTGAGGCCATCGGTGCATTGCGAGACCTTCAGACGCCGGAACGGACTGCATCGATCCCACGTTGTTCCTAACGGCTGATTCCAAGCCTGCTTCGGCGCCGCCGCATACGCTGGCTGAGACGACAGGTGCCCGCCGACCGCATCAGCAGCAGGATTGGCGCCAACACAATCTGAGGAGAAGAACCGAGTGAGCAGTATCCGGCAAGCCGGACGGCGCAGTGCCATCCTGCCGACGTTGATCATTGCCGCGGTCCTGATCATCGTCTTCGCAATCTTCACCAGCGTGTGGACAGACCGCCTGTGGTATCGCTCGTTCGACTTCGGCTCGGTGTTCAGCACCATGCTGCTGACCCGGATCGGCCTGTTCTTGTCCTTTGGGCTGATCATGGCGACAATCGTGGGCGCCAACGCGGTGATCGCCTACCGGATGCGACCGCGGGTCCGGGCCAGCGCTCCAAGCAGCCCCCTGCTCGAGCGTTACCGGGAGATGCTTGAATCCAAGTTCGTCTGGGTGATCGTCGCTCTGGGCGTCGTTGTGGGGCTTTTCGCCGGCGGCGCCGCGAGCAGCCACACGCTCGAGTACCTCGCGTGGCGGAACCGGACATCCTTCAACGAAACTGATGCCAAGTTCGGGTTGGACATCGGGTTCTTCATCTTCAGCTATCCGTGGTGGCGGTTCGCGCTGTCCTTTGTCTTCGCCGCAATCGGCTTCAGTGCCGTGGCGGCGGCGATCATGCACTACGTCATGGGTGGCATTCGCTTCTCCGGTCCCCGCCGGGGCAGCAGCCCAGCTGCCCAGGCACACCTGTCGATCCTGGTCGGCCTTGCCGTGCTGGTGAAGGGCTTCAGCTACTGGTTCGACCGGTACGGGCTGGAGATCACCTCCCATCCGCTCTTCACCGGCATCAACTACACCGACGACAACGCCACCCTCCGTGCCAAGACGATCTTGGCCGTGATCGCGGGGATCTGCGCCTTGCTTTTCCTGGCGAACGCCGTGCTGCGCCGGTGGGTGGTGCCCACCATCGGCCTGACCTTGATGGTGCTGTCCGCGATTGTGCTGGGTGTGCTGTATCCCGGTGCGGTGCAGTACTTCAGCGTCCGGCCCGATGAGCCGCTGAAGGAACGGCCCTACATCGAGCGCAACATCGCCGCGACCCGTGCCGCGTACGGGATCACCGGCGTGGAGATCACCGACTACTCGGCGCGGACCACGGCCCTAGCGAGCCAGCTGCGCGCCGACGCGGAGGCGTTGCCTGGCATCCGGTTGATCGATCCGAACGTCGTCGGTCCCGCGTACGAGCAGCTGCAGCAGGTTCGCGGCTACTACTCCTTCCCGCGCACCCTTGACGTGGACCGTTACACCATCGACGGCACGGAAACCGATGCGGTGGTCGGCGTCCGCGAGCTGGATCAGAGTGGTATCGAGGGAAAGAACTGGAACAACCTCAAGACCGTCTACACCCATGGCTACGGCCTGGTGGCGGCGTACGGTAACCAGCGGCAGTCCGGCGGCGAGCCGGAGTGGATCGCCAAGGACATACCGCCGACCGGCAAGATCAGCGAGCACGAGCCGCGGATCTACTTCGGCGAAATCCAGAGAGATTTCTCGATCGTGGGAGCCCCGGCCGGAGCGCCGCCGGTCGAACTCGATACACCTGGTGGTGGCGATGGGGGCAATCCGAAGACCTACACCTACACCGGTAAGGGGGGCGTGCCGGTCGGCAGCCTCTGGAACCGGTTGCTCTACGCCGCCAAGTTCGGCGACGTCAACCTGCTGTTGTCGGACCGGGTGAACTCCGCGTCCAAGATCATTTACGACCGGACGCCGCGTGAGCGCGTGGAGAAAGCCGCACCCTGGCTGACGGTGGACGGGGACGCCTACCCGGCTGTGGTCCAGGGCCGCGTCAAGTGGATCGTCGACGGCTACACCACGTCCAACTCTTACCCCTACAGCAACAGGGTGGCGCTGAACGAGGTGACGGCGGACGCCCAGACCAATCAGGGCACCGTCGCCGTGCAGGCCCGCCAGGACGTCAACTACATCCGCAACTCGGTCAAGGCGGTGGTCGACGCCTACGACGGCACGGTGACGCTCTACGCCTGGGATGAGGAGGATCCCGTGCTGAAGACCTGGCGTAAGGCGTTTCCCACCGTCGTGCAGCCCAGGTCGGCAATCTCGGCGGATTTGCTCGACCACCTGCGCTATCCCCAGGATTTGTTCAAGGTGCAGCGACAGATCCTTGGGCGTTACCACGTGACCAACCCGGACAACTGGTACCAGAACACCAGCCTCTGGGAGATTCCCAAGGACCCGATTGCCGGCGCGACCAGCAACACGCTTGAGCCCCCGTTCTACCTGTCGATCAAGTGGCCGTCTACCGGCGAGCCGTCGACGTTCTCTTTGACCACGGCCTTCGTACCCAAGGGCCGATCCAATCTGGCCGCCTACATGGCGGTCAACGCCGACGCCAGCAGCGACCAGTACGGTCGACTCCGGATTCTCCGCATGTCTGACAGCAGCCAGATCGATGGCCCGGGGCAGTCGTTCAACGCCATGACGACCAACGAGAAGGTCGCTGATCGGCTGCGCCCGTTCCTGAATCAGGGCGCATCCAGTGCCGCGTTCGGCAACCTGCTGACCTTGCCCGTCGGCGGCGGCCTGCTCTATGTCACGCCTGTCTACACGCAGCGCCAGGGCAGCACCGGGTCGTATCCCGCCCTCCGGTTCGTGGTGGTCAGATTTGGTCAGGAGGTTGGTATCGGCGACACCCTGCAGCAGGCGCTGGACGAGGTCTTCGGTGAGTCCGGCGCCAGTACCGGCGAGGGCGGCGGCGAGGCTAACGGCGCCGAGCCGACGCCCACGGGGGAGGCGGACAATACGGCCGCCTCGCAGGCTCTCGACCAGGCCGAGCAAGCCTTTGCCGAGGCCAACAAGGCGTTGACCACTGGTGATCTGGCGACCTACCAGACCAAGATCAAGGAAGCGGAGGCGGCGGTGGAGCGGGCGCTGAGGGCCCTCGGCCGGTAGCTCCGACCAGAAGGCTAGCTGACCGCCAGATCCGGGTACCCGGCGGCGCGCAGCGGGTCAGCCAGCCGATCCGCGTCGCCCACCACCACCAGGGTCAGCCGATCGATATCGACTAGGGATTCGTACGCGTCAGTGGCCGACTCCGGCGTGGTCGCCCGCAGCGCGGCCAAGTTCCGATCGACATAGTTCTCGCCGAGGCCGGCCAGCACCTCCGTTGCTGCTTGGTCGGCTATCCCATCGGCGGTGGCGTAGCGCAGCGGAGTCACGCCGGTGAAGTACGCCACGGCGTCGTCCACCTCGTCGGCCGTGATCGGCGCACCACGGAGATCCATCAGACGGCGCGCCTCGACGAGTGCATCGACTGCGACGTCGGTGCGGAAGGATCCCTGGACGGCGTAGGAGCCACCGGTGCGCAAGGGCGAAAACTGCATCCGCACCCCGTACGTGTAGCCCCTCTCCTCGCGGAGTACGGCATTGAGCCGGGAGAGGAACGCACCGCCTACGGCGTAGCTGGCCACCGAAATTCCGGCCCAACGAGGATCCAGCCGGTCGATGCCGAAGCCGCCGAGCCGCACGTCGGCCTGTACCGCACCCGGACGGTGCACCAAGATTGACTTCTGGTCGCCTGGTCCGATCCGCGGCTGAGCCGAGTGGGACTGCTCGGAGTTCTGCCACCGGCCGAGGGCCGACTCAGCGAGGGCGACCGGATCTTCAGCGAAGTCGCCGGCCATGATCAATGTCGCGCCGCGCGGACCGAACCCCGCTGCATGGAAGGCGCGGACGGCGTCCGGAGTGAGGCCGGTCAAGGTCTCGGGCTCGCCGCCGTTCATGCGCGATGCGCGGGAGGACGGGTCGAAGATCGCCGCTCGGAACTCGAGGTTGGCGGTTTGGGAGGAGTTGGCGCGGGCCTGCTCGATCTCGGCCAGGCGAAGCTGTACATGACGGAGAACGTCGGTTTCGGTGAGCTCTGGCTCGATCACCGCCTCGGCGAACAGCTCAAGAGCGGGAGCGAGGTGACTGGCTGGGACGTCCAGGATCGTCTGCAACCCAGCCAGGGAGACCTCGACGCCAAGGCCCGCACCCTCGGTCTCCAGGTGCTCAGCGAAGGTCTCGCCCGAATGAGAGCGGGTGCCCTCGTCCAAAGCCCGGGCGCAGATCGTGGCGACACCTTCCCGTTCGCGGTCCTCCGCGCTGAGCGGCAGGTCCATGATCAAGTGGGCGGCGATCACATGCTGGCCGGGTAGTGCGAAAGTGATCACCTCGACTCCGTTGGACAGCTGGCTGCGCTGTGCAGTCGGAAACGACCACGGGCCAGGCGGAGCGATTGGCGGCTGCGGCAGCGCGCTCACGGCTGGTCCTTCCGGTAGACGAGGGTGCCCCGTCGATCTCGGCCAAACCAGGCGGCCGCGGCCGCCGCCATTGCGTCCAGCTCGACGGTGTTGACTTCGCTCAGCCTGGTATTGATCAAGTGCGGATCGCCCAACAAGGTCGCATACTCGCCGAGGGCATCTGCTCGCGAATCGATCCGGGCCAGTTCGTGCAGCCAGTGGCGCTCGTACTGAGCCTTTCCGCGGCGAAGTTCAACCTCGGTGGGACCGTCCTGGAGGAGCGCATCGACCTCGGCGAGCAAGGCGGCCTCCAATTCCTCGACCTCAACGCCGTCGCGCGCACGCGCGTAGGCGAAGCCGTACGAGTTGCCCCCGATCAGGCCCATGCAGGTCGCCGACGCGCTCTCCGCCAGCTCTGCCTCGCGCACGAGTTTCTTGTGTAGCCGTGACGTCTGGCCATGACCGAGGATGCCAAACAGGAGATCCAACGCGTCGAACTCAGGGACATCTCGAGCTGGCAACCGCCAGCTGACGTAGACCGCTTCCGCGGGAACGGGCCCGGACGTCTCTACGCGTGGCAGATCGTCAGCCGGGCCGAGCGGCGGCATGGGGTCTTCCTGCGGGCTGGGAGGAAGCGGTCCGGCGGGCAGAGATCCGAAGTAAGTTTCGGCGCGGGCGAAACCGTCCTCGGGCTCGATGTCCCCAGCGATGGTAAGCACCGCGTTGTTGGGCAGGTAATAGCGGCGGAAGAACGCTCCCACGTCGGCAAGGGTTGCGGCGTCGAGGTCTGCCATGGAACCGATGGTGGTGTGGCCGTACGGATGATCTGGCGGAAATGTCAAGGTGACCAAGCGCTCCAGCACATCGCCGTACGGCACGTTGTCGTAGCGCTGGCGCTTCTCCTCCTTCACCACTTCCCGCTGGTTGTCCAGGTTGTCCTGGGTGAGGGCGTCCAAGAGTGAGCTCAACCGGTCAGCCTCGAGCCACAAGGCAAGATCAAGTCCGCCGGTCGGCAAAGTCTCAAAGTAGTTCGTGCGGTCGAACCATGTGGTGGCGTTGACCGACGCACCGGCGGCTTGCATCAAGGCGATGTGCTGACCGGAGGGCACGTGGGCAGAACCCTGAAACATCACATGTTCGAAGAGATGGGCGAAGCCGGTGCGTCCCGGCTCCTCGTGCCGGGAGCCAACGCCGTACCACAGGTTCACGGCCACCGACGGAGCGACATGATCAGGACTGGCGATCACCCGCAGACCGTTGTCCAACCGATGCTGCTCGATCGGGTAGCGCAGCGGCGCTGCCGGCTCGAAAGTCATAGTCCACATCTCAGCACACCGGTTCGCAGCGGCAACAAGGATCTCGTTGCCCCCGATGTACGGTCGAGGAAAGTTGATGGCCGAGGAGTTCCTGCTCCCCTGCATCGATGATCAGATGCGCAAGAAGATCATTTCCAAAGCCTAGATCGAACCGGCCTCGGGAGCCGCGCCGCTGGTCGAGCTCGCACTGAAAGAACGGATCGGCGCCGACTCGATCACACCAGCCGCGCGGGCAGGTTCGGCGTAGGCGGCGGCGAGACTGGTGATGGTCTCGTGCGCGTTCAGGCCGCTGGGATTGGGTACCACCCACAGTTCGGCGCCCGCCAGATCGTCAGGCTGACGGCCGGGGCGGGCTCTGGGCCGGGAGAAGGCGGTGCGGAACGCGGTCACGCCGGCCACCGCGACGACCTTTGGTGCCCACTGGTGGATGAGTGCCTCCAGGCGGGCAGGTCCTGCACGCAACTCGACTGCGCTGAGTTCGTCGGCTCGGGTCGTGGCCCGGTTGACCAGATTGCTGATCCCGATGCCGCGGCCGAGGAGGTAGGCCCGATCCTCGTCGGTCATCCCCTCAGCCCGGTCAAGATCACGATCAATGACCCCGGCCAGTCTGAGCGCCGGATAGAACCGATTGCCCGGGTGGGCGAAATGGGTCTGGGTGGCGGCGGTCCATAAACCGGGATTGATGCCGACGAACAGTAGCTTCAGGCCGGGGCCCAGAAGATCAGGAACGCTTGCGTCCCGGTATGACCGCAACTGCGCCTGAGTGAACCCCACCACCTGACACTAATGGTGTGGCGGGCGGGATTTGAAGGAGTGCACCGAGCACCGCTGGAATCCCGTACTCGCGGGCCACGATCGAGCTGTGGCTGAGCGGTCCGCCGGGCCTGCTCAACCTGGTACGGAAGTCGCTGGCCATGATCAGTGGGCGTAGTTGCCCGAACGACGGCTCAAGACGCTCTGGGCCGTCCCATGCCGAACATCCTGCGACCTAGCCGAAGTTGTTGCCCAGTGCCTTGGCACTTGGGACAGACGCGGTGGGCGTAGCTGAACAGCCAAGCTCGCGGTCTTGGGTTGCCGTGGCACCGCGAGCACTCAGTCCACGGATTACGAATCAACGACAGGTAATAAACGCCGATGCTGCCGCCGATCAAGATCAGAACAAATACAAGTGCTTCCAACGGAGTGTCCTCGTCCGTCTACGTGCTACGAGCTTATGCTGCCGCACCTGGGGCAGCGCTACCGCAAGGCTCGCCGGGATTCCGCCCAACGCAAAGTCAAAGGCGCACGAAATTGCTGCTCCAAGTATGTTTAGTATGCGGAGGTTTGGGTACGCCGGTTTCAACCGGGGCGGCAGCGCTCCTGCCCCCCAGGCCCCCCGCCGCCCCGGCGGTTCATGAGCGCCAGCCCCTTGGGTTGGCGCTCTGGTCGTATGGGCATGAAGGCCTCCGTGACTCCCTGACCGCCGAGCAGCGAGGGGCCATACTTCGGATCAAGGATGTCTGGCACCGACGGCCCGATCCCGACATGGTGAGTGGTCTGGATATCTACAAACCGCTGTGCTTGAGCACGGAGTTCGGACGCCGATGGAGTTCCATCGGTGGCTTGCCGCGGCGCCGCGCCGGCTTGAGAGGGGCGTAGCTTCGGAATCCTTGACTGACATTGACCCCAGAGACGCGGTTCGTACGACCCGGCCGCGCAAGTGCCAGTAGATAGGCCGTCGACGCGGCGCTCGCCGGTCTGGTCGCCAGAACGCTTCCGCGAGATGTCTATTGACATTCGATACAATATGAGCGATAGTCGATGCATGGTCGAAGAGCACCGAGCAGTAGCCCTTCTCAGAGTCTTCCTTGTCTTGCTGTTCGGGGTCCTGGTCCTGTTCCAGGTCATGTCGCTGCCCGGGCAGTTCGCGTACATGGCCCAGGAGGACCCCGAACATGCCTACCTGAGGTGGCCGGCGACCGCCGTGACGGTGTTCTGGGTGCTGTGCATCCAGGTGGTGATCGTGTCCACCTGGAAGCTGCTCACTTTGGTCAAGAACGACCGCATCTTCAGCGAGGCCTCCATGGTGTGGGTGAACGCCATCGTGGGGGCGGTCGTCGCCGCGTGGGTGGTGCTGCTGGGCGTCTTTCTCTACGTCGGCTTCAACGCGAACGACCCAGGACTACCACTTCTGCTGTTCTTGATGATGATCGGTGTCACAGTGCTGGGCCTATTGATGGTGGTGATGCGCGCACTGTTGCGGCAAGCGACGACCCTGCGGACCGACATGGAAGCGGTTATCTGATGCCGATCGTGGTGCGTATCGACGTCGAGCTGGCGAGACGCAAGATGAGCGTCGGTGAATTCTCCGAGCGTGTCGGGCTCACGCCGGCGAACGTGGCCGTGCTGAAGAACGGTCGTGCTAAGGCTGTTCGTTTCAGCACCCTGGAGGCTATGTGCCGGGTGCTCGACTGCCAGCCCGGTGACCTGCTCGAGTGGATCGAGCAATGAACCACCACGGCGCCGTACCGGCTATTTGGCACTACATCTACTACGTCGACCCGCCACCATCAACGTCGGCACGGTTCGGCCTCTGACAGGAGACCCAATGAAGTACATCATTGCCATCCTTGCCATCCTCGCCATTGCTCTCGGCATCGCCGGCTTTGTGTACGGGGAGGCCGATGACTCGCCCGGTCTCCAGCTCTTAGGCGTTGCGCTCGTCGTCGGCGCGATAGCGCTAGGCGTAAAGACCGCCCGGAGCGGGAGAAGCTAAGCAATCTGGTCCGTGTCGATACAACGATCGTTGACCCAAGGTGCTCAGCCTTATCTTGCCGGAGGGCTAGTGCTGAATGATTGACTAGGCCGACTGAGCCGTTGTGATCGGGTCTGCGTGCCGATGCACGACCTTCCAAACGCCGTCTTCGGGGGCGCATGATCATCGTGACTCGCAGAGTGATGGGGCTGAGGGTCTCCTGTCCGCCAACCTTGGCCTTGACCCGCTCTACCCTCACGACATACGCAAGCTCAGGAGTTACATACTTCGATACGTTTCAACGCCGACAACCTCGCCATCTCGAACCAGCGATGCGGCGAAATCGGCAGCCGCAGCAACCTGCTCCCACCCACGTACGACAGGGCCAAGGGGTTAGCGAGGGTCACGCCTTGCCTATAGGAACACAGTTCATCTACCGGTTGAGGGTTTCCTTTCATCAGCTCACCCTGCGCCTGGGTGGATTTGCCGATCAGCTGATTGACGTGGTCTTCCGCAGTCACCTAGACCACCTCCCTTTGTGTCAAGCCTATGGCGGCTCTTCACAGTTGAGGGTGTAGTCGCTGGTTGGATGGTGGCTGGCGCGTCGGTCCATGCATGGGTGAAGAGCCGCTCTTCCTGGGGTCGGCCAAAGATACGACGGAAACCGGCAACCAGTGATTTTGAGCTGAACTTGCCGCAGGTGAGGTACTGGGGCGGATCGGCGTCGGCTGCTCGACCAGGAACAGCGATGCGCAAAACGCAGCCGGAGGCCCGATCCTGTGTCACCGTTCGCAGTGGACTTCTTCGCGTACCCGCTCAGATCGGTCAACGGCGCACCCGATAGCGCAGGTGAAGCACCCGGTTGCCCTGAATCACCACGTCAGGATCCTCCAACAGGTGCTGCGCGTGGACCGACCCGAAGTAGCGCTTGCCGGACCCGAACACGACGGGTACGACGT
>OCZS010000167.1_pt1 | contig 20973 bp, 27 predicted proteins | sample 1539071 | NCBI WGS metagenome assembly OCZS01 (sample SAMEA3113584, study PRJEB22503) | soil metagenome
AGTACTTCAAATATTTCAAAATAGTTAGAATCAAAAATTTTTTCAGCTAAATTTTCATTTAATTGATATTTCTTTGCTAAGTATAAAATAGTTTCATTCCACGATTTTGGAACTTTTTCTTTTAGAGGAACAAGAAGATCATCTGTTATTTTAAATGGAGATATATCTGTTTCCGGATACATTCGTGCTGATCCTGGTTTTGGTCTACTGTATATTGTTTTTCCATCAATCCTAGCTGCTCTAGTTTCTGATGGAACCCCTGAGCTAACATTATTGAGTCTATCACATATTGCACTTATTGCGATTGACATTTTTTCTCTAGGTCCACCAAGAATAATAAAACCATCTTTGGAGATATCAATATCCAATATTTCATTAACCTTTTTAACTTCTATATCTGTTATACCATAATTAGGTAGCTCATCTGAATGAAATAGGCCTCCGAATCCATAAAATCTTACTAGTTCTCCTAATTCTTTACCTATTCGTATATCTGGATATGGCTCAAATCCAAATAATCCTTTAAAACCTTTAACACGGATAGCCATGAAAATATTCCCTTTGTTAGAAATTACTTTTTGTATTATTTTAGATGATGAATCTATAAAAATATTAGTAATATCCATAATTTTATCTCCAATTATTATATCATTTGGTTTTCTTTCTCTATTCATTTTTTCAGCAATTAAAATTAAACCATGTTGTCTGGTTGTTTCATATTCTATTACTTTTATTAGTTGATCTAATCTCTGAACTCCTTTTATTTCTACAATACCTTTTCCATTATTAACGGATATGTTTACGTCTTGTCTAATACTTCCTAGTCCTCTAGCTACACGTTTAGTTGTCCTCAAAAGCCTTCCTAAAGTAAGAGCTATTTTTACTATTTCTGTTGGGGTTCCAGTAACAGGTTCAAGAGCAATTTCAATTAGTGGAATTCCAAGTCTATCGAGTCCATATTCTCTAAACTTTCCATCATCTGATAATAACTTCCCAGAATCTTCTTCTAAACAAATAGTCTGTACTCCTATTTTTTTTCCATCAACTTGTAAATGACCACCATAAGAAATTAACATTGTTCTTTGAAATCCAGAGGTATTTGATCCGTCAATCACTATTTTTCTCATAACATTTATCTCATCAATAATGTTAGAATTAAGAGCAAGAGAGACTATTAATGCAGTGTCCATAGCATCTCTATTTATTTCATGCGGTGGTTCTTCATCTGCTTCAACCAAACAGCTTGCAATATAGGAAGAATGATATTTGATCGTACGCATTTTTGTAAATTCAAAGATACTTGCTCGATCATATGATCCTAGCTCACTGTGGGCAGGACGCAATTTTCTTAAAAAAATAGAATCATAATTTTCCACTTCCAAACATTTACAGTTGCAAAATAATTTGTTTTGAGTAGATAATTGCTGATGAATTTCAAAACCAACTTTTAAAATTATTTCATTCATATCAATAGTTACATGATTCATTGATAAAATTGTATAATTTTAACTATTAGAAATTTATTCCTCTACAATAGGAGTTATAAAAGTAATCTCATTTGAAATATTTTCCTGCATTTTATTTCTGATATAATCTAAATCATTATAATTTGCTAAAAGCCACATAGCTTTTACCATGGCGGTTTCAGAAAGCATATTAGATAGTGGTATTATACCAATCTTTTGTAGATCTCTACCTGTATCATAGACATTTAGGTTTGTTCTACCCCAAATACACTGAGATGTCATAAAAACTAACATTCCAGAAGCTATTGCTTCTTTTAAATAAGAAAAACAATTTCTATTAATATGGCCTAAGCCTGTTCCTTCTATAATTATTACTTTGTATCCTAATTTTTGCACATTTTCTATTAATATTGGATTAAATCCTGGATAATATTTTAATAGAAAAACTCTATCATCAAATTTAGTTTTTGATATTATATTGAATCTTTTATTTATTTTGTTTCTATTTTTGTTTTTATGTAAAATTATATTTGAAGGAATTTTTTGTATTTCGACCCTATCGTCTTGTACAACTGCAATTGGAGAAATATCTATTGATTTAAATGCGTCGCGTTTACTTGTATGATTTTTCCTTACTCTTGTACCTATATGACAATATATTTCTTTGTCTGATATGCTCCCATGCATAGCCACAAATACTCCAGAATAATCCAATTGGGTTGCAAAAATAACTGATGCAATAAGATTGGAAGACGCATCAGAAGAAGGTCGATCAGAAGATCTTTGTGCACCAACTATTATAACAGGAATAGGAAGGTCTTGTAACGCGAAACTTAATGCAGCAGCAGTATAACTCATTGTATCAGTACCATGAGAAATTATTATACCATCATAGTTTCCAGAATTAATCTTCTCTATTACTTTATTAGCTATTAAGTGCCATTGCATTGGACCAATATTTTCACTATATTCATTAAATAAAACTTCAGTATCAATTGAAGCATAAAGAGAAAGTTCTGGAATAGAAGTATATAGATCTTTAGCTGATAAGACAGAAGTGACGCCTCCTGTTCGATAATCTATTTTACTAGCAATTGTTCCACCTGTACTAATTAGAGCTATTTTTGGTAAATTAGAAATTTGTGAAAGATCATTATCATTTTTGTGTTGGGATTTCAAAGAACTAGAATTGTATAGGTTCTTTTTTGGTAATTCGTCTGTTTCTATAGAAAATGAAGAAACTTTGGTGATAATTTTTATCTTTTTTAACATTATACCTATATTATAACCATTAGCCAGTTTAATTATTATATGATCCCTTTCACTAGACTCATATCTTGGCATAAGTCTCCCTGAGATAATAGAGCTATTATTTAAAACTACATTAACTATATCACCCACCTTAATATCTTTAAGAATGGATTGAAGATCATCATTGTTGGTTGACATAACTATAATTTAGCGTATAATTATAATTTAATTCTATCAAATAATATTATTAATACAGTTATTGATTATTGATGCTGTTCATTATATTTTTTCCATAGAAGATTTAATCTCTCTATACCATTTATTTCTTCTATTACTTTTGCAGTTTCAAAATGAACTAAGTCTTTCCAATTTTCTTTTTTAACCATATTTTCTCTGATTTGGGTTCCTGAAAATTTTTGTCTTTCAAATAATAAAGGTTGAACAATTTTTTTTTGTCTTTCCTGAAATAAAGCTATTGTGAATGGATCATTTGTAAAAATAACATCATAGGAGGGAACTAATAAGTCAAGATTATGAGTCCATAATGCATGAATATTTATATCAGGTACTGGAATAATAAGGATATTTCGGACATCAATTTCATCAATATGAAGTAAGGTATTTCTAATCATTTTTATCCTTTCACCAGCTGTAAAGGGGTTTCTTAGTTCATAACTTATCTGCGCACTGCCAACTACTATAATCAATGTTGAGAGCTGCCGCAATGCAAATTTTATGGCTTCAATATGACCTAGATGTAATGGTTGAAATCGACCTATAAATAAACCTATAAACATATAAGAAAAAAGAATAAACATTAATTTAAAGGATCTAATAATCAATTTAATAATATAACGTATTTTTTATTTATTATAGAATAAAGAAGGAATAATAATTAGACAATTTCAGATGATGCTTTTTTAGAGGTTAAGTTTTATATTTATTATCATTAATCCTAGTATTAATGACATTGTGATAACAAAAAACCCTCCAGCTAGAAAGCCATATTGTGTTTTGGGAGTATGTGAGTGTCCTGATCTATATAAAAGAAAAGAGCCAAATACACCTACAAAAAGTATTAGTGTAATAATTATTGTTTCGCTTATTGTTTGTAGTGATCTTGATGGTACAATGGTAAATCCTTTAGGTACCTTTCCACCTTCAAGAAGAGCATTTATTAACCCAGTCGATAATGCAAAAAAGAAAACCAGATAAATTACAGATATTACAATAATGAGTTTTGATTTACTATAGTTCAATAAAAGATAGCATTTAAAATAAATATAAATACCTTTTTTAAATTATTATTGAGATTAATTTAATTCTTTTTTAATTATAGTATATAATATAATGAATATAATGAGATGTATTATCTGTGAAAAGGAAAGAATTGAAACTTCTGAATATTGTATTTATCATACTCAAGCCAGAAAATATCTTCAAGCAAGTCATAAAAAATGGAATGAAGCTTATTCTACAAATTTAACATGGGATCAATATCTAGATAAATTGTCAAAATTAGAAAGTGTTGGTATTTGGATTAAGCAAGTGATTGATATAGAATTAAAAAAAAGTTAATGAGATATTTACATTTCTCCCATGCCGCCTGGTGGCATTCCTCCTCCACCTGGTGGCATTCCTCCACCTGCGGATTTACTGGATGCAATTACATCATCAATTCTTAATATCATTGATGCTGCTTCTGTTGCAGATTTAATTATCTGTTCTTTTACACTTAATGGTTCAAATATATCTAATTTTGAAATATCAGTAATCTTGGCAGTTTTAATATCAATGCCCATCCATTTGGAACCCTTGCTCTGTTTTGCTCTAAGATCAGTTGTTGTATCTATAGGATCCATACCTGCATTTTCTGCTAATGTGATAGGTATTACCTCAAGAGCATCTGCAAATTTTTCAGCAGCCAATTGTTCTCGTCCAGATAATGTACTTGTCCATTCTCTAAGTTTACCAGCAACATAAGCTTCTGGAGATCCACCGCCAGCAACAATAAATGGTTTTTCCAAAACATCTTTTGTTACCATCAATGCATCATGAATAGAACGTTCTGCTTCATCTACCACTCTCTGAGATCCTCCTCTTATTAAAATAGTTACGGATTTTGGATGTTTACAACCTTCAACAAATACCCATTTATCAGTTTCAACTTTTCGTTCTTCAACTAGGTCAGCATTTCCTAAATCATCTGGAACTAGATCATCTATATTGTTCACTACACGAGCTGCAGTAGCTCTTGCTAATCTTGTCATATCACTTTCTTTAACTCTACGAACTGTCAGAATACCGGATTTTGCTAAATAGTGTTGAGCTATATCATCGATCCCTTTTTGACAAATTACCACATTAGCACCAGTATTTTTAATCTTATCAACCATATCTTTTAATATTCTGTTTTCTTCTTCAAGAAACATTTTCATCTGATCTGGAGAGCTAATGTTTATTTTTGCATCAAATTCAGTCTTTTCAATTTCTAAAGCACAATTTAATAATGCAATCTTTGCTTGATTTATTCTCTTAGGCATGCCACCATGAACAACTTCCTTGTCTAGTACTATTCCCTGAATTAATGTAGTATCTCTTAATGATCCACCTGCTTTCTTTTCTACTTTAACATCATCAATATCGACTTTGTATTTTGAATCAGTCTTATCTGATACTTGGAAAACTGCATTTACTACAAGTCCAGCTAATTCTGGAGCTTCCTTTGAGACAAGTTTAGTCTGCATTGATGTCTTGGCTATTTTAAGTACTTCACTCTTCTCATTACCAACATCTATTTTTTGTGCTATTTTATTAAGAATTTCAATAGCTTTTTGAGCACTTTTTCTATACCCATCTACTATAATAGTTGGATGAACATCATTTGTTATAAGATCCTCTGCTTTTTCAATCAATGCACCGGCTAATACTACTACAGAGGTAGTTCCATCACCAACTTCATTATCCGTTGCCTTGCTTATTTCTACCATCATTTTAGCAGCAGGATGTTGTACATCTATTTCCTTAAGAATAGTAGCTCCATCATTTGTGATGGTAACATCACCTAATGTGTCTACTAACATCTTATCCATGCCACGTGGACCAAGACTTGAACGGACAATTTCTGCTATTAGTTTAGCAGCTGTTATATTATTCTTTTGTGCATCTCTTCCCTTTGTTTGAGTTGAGCCTTCTTTTAATATTAAAACTGGTACACCACCAGCTGAACCTTGTTGAATTGTTGACATTCTATCATTCTCACCTAAAATTATTTATAACAATGTGACAGAACTGGGGATATTTTAATTTTCTGTAATAAAATTTTTTTTATATAGGTTATTCATCAATTATAATAAATATTTAGTAAAATTAATACAAATATTAATTAAATAAGGAATCAAATTGACCCTTTTCTATGTCAGCATAAATCTCTTTAGCAGGTTTATTTTCAATCCTTACACCACTACTGACACATGATCCAATTATTTCTTTAGAAGTATTTTTCAAGTCAATAGCGTAAGATACATCTATCTTCATTCTTGCAATTTTAACTATATTTTCCATGCTAATGTTTCCGACATAATCTTTTCCTGAAGTTCCAGACCCCTTAGTGATCCCAGCTTCTTTGGCTATTAATGCGGTCGTTGGAGGTATACCTACTTCTACAGTAAATTTTTTTGTCTCAGAATCAACCTCTACTTTAACAGGAACCTTCATTCCTGCAAAATCTTTGGTTTTATCGTTAATAGTATTTACAACTTGCAAGACATTAATTCCAAGTGGTCCCAATGCTGGTCCAAGAGGGGGTCCTGCACTAGCTTCTCCTCCAGTTACTAAAGCAGAGACAATTTTTTTATCGCTCATGTCAAAAATAATATTTTTCGGAAATATAAATCGTCATTATAGATAATTAAATTATTTTTATATTTACACTTTATATATATAAATATAAACTATCCACTTGTTTTTTTTAAATAATTTGCATCTACAGTAACAGGAATTTGATACGGAGAATCAAGTAATACTACAGTAGCTTCTTGTTTTTCATAATCAACACGTATAATCTTTGCTTTCATCGATTTAAAAGGTCCGGCTATAACTTCTACTGTATCATCGATGCTTAACTCTGTTACTACTGGTTTCTTTATAAGATACTTTTCAATATCACTAAAAGGAAGATCTCCTCGTATTTGTCCACGAACATGTCTAACTCCGTATAATGCATCATATGCAATATTTGAATCAGGAGCTTCAACAATAACATAACCCTTGAAATTCTCCAAGATAAGAATAGAACGTAAACTTATTTTTTTTGAATTAATTTTATTTTGTAAAATATTTGCAACGACATTTTCTTGACCACCTGTTATTCTAATTGCAAAAAATTTTGAATCAGAATCTTGAATATCTACGTTATGGTTATTTTTAATTGATGGATCCGACTGATTATTTAGAGTAGGAGAATTAACTTTTTTTGCATTTTTAGTTTTCTCATCTTTAGATAAAGTATCTGTATTATTAGATTCTAATTCATTAGTATCTTTATCATAATTATCATTATCAAACTCTATAACATCATTTAGATTATCATCTATATCTTTTTTGGTTTTCATTAATTATAATACAATATTTTACGATTACAGTATATTATAAATTTATTTTATATTTTTAACTATTAGTATGCATGAAAAGAAACAATTATTTTTATTGTTGATAAATAGTATTGTTATTAACAATCAATTCTAAATTCATTAGATCGAGATAGGTAATTAGATATTATAATTAAACTGCAACTTTTTTATGATTATACTAAATTATATTTAAATAATAACATAAGATAAATGCATAAGTATTTAATAGATATTATACATAGTTCAACAAAAATTGAAAACATCTATACAAGTAAATCAAATGGATTTACTCGATAGAAATATTTTAAATGAAATTCAGTGGTGTTTTCCTCTTAAAGAAAGACCATTTTTAGAGATAGCTCTTCATCATAACATATCAGAAAATGAGGTTATGAAAAGAATACATAACCTCAAACAGCTGGGATTGATTAGACAAATTAATGCAATCTTTGATACTAGAAGATTAGGATACAAGAGTGCACTAATAGCTTTTGCAGTAAAACCTGAAAAATTAGATTATATTGCAAATGAAATAAACAAATGTTCTGGTGTTAGTCATAATTATGAAAGGAATCATGAATTCAACATATGGTTCACTTTAGCAGTACCTCCAGAAAAAGACATGAAAGAAATTTTGGATAAAATGTCTTCCCTGGATGGAGTAATAAAATATAGGCTTTTGCCAACATTGAAAATGTACAAGATAGGCGTTAAACTTGATATGGTAAATAATGATTCCCCAAATCCTAAACCTACTGAGACGATCAAAGAACTTAATCCCGAAAAAAGCAAATTGACTGACCTAGATAAAGAGTTTATAAGAGAACTACAAAAAGATATAGAAATAATTCCAGAGCCTTTCAAGAAAAGTGCCGAGAAACTTGGACTAACACAGCAAGAATTATTTAAAAAATCAAAGGAGTTTGAAGAAAATGGGATAATGAGACGTTTTGCTGCTATCTTGAGACATAGAGATGCAGGATTTACTGCAAACGGTATGATAGTCTGGAAGGTACCAGAAGAAGTGATAAATAAAGTAGGATACAAGTTGGCAGAATTTCCCCAAGTAAGTCATTGTTATAGAAGACCAACTTATCCAGATTGGAAATTTAATATATTTAGTATGATACATGCGAGAAGTATAGAAGCTGCTGAAAAAATTGCCAAAGAAATTTCAGATATAATTAAAATCTATGACTATAAGATTCTATTCAGTTCAAGAGAATTTAAGAAAGAAAGAGTAAAATATTTTGAGGAGGAGTAATCAATTTGATAATATTGAATAAACGTTTAATAAAATAAAATATATATCAAATAATTAAAAGATAATTGTGTTATCTTCTGAAATCCAATCCCCAAAAATAGAATCAATCAAGTCTTTTAATATGGCAGATATAGCAATTATGAGTCAACTTGCCTATTCCTTCAAAGATGAGTTTCAAAAATATGTTAAAGTTGATTCTTTTACTTCTCCTGATCCCTTTAATAATGAAGATGCCAATATTTATTTAATAATAGTCGATAGAGAAAATATAGATAGAATAATTTCAATGATTATCATACTTAATGATTCCTATAATTCAAGAATACCACTAGAAAAGATAATGAATGATAGACTGAAAATAATACAAATCTCCAAAGAGAAAGCATTGTTACTGAAAAATGAAATGATGCCAAAAGATACAAACAATTTTTATCAGTTTAGAAAAGAAGACGGTAGGGTTATTGGATATATTATGTTCGCATTTCAGATATGTGGGCAGCATTATTAAATTTTTGAAACTTATAATATCGGTTCTTTTTTTATTTTTAAATTTTTATCTTCTAAAATTTCAATACCCATCACTTGAAAAATCAATTTAGCATTTTCTTTTTCTCTAGTTAGAATTTTTTCAGCAATTTTCAATCTATAGGAGGGAGTCCATTGTTGTCCAATCTTATATTTTCCTTTCATATTATTGGGGATTAATTTTATTACAGTTACTTCTTGTACTGAATGCATATTTGAGTTAAGTTTTTCATAATTACCTTCAGGTTGATATTTTTCCATTAATGAATTTAAAGCTAGTGTTTTCTCTTCCTTATCTTCAATGATATGTGATTGTCCTTTTATAACTACGCTTTTATACAATGTATCAGCTTGTGACGCATCAGAAGGATGGAAATAATATGATGGCAAAAAAGCCAAATGTTGATCTACTTCAAATCCTGTATTTGAATTCCTTTTGATATTATCTATTTTCTCACCAAATCGATAAGAATGCATGTATATAGCATCTTGTTTAAGAATATGTGAATCATCTATTTTTTCAGCTTGAACATACACAAAATTCATCGGTATTATCTGGGGAAAGCCATTGATATCTATAGTTGCAAATCTTCCAACTGCTTGATTATTTAGAAAATTAATAATATTTTCTTTGGATTGAATTTCAAGTTTTTTTATGAGTTTCATTAGAATTTTATTTCATAATAACTTTATAAAGAGATTTAAATATAAAATGAAGAATTTATATTCTAAAATTTTGAAATGTATTTCAAGACAATAAATTCAATAAATTTATTCAAAATTTAATGTTCCCTGTTGATTTTTTGTAATACCCTCGTTAAATTCATAATTAAGAATTTTTTTCACTTTTTCAGCTCTTGCTTTTCCAAAACCTGGAATCAAAGATAATTCAGATACCGATGCATTCATTGCTCTTGTTGGTGTTTTGAATTTTTTAAGCAATTTTATGGCTAATTTATCTCCTACACCAGGTAATGATGAAAGTATAGATAATTGTTGTAATTGCATATGATTTCCTTTTTTTATTCTCTTAATCAAGGGCCCATTGATTGTAATACCAGATTTTATTGCTTTATTCAATAAAATAATTAAAAATTTTGAAGTGTAATTTGCCGAAGGAGAATGAATAACTGGTATTCTAAAAATTAATGCAATAGTTGCAAGAGCATCATAAACTTGTAAAATTTTCTCAAAGGAACTTTCAATTTCATTGATTTGGTTTTCATTAGAATTTTCTAATTGTAGATTCAAAATATTTCCTTCTATTATTAAAATAGGTTTAGAATAAAACTGAGTCAAATTGGAACATTGAATAAAAAGTCTTCCATCATATATTGAATTAATTAAATCACGTATTGTCTTTCTTTCAATAGCTATTTCTGGTGCTATAATATAATCACCTACTGAAAGTCGAGCAAAGTCTATTTGTGCACCATCTTCAATTAAGAATTTAGGAACTCTACTATTTCTCTCTCTTTCATCTACTACAATACGAAAAGACACAAATAGAATTAAATATTCGGATTATTGTTTCTAACTAAAAATTGAATGATAAAAAATAACTTTATTTATTTTTGTGTTGTTGTAGATTGTGTTCCTTTTAGCATTTGATTAATCTTATTTTCGACTTCTTTAAGATTTTCTTTTACACGTAATTCTTGTTTTCCTAACACCATAACTCTTGTATTTGCTAATTCTTTTTTTTCAGTAAGATCTTTTTCTATTGTATCTTTCTCAGATTTTATTAATAAAGGTCCTGCTGCTTTATAAATAGAATCAGATGTAGTTGTTTTACTTAATTCCTCCAATGCTCTTTCTGTTTCAACAATTTCTAGTTCAATTTGTTGCTTCTGCATCATAATAGCTTGCAAGTTTTGTTGAAGCTGTTGTAACCTAGATATTTGTTCTTTAAGCCAAGGAGGTAATTCATTTTCTTGACTCAATTCATTGAATAGTTAAGTAATTGAATATAAATTCATAACGTTATACAAATAATAGATTAGTTATGCATAAATGAGTGGTTTTAATAAGGCGCAAGTAGGAATTGATAGCAGACCTTAATTCTGATATATCAGAAGTAGAAATTTCAATTATTAAATGTGACATACAATCTGTATTTGATATATATAATTTAATTTGTGGAGTGACTAAAATTTTTGTATCAGGTTCTAATGCATTATATAAAGATTCTAAAAATTTTTTTGTTTCTGAAGGTAAAGAAAGATCAAGAGAAATATTAATTTTAGCTTTGTAGTTTCTCAATATTTATATCATATGCTCCAGCAGCCACTTTAAAATTGCATTTTGGACAATTCCAAATTCCACATGCAATTCGCATAAATTTTAATGAGCCACAGGAAGGACAACGTCTTTTTTGCTTAAGAGTCCGATATACTTTACTATATCTTTTTCTAACAGTAGCACCAAATTTTGTTCCTAGACCCTTTAGTACTGTTTGACCTTTTCTGTTTCTATTTACCACCTCTATTTGATCAGCTCCTTTAATTTAGTTCGTAAAGTCTCTGCTTTAACTCTTGCTGTTTGAGCAGTAAATTTTATTTGTTCAAGGGTAAAATAACCAGTTGATCCCTTCTGTATTGCAGTATATTCATTATTAGAATTAGTAGTTATTGTTATCCTTGATTCCATACATGCCTCCTCTTCAGCAGTAGGATCTATAATAATATTATTTCCTATTCGTATTGAAGTTATTGATACAGGTATTGTTGTAATTGGAGGTTCCTGTTTTTTTCCTGTATCAACCACCTTTTCATCACGAATTTCAAAAATTGGTAGTTTACTGCTTAATAATGCAGCAACTACAGCATATGAAGTTGCATCAAAAAGATTGCCATCAGCATTGATTATACTACAATCAACGAAAATAACATAAACTATTTTACCAGGAATTAAAACTAATTTATCTAAGTCTATCATCTGAGATTCTCGGATGCCTCGATCAACTACTCTAGCAAGCTCTATTGTCTCTTCATCAGGAGGTCCAGGTTCTATGTAGGGAGATGCAATAGGTAGAACTTCTGCAGTTACAATTAATGCACCTTTATTCTCCAATCCTTCAAATGGTGCGCCAGTTTCAACTTTTACACCTGCAATTACTTCTGAATTACCTAATCTTACCTTAGCAGAACCATCTGCTTTTTTTATTATATCTATTTCTATTTCTAAATCTCTTATATCTTCTAAACTTCTACCATCAAGTCTTTTTCCATTAGTAATTAAATCGAACATCTGTCGTTTACGTAATTGTTCTATTACTATTGGTGATTTTTTTGATAAACTCAATTCTCCTTATTCTCCTCTAATTCTTTCTCTTCGCCTTCAGGCAAATCATTTCCAAAGTATTTTTCTATTAATGCTTTTCTTTGTATTTCATAAACCATTTTACATCCATGAATAGCTTTTTCTACACATTCATTAAATTGAGAGTCGGTTAATATTCCATCTAATTGTAATAAGGTTATCTGTTCAAGATTTGGTAAATATGCAACGGGCATATCGGCCGATCCTTCTTTATCTTCAATGTCATTGATATCAAGAACTATTTTATCATTTACTTTTCCAGCCGCACATGCTGCCACCAAGTCTCGCATATTAACTCCAGCATCAGCTAAAGCTACTGATGCCGCGGCAATTCCTGCACATCTGGAGCCACCATCTGCCTGTAATACTTCAACAAAAACATCAATAGCAGCTCTAGGATAATCCTCTAACATTATTGCTGGTTCTAATGCTTCACGCATTACCTTTGAAATTTCAACTTCTCTTCTTGAGGGAGCTGGGTTTTTTCTAGTATCTGTTGAAAAAGGTGACATATGATATCTACATCTTAAGACACATCGATCTGGAAGAGCCATATGTTTAGGATGAACTTCCCTTGGCCCATATACTGCTACTATAATTTTGTTTTTACCAAATTCTATAGAAGCAGATCCATCTGCATTCTTTAAAATTCCTATAGTAATCTTAACATCTCTTAAATCATCAATAGATCGACCGTCAGTACGCTTTCCATTTTCATCTATTAGAATTGTTTGATCCATAATCTTTATCCTCTATTCTTAATTAGGTTGAACCTCTTTTGGAGATTTAGTAGTAGTAATATTTGAACTATGATCATTTTCCATATCACTGGAATTGTTATCTGTATTACTATTGTTGACATATTGTTCGTTATTCACAGAACTATTATTAGTTTCTGTTTGTGTTACTTCCTCAGAAACATTTAGCAAATCTTTCACTTTTTGTGTTAAATTTGAGGTATGTGCTTCTTCCTCAACTAATTTTATAGCTTTAAAAGCAAGAGCAATACCTTCATCATTTTTTCCAGTTACAACAAGTATCCCATTTTGCCCAATTAAAATTCTAGTTTGTGTAGCTTGTTCAATTGTTTGTATCATCGAACCTCTTTTTCCTATTAAACGAGGAACACGTGTTGAGGATATTTTTAAAAATTCACCATTAGAAATCTTACCTAAATCCTTTTCCTGAATGGTTAACATTGGATCTCTTGTTCTGTCAAAAGTTATTATTCTTGCTGTTACCAAATCACCTGGTGCAAGTCTTTTTTTCATATCATCTTTTGCAGGAGAAAAATCTCGCCCAAATACATCCTGAGCCGGAAGATGAGCTGAAAAACAAGCATTAATATCTACTTCCCAAGATAATGAAGAATTATCTATAATTTTTCCAATGACTATGTCATTTATTCTTGGAATATAAACACCTGATAATGGAATAACTTTTATGCCATCTTTACTTGATTCGGCAATTCCTATCCTAGTAGCAATTATAACATTATCTTTTTTTATTACATTCATTAATGGTCTATAATTTCCTTCTATAATCACATCACCTGGAATAACATATCTCTTCTTTATTTCTAACATGAATTATAATAATACCTCCTTATTAGTAACATTAACAAAGAAAAGTATCTTGTTTGTATCACTATATAACAATTTTATATCTTTTCTCAAGTTCCAATTTCCTATTTTAATAAATGGTATTTATTCATTGTTATTATTGTTCTTGAATTTGAGCAGATCCTTTTGTAATAGAATTTATTCTTTCAATGAAAGTTCCACGTATTCCAGCATTTATTTCTATAATTACTTGTAAAGATCCATCTTGCAGCCATTTCTCATCTTTGAGATCTCCTATGCTTTTTATAATACTATAAGATTGAGCAGAAAATTGTGATGGGACAGTAACAATTAATTGAAGATTTTCTGATTTTAATGGTAAAATTTTTCTAAGAGAATCAATAATTTTTTTTGCTTGTTCCTCTGGTCTCTTGAAGGGATCTATTACTAAACGAATTTGTTCCATCGCATTTTCTATTCTTAATGGTGGGTGAGGAAAGTGTGTTTTTGGATCAATAAAATTTCTACTAATGTATTGAATAATCTGCTTTTTCTTTTCTTCAACCATTCGCCTACGCTGATCAGTTGTAAGATTAACATCACCATGTTCAAGTATTTGTTTTGCAATTTCTATTGGATCTGTAGTTTTAAAATTTTTAATTAATTTCTCATTAGGAACACGTGTACCTTTATTAGCATCTGAATAAATTTCATCTGAAACTAAAATATTAGAAATATCTACTTTTTTTCCTAGCTTATAATCTAGTGCTGGGTCAGGTTTAACTAAAATTTCAAATTTATCTGCATTAAGTATTAATCGGACTATTGAGGATTTATTATCAGTCATAGAATATTAAAAATGAGATTTTGTAATATATATGCATAGAGATTTAATCTAATTGAATTATTTTCAATGTAAAATAAAAAATAATAATAACTAACGGTATGACTTCTGTTTTTTTCTTCGAGCACCTGGCCCACCAAATTTCTTGGATTCAGCCTGTCTGGGATCTCCTGCGAGCAAATGTCTATCAAATTCAGTTATTTTTTTACGAATTTCTTGTCTTACACTTTTTGACAATGGATGATCCTTTGGATCACGTCCTCCTTTAGCTTCTCCTGATAAAGCCCGTGATATTGCTACTGCACTTGCAAAAGCTTGTCCCATAAATCCACCACCTTCAACTTTTACTGTGATATCAATTTTATCTCTTATATCTCCAATTATATTAATAGGAGTCAATATCAATTCTTTTGAAATATCAGGTTGTATAATTTCTGCTGGAATATTATTAATTCGAACTTTACCATTTCCTTTGGAAATGGTAGCAACTGCTCTTGACGTTTTTCTCTGACCTGGATACAGATCTATAGTAGTAGTTTTAGTCATCTCTTATTATTCTCCTTTCCAACCTATTTGTTTTGCAACATCTCCAATTGTAATGTAATATGATTCAGATTTTGTTATTTTAGCATCATCAAAAATTTTTATTTCCTTTGAACTTTGAAATTCTGTTGGCATTCCTATATATACTCTTAAACGTTTAAAGGCTATTATGCCGCTTGGCTTTCTCCTTGAAATCATTCCTCTAACCATTTTAGTCAATATTCTATCTGGTCTTCTTGGATGATAAGGTCCATGGATAGGGTTGGTAACAGAACCTACTTCGAGATGTTTTTTATAATCTTCAATTGTTTTATATCTATTCCCTGATAACATTGCTCTTTCAGAATTGATTATTACTACTCTATTGCCTTGAATTAAAAGTTTTGATACATTAGAACATATTCGACCGGCAATACAATTGGAAGCATCAACTATTATTTGTTTATTGATATTTGAAACAGTATTACTATTATTATTAGATTTATCCAATTATTCTTACACCTTTTCCATCTGGATATTGATTTACAAAATCATTGATGGTAATAACTTTTCCTCCTGCATCAAGTATCTTCTTAATTGCAGGAAGTGAAATGGAGAAAGAAGCTACATTTAATTTATGTGTAAGAACCCCATTACCTAAGACCTTTCCTGGAATTATAATAGTTTCTCCATCTTTAGTAAGGTTTTCTAATTTACCAATATTAATTTCAGATTTATTAGATCGAGAACTTTCGATCTTTTTTTCTAGTGTTTTCCATAAAGGAGTTTTATTTTTTTTGTATGCAATACGCAAAGTCCATTTAATATTATCATTTAAAGTATGAGCAAACATGGTTTTAACCTCATCATTTTCCATATTAACAATCCCCAAATAAATCTACCTAGTTTTAGATGGTATTTCTAATGATTTTATTACATCACCAAAATTATTTATTTTAGAATTTATAATCTTTAGTGCTGTTTTTATAGTTTCTTCTGCAGTTAATGAACCGGTAGTTTCAATTATAAGGATTGTTTCGTCTTTGTCATTACCATCTTTAACAACAGCTGAAGAAGTAGGTTGCCACTTTGCATGATCTTTTCCTGTGCCTAATCTTGCATATGCTTCGAATTTTAATTTTTGTCCAGGAGCAAGAGTAATTATTGGTATACTTTTACTTACTGGTTTCACATATTCATCTTCTGATACCAAATCGCCAGACAATACAAGTCGTGTTTTTTCTGATGATTCAGCATCTAAAATCAACAATATACGACATTTAGAACAACCTAACGTATTGTTACAATCACATTGATTTGAAAAGACAAATCTATTTAATTCAGTTCTTAAAGGAATTAATCCCAATCTATGAGCTATTGCCTCATCATGCATAACTGATGAATTTTCTAGAATAACTACATCATCAATTGCTAATGTTGGAACTTCGCTGATTGCAATCCTTCTGACAGCATTCAAATACTGTCTGGGAATATTATTAAATTTTAGTATTATTTTTTCATCTGTCTTTTCCAAAATATTTATAGATAAGTCCAATAGTAATTCAAGATTTTTGTCCAATGCACTCTTAAAAATCTACCGACTACTACTACTACAATATAGACGAGGGTTATTTATGATATCAATAGGTTCTAACATTAGAATTAATTAAATTGAATTTTATAGATATACAGTCTGCATATATAATTCAATATACTAATCATAAAGATTAGTTAGTAAATTATAAATCAGTTTTTTTATTATAGTTACTATTTTCTTTTGTAGAAATATAATGTTCTGTTAACTTGTTAGAATAACAATCATTACATAAATATCCTTGGATATTCCATTGTTTCATTGCTTTATACCTAAATAAAGAAATTTGATTGTTACAGAGAGAACATTTTGTATCAGTAGGCATTTTCTTTCACTATTTTTAGAATTATAAATATGATAATAATTGTATCGTTTTTAAGTCTATTATTATAAATGAAAAACTTCTTAATTAATAGACTGTAATTTATAATATTTTATTATCTTCATTTTCAATTTAAAGATATAACAATCTTGATTTACTCTAGGTAATAAATAATTAACATTTGCTCAAACTTGATTATTTATTTAAAAAAATTAATTAAGACCTTAGTCGGATCCATGATCAGTTAAATGGGACTTAATGAAAAAATAATTTTTTTAGGAATATTAGGAATGGGTGCACTTGTAGGAGTAACTTCATATTATTTATTTTCTGATCTTCCACCTACACCCGAAAATACAAAATCAATCTATAGACAAGATCTTCCTCCTCCATCGCCAGCACAAGCTAGTTCAAGTACAGAATCAAAAGTAGATCCTGCAACTGTTAAAGCGGATGTAACATTAACAATTCTTGAAGGAGCTGCAACACAGGGTAATCCGGACTATGATCCAAAAGAACTTTCAGTTAAAAAAGGCAATGTAATTAAAGTCGAAAATCTTGATCCGATTCCTCATACAGTTACAAATGGTGCAGGACCCAATGATCAAAATTCGGCAAAAATATTCGATACGAGTTTAATTATGGGAGGAGAATCAGGAATTTTACAAACTGAAGAAATTAATGCAGGTGAATATGCATATTATTGTACAGTTCATCCCTATATGACAGGTACCTTAAAGATAGGGTAACTAATAAAATAATCATACACTTTATTTTTATATTACAAGACATTTATTGAAATTTTCAAGGTTATACATGTTTTTTTAGATAATTTATCTAAATTTTCAGATAATGATATGCTTTATATGTAATTAATAAGAATATTAGACTATGGTTTTTTTACAGGTTAAAGATCTGAATGTAAGTATAGACGGAAAAAAGATATTAAATGGTTTAAATTTAGAAATTGATAAAAATGAAGTACATGCTATTATGGGTGTAAATGGATCAGGGAAAAGTACCTTTGCAAATGTACTTTTAGGACACCCAAAATATTCTGTTACTTCTGGAGAAATTATCGTTAAAGGAAAAAGTATCTTAGAATTATCTACTGACGAAAGAGCTAAACAAGGAATATTTTTAGGATTTCAATATCCTATTGAGATTTCAGGTGTAGGTTATAGTCATTTTTTAAGAAATGCTTATAATACTTTAACTAAGTCTTTAACGGAAGATCAAAATGATAGAGAAGTTTTCCTTACCGTTAAAGAATTTCATGAATATGTTAAAAAAAATCTAAATTATGTGGGCTTAGATCAATCATTTCTTGGAAGGTATTTAAATGAAGGTTTCTCTGGAGGAGAAAAGAAAAGATCTGAAGTTATGCAAATGTTGGTGTTAAGACCAAATATAGCTATATTAGATGAACCAGACTCGGGTTTAGATATTGATGCAGTAAAAGCAGTTGCTGAGGCAATAAATAAATTGATTAGTACAGGAGCTGGAGTTGTTGTAATTACGCACTATGCTAGAATTTTAAGGTATCTTACAAAACTTGATAAAGTTCATGTAATGGCAAAAGGGAAAATTATTAAATCTGGAGGAAAACAATTATCAGAAGAATTAGAAACTAAAGGTTATGGATGGTTAGGTTTAGAAGAATAAAGTTTTGGTATATATTTTAATTTTAAATTTTAAATATATAATACGGTTAATTCACTTTTTTTATATTAATGTCACTTAATAATAATAATAAAAACAATAAATCAGACTTATCTAATAATAATAATGATAATGATAATGATAATGATAATTCTAGAGAAAAGCAAATTATACCAGTAGAAACTGAAATAAAAACCGAAGGTATAAAAAAAGAAGAACAGCTTTTCCTAAATTTTTCCTTTTTTAAAGTAGATCCAAAATGGAGATGGCTAAATGAAATAGGAAAAGAAGAAGCAGCTAAAGAATTTGAAAGCTTATTGGAGGTAGCAAATACCAAAATGAAAGTCATTTCATATTCAACAATAGGTCTAAGAAGTGACGCCGATTTCATGTTATGGATGATTGCAGATTCTGTTGAGAAAATGCAGATATTAACATCAAAGATTTATTATACTGTACTAGGAAAATATGTTGAACCTTCTCAAATCTATCTATCTAGTTCAAGAAAATCAATTTATTCTAATCAAGTAAAGTCGGGTTTTATGACTAATGAAAAACCGCTTAAATATAACGTAGTATATCCATTTATAAAATCAAGAGAATGGTATCTTCTTCCTTATGAAAAAAGGAAAAAAATGATGGAAGAACATATAGAAGTTGGAAGAAAATTTCCAAATATTAGACTAAATACTTCGTATTCCTTTGGAATTCATGATCAGGATTTCATGCTCGCTTTTGAAACAGATGATCTGAATGATTTTCAAAACTTGATTATAAAGTTACGTGAAACTAAGGTTAGTAAGTATGTTGTTAAAGATACTCCTATGATTGTCTGTCTCCATAAAAATATTGGACAAGTTATAAAAAGTTTAGGATGAATGAATATAGTGATGATTGCACTTAAAGAATGGGCTATTGTTTGTAAAGCTCTTGAAGATGGAAAACAGATGTTATTGCTTCGTAAGGGCGGCATTATGGAATATAGAAAAGGATTTGAGGTTAAACATAATGAATTTTTACTTTATCCTACATTTGAACACCAATCTGTCGAATCAATTAAAGTTGAATATAAAGAAAAACTAAAGGAAATATTAGAGGAACAAAATAAATACTACAACAACAACAACAATAACAGAAAAAAAATAGATAAAGATAACAAGAATTTTAACATCGCAACTCATAATATTATAAAATTACTTGCAAAAGTAGAAGACGTTATAGAGATTTCAGATAAATTAATACTTTCAGAGTTAAGAGATTATCATATATGGAGTGACGAATATGTTACTATGCGAATGAATTACAATCCCAGTAAACCAATGAGTGTTTTATTATTAAGAATTTATAAGTTAAGAAAACCATTAATTGTTGATATTAATGATAAGTGGGCCGGATGCAAATCATGGATAGATATCGAAACAGATAAAGAGTTTCAGAATTCTCATAAATTAAAGATGCAGAATGCAGATTATGATACTTTTGAATCAATAGATACTAACAATATAGAGACATTAAAAAACGAAAAAACTCTAATAGACCCTATAATAAATGATGATATATTTTATGAATCTGTTAATAACATTAGGAAGGTAATTGGAAAATGAAATACAGAAAATTAGGTAGAAGTGGAATAAAAGTAAGTGAGATTGGATTTGGTGCTTGGGTTATAGGACTAGACTGGTGGGGAAAAAAGATAGATGATGACGAAGCAATAAAGATGTTAAAAAAGGCATATGATTTAGGAATTAACTTCTTTGAAACTGCTGATATGTATGGAAAAGGTAAAAGCGAAAAACTAATTGGTCAAGTCTTTAAAGAGATGAGAAATGAAATAGTTTATTCTACAAAATGGGGGTATGATATGTATGACCATGAGCAAATAGGACATAACGAAATTCCTCAACAGCATAATCCTAAATTCTTGCAATTTGCATTGGAAAAAAGTATGGAAAGATTACAAACAGATTACATAGATGTTTATAGCTTACATAATCCAAAAATGGATGCAA